>Ga0310691_10000291_pt1 | contig 101597 bp, 80 predicted proteins | sample 176DNAGHGlowgp2_FD_203887 | JGI IMG/M metagenome (GOLD analysis project Ga0310691, IMG submission 203887) | Sheep rumen microbial communities from Palmerston North, Manawatu-Wanganui, New Zealand - 1766 DNA GHGlow gp2 (v2) (version 2) | ecosystem: Host-associated > Mammals > Digestive system >...
TCCGCTAAAAAAAGGATAGGAAGAATGGAGGGGGCTTACTTTTTGAAAATTGTGTCCACAATACCTATTTATCGGCACTGCGGACACATAATTTATCGATTTTCAACTTTTAGCGGACAGCAATAAATCAGTTTAACTACTAATAGCCGGGGTTTTGACCAATGGATGGGTTCGTCAGGATTTCACGCTGAGGAATTGGCAACAGTTGTTGCCACGTAGGAAGTCCAAGTGAATAGAACAGACGTGAGCGCTTGAGAAACGCAAAGTAGCCACCGTCGCCAAGGTGGATTTGACGTCGCACCTCGTCGATGGTCTTCATTGGATCTGTGGATGTGATGCTCAATCCTTTAGCCGAAACGACCTGACGGATGTACGTCCAGGCGACATCCGGACGCGTGGTCATCGTTTCGCACTCAGCCATCTGCAGCAGTATGTCGGAGTAGGTAGAGATAATGGCATCGGTCGAAAGATGAATCGAGAGGAGTGCTTCGCCAGAGTCTGCATTCAGTTTCCCGTTCTGACTGTCTAACGTGTATCTGCCGCTTTGGATGAGTTCGTCGAGCAGCGGCCGAGCCTCGGCATACTGATGTTGGTAGAGATGAAGGTCTGCCAACAGAATCAGCAGGGTGTGGCGTGATGGGCAGGCCCAGTTGTCGGGTGTCGTCGGACCCTTCTTTTCGCTGTCAGACGCCTGGGGCAAAAGCGACTTCAAGGCTGTGGTGTATTCGCTGAGTAGTTTTTCGGCAGAGACCCGCCCAGACGGCATCATCCCCTCCATCAAACCTCCCTCCGGTACATCTCCGAAAAAGGTGATGAGGCGGTAGTATGCCAATGCCTCGGTCACAGCACACATGGCTTCCAACAGGTTCTCTGTACTATTGCGATTGAAGGTATCGCTGATAGTTTTACATAGAACGATGGCACGATAGTATGCCGTCCACAGATTTTGCAACTCAGGGTCGTTGGCGCTCATCGGCGTGAATGAATCTGTGTAATGGCCATCTACAGCGGCGTAGCCATCTTCTGCTTCCGACAAAGTGCGCAGCAAGTCTTTGACAATTTGAGTGCCCTTATCGCCTAAGAACGCACCGTCAGGATTACCCTCCTGCGTCACATCAATGCTCACGACGACGTTGCCGACAGCGTCATACAATCTCACTTTCTGCGCTTTGATGATACGGTAGGAGGCAGGCTCGACGGTGAGGGTCAGCACACCATCGGCGTAGTCTTTCGCCATTGACATCTGCGTGCGGACAAGTTCTCCTACATAGTCAGGAAACGAAAACTCATCTTGCGCTATGATGGGTGTGAGGTAAAGTGGAATGTCTGCTCGGACATTGATTCGCCACGTTCCACCTTCTATCGGTGCGTGGATGTGGTCGGTGTCAACCTGAGCTGGGTGTGTCGGATCGTAGATGTCGTTGCCCGCAGTTCCGTCGCCGTTGAAATCGACAAAGGCAGAGAAATCGGAAAAGGTCAGTTCACGTCCTTTCTCGGCATAGAACTGCGTGATGTTTTCGACCACTTTCGAGGGTGTAATGCAGCGCTGTCCCTCATGCAGTTTTTCAGTGAGTCCAGGATTGTCAAGCCTGCCGTTGTCTGCAAAATCTTGGGCAAAGGTGGCGATGAACTCCGAAAACTCTGCCTCGCTGCGGTCAGCCAGCAACACAGACGATACCGCCAACAGCACCTTCGCGTTCTGCGTTGCATCCGTTAACGAAATGTCTTCTGACAACGCCACTTCGGCATGGATGCCGAAGATGGTCAGCAGTTCGCGTTCTGCCTGCAGCTTGGCATCAGCAAAGGATGTGCCCTCGGCTACGAGCTTTAGCACACGGTCACACTCCAGATGGGTGAGCAGGTTGACATTGACTGTGCTGCGGTCGCTTAGGTCGGACAGGGCGCGGAGCGTGATTTGCGACGTTGACAGCTGTCCCTTCACTTCGTTGAAGAAATAGCCGCTTGTCTGTAGTTCGGCATACTGGCTTTCGAGGGTCATGGCCGTGGAGAAGGCGAATGCGCCCAGGTCGTCGGACGTTTGAGCAGAAAAGGTTTTTCCCGTCTGCGTCAGTCGGTCGGTGAGTTCATGGAGCGTAACTTGCGATCCCTGGAGGAAGGGTCCCTTCTCGATGTGTCCGCTGATGGATTGTTTTGTGGTTGTGGTGCTGCCTTCTTCGCCTTTGTCGCTGCATGCGGCAAAAACAAATGAAAGGATGATGAGGACGAAACTTGAAGCAAGGTGTTTCATTGTAAGGAAAATGGATTAGTAAAAAAAAGCGTAGAACATCTCTACGCATCTACAGGTTCACCACAAACCTAAACAAACCATAGAAACGTCTACGCAAAATATGCGTACACGCTCTTCGTTTGTTTTCTGTATGCTCGCGTTCTTTCGAGGTGGTGATTCGTAGATGTGAGAGCAAGATGGTGCTGTAAGCACGATGCAAAGATAGTTCAATTTCGTGAATTATACAACGAACAAATATTTTTTTTGAAGAAAAAGTGGGTTGGCATTTGGCCTGTTCACAAAAACTCTTTACCTTTGCAGCCGAAACGAATACGACAATCCCTATGTGCTGGCCACGCTTGATGTGGCGCTCATAGGGATTGTTGTGCTTTTTTGTGTACGTCATCTCTGTGGGCAAAGTTGTTCTTTAATTTATTGGTTTACACAGAAATGAGACGTAGAAAACGTATTGGCTTGGTGTGTCGTTGCACACCTGGCCGAGGCATCGAAGGTGGGTGTGGCCGCGACCTCGGAGAGGTGGTGACACAAAGCCTCGAAGCGATGCGCAGTGAAGGGAATCCGCGCAAACAGGCGAGACTGGGACTGGAACTGGGCGACCTGTGTGCGGCGAGCGGAATGCCGGTCAGGGCGCTCGACATCTGGCGCGAGGCATTGGCCAGGCTCGAGTGGCACGATTACGAATGGGTGTACCGCCCGATGAATCCTGCCTACCTGCGGTTCGACCATGCCGTTTCGCGCTGGGAAGCAGTGCAGTTGGGCATGCGCATCGACCGCGAGTGGCGACGATTGGGACATCCTGAACAGGCACATTATGGGCGCGATGCCAACCACGAGTATGACGAAATGTGGATGGACAAATACTACATGGCACTGCCATGAAGTAGGGAATGAAAGGCAAAATGAAAAGTTTTTCGACTTTTCATTTTGTTTTTTTTGTGAATAGCCGTAACTTTGACCTCATTAACAGGGTACACACATGAGTAAACGACGAATATACAACGGAGCGCAGTTGGCGCAGTATGTGCAGGAAGTTGGCTTCCTGCCGCTGTTGCGCAGTGCCGTGCCAGGCTTTTCAGCCGAGGAAATCGTTGACGATGATTGCCGCTACGTGGTGTTTCCCGACGGCGGTTGGGACTGGCCGTTGTGGAAGTGGAAGGGGCCGATTGTCCGCGATGGAGGCTGTGTCTATGGCAAGTTTTTCGATGGAAAGGCTGGCTTCGTGAGCCGTGAGTGGTGGCCCGACCTGTGCAACTGGCGCCGCAGCCGGCACCCGTTGGCAGCGGAAGGCAGTGTCGAGGAAACCATACTGTTTACGCTGGCAGAGCAGGGCAGCCTGATTACCCGCGAACTGCGGTCGGCCTGTGGGTTTACGGGCAAGAACATGCGCAGCCGCTTCGACAGCTACGTCACACGCCTTCAGATGGCTTGCCGCGTCGTGACGGAGGACTTTGTCTATCCCATCGACCGTCATGGCAAGGAATACGGCTGGGGATGGTCGTTGCTCACGACGCCCGAACAGCTCTACGGCCGCGACTATTGCCTCGTGGACCGCACGCCTCAGGAGTCTGGCGAACGGCTGAGGACGCAACTCCAGACGATTTTGCCGCAGGCGACCGAGCGGCAGATCCAGAAACTGATGGGTTAGGGTGGGGAGGCTTTTTAATGTTTGACCTCCCCTAACCCCTCCAAAGTAGGGGAACTCCAAGTTAATGAATGAAAGTAAAAATACTACAACAGAACGGTTCTCCCCTCCTTGGGGAGGGGCTGGGGCGAGGTCTTTAATTCCTAATTTTTAATATCCCTTGATAGTTTGTATAGCAGAGAAGCCGAGTGTGGCGCAGGACATTGCCCGCATCATCGGCGCACGAGATAAGAGACAAGGTTACTGGGAGGGCAACGGCTACCAGGTGACATGGACCTTCGGCCACTTATGTGAGCTGAAGGAGCCAGGCGAATATACCGACGACTGGAAGCAATGGCGGCTCGAATACCTGCCGATGATTCCGCCGCGCTTCGGCATCCGCCTGAAAGACGACGAAGGCGTGAAGCGCCAGTTTGCCGTCATCCAGTCGCTCATGCAGGCCGCCGACGGCATCATCAACTGCGGCGATGCCGGCCAGGAGGGAGAACTCATTCAGCGCTGGGTGATGCAGAAGGCTGGAGCCACCTGTCCCGTCAAGCGCCTGTGGATTTCGTCGATGACCGACGAAGCCATCCGCGAAGGCTTCCAAAACCTGAAGGACCAGTCGGAGTACCAGAAGCTGTATGTGGCAGGACTCAGTCGCGCCATCGGCGACTGGCTCTTAGGCATCAACTGCACACGCCTCTACACGATGAAGTACGGACAGCACCAACAGATGCTGTCGGTCGGTCGTGTGCAGACGCCGACGCTGGCACTCATCGTCCGTCGCCAGCTCGAAATCGACAACTTCAAGCCCGAGCCCTACTGGGTGCTCTCGACCATCTACCGCGACACCACCTTCACCGCCACAAAGGGTAAATTCCAGTCGAAGGAGGAAGGCGAACAAGCCTTTGCCGCCATCAAGGACCTGCCCTTCGAAGTGACGAACGTCGAGAAGAAGGACGGCAAGGAGCAGCCGCCGCAGCTCTACGACCTCACCTCGCTGCAGGTCGATTGCAACCGCAAGTTCGGCTATTCCGCCGAGACCACGCTCAACCTCATTCAAAGCCTCTACGAGAAGAAACTGACCACCTATCCGCGCGTCGATACCCAATACCTTTCCGACGACATCTACCCCAAGTGTCCGCAGACCATGAACGGACTCTATCAGGTCAAGTTCAACGGCATTGCACCCTACGCCGACGTCATCCGCAGCATTGGGGGCAAACCGCTGAAAAAGACCAAGCGCGTGTTCGACACGTCGAAGGTGACCGACCACCACGCCATCATCCCCACGGGTCAGCAGCCCCAGTCGCTGTCCGACATGGAGCGCAACGTCTATGACCTCGTCGCCCGACGCTTCATCGCCGCCTTCCTGCCCGACTGCAAGTTCTCGACAACAACAGTGCTTGGGAGTGTTGACAAAACCGACTTCAAGGTGACGGGCAAGGAAATCCTCGACCCTGGTTGGCGTATCCTATATAATAAGGAGAAGGAAACGGACGAGGACAAACAGAATGACGAAGAACGGACGTTGCCATCGTTTGTGAAAGGCGAGACCGGTCCGCACACGCCGACCCTCACCGAGAAGCAGACCACGCCGCCGCCCTACTACACCGAGGCCTCCCTGCTGCGAACTATGGAGACAGCCGGCAAACTGGTCGAAAACGACGAACTGCGTGCTGCCCTCAAGGAGAACGGCATCGGCCGGCCATCCACCCGCGCAGCCATCATCGAAACCCTCATCCGTCGCCATTACATCCGCAAGGATCGCAAACGCCTCGTCGCCACTCCGACGGGCATCGAACTCATCCAGCTCATCCGCGAAGAACTGCTCAAGAGTGCGGAACTGACCGGCATTTGGGAGAAAAAGCTGCGCGAGATAGAGCGCGGACAGTACGACGCCCAGCAATTTCTCGAAGAACTGAAGCAGATGGTCACCGAGATCGTGATGGCCGTACGCAGCGACAGTTCCAACCGTCGCGTCAGTGTGGAGATTACCAAGGACCAAGGGCAAGGCACCAAGGCAAAAGGACAAGGCACAAAGACGAAGAAAGCGGCGACGCAGAAGCGCAGCAGCACGGCAGCTCAACACGTCGCCGGCTTCCAGCCGCGCACCCAACGCAAGACAGCGACAGAGTTTCCTCCCTCACCCCCGACGACAGGACAGGGCGCCGAGGACGAGTGGGTCGGACTTCCCTGCCCGAAATGCCACGAAGGGCACATCATCAAGGGAAAGACTGCCTACGGTTGCAGCCGCTGGAAGGAAGGCTGCGACTGGCGCAAGCCTCTGGACGAAGCGTAGCCCAACACGCCTCCAAACCACGCCCCCGACTCCCCTCGTCCGCAGAGAGGAGTCGGGGGCGATGCCGTCGATACCCAGTTACGCCGCAGTCCATTCTCGGAATATCAATGAAATTTGCACAAATTTCATTGATATTTCTGGAAATATCACTGCGATTTTTACAAATCTCACTGAGATTTTGAGTTTCGTCTGCGCACTGCGTGTGAATGCTTGGGGGACGGACGCAGGACCGACTGCACACTGACTGGCTCCACTGGGTGCTCTGACGGATTTTTTAGTTTTGTCCCAGCATGGTCAACAGGCGTCTTTCGGAACGGATGACGCGGATGACGCGCTGGAGAAAGGCATTGAAATCCAGGAAATCCGTACCTGAAGACTTTTTTTTGATAAAAACGAGGTTGCATTTCGCCAAATGCGAAAAAATCCCTAACTTTGCACCGAAATATGTACTTATACGAACGAAAGAATGGCTGAGACCAAAGATAAGAAAGAGACGAAGGGGCAGGGCAGCATCGCGCACGGACTCCGCGTGCTGTGGGGCACAACCCTGATCCTGATTGCCCTGGGACTGCTCGGCGTGTTTGCCATCTCGCAGGGATGGCTGGGCAAACTGCCCCCGATTTCCGACCTACAAAACCCGATCAACAAGTATGCTTCGCGCATCTACACCGACGACGGCAAACTGATGGGTACGTGGAGCTATGCCAGCGAAAACCGCGTGATTGTGCCCTACGATTCGCTGCCTGCCAACCTGGTGAATGCGCTGGTAGCGACCGAGGATGCGCGCTTCTTCGAGCATTCGGGCATCGACATGCGTGCGTTCATGCGTGCCGTCATCAAGCGCGGATTCATGGGACAGAAGGCGGCTGGCGGCGGTTCGACCATCACCCAGCAGCTGGCCAAGCAGCTGTATAGTGACGTCAACGTCCACACGACGGTGATGGATCGTCTGCTGCAGAAGCCCATCGAGTGGTACATCGCCGTGCAGCTTGAGCGCTATTACACGAAGGAGGAAATCCTGACGATGTATCTCAACTACTTCGACTTTCTGCACAATGCCGTGGGCATTAAGATCGCTTCGCGCACTTATTTTTCGAAGGACCCGATCGACCTGACGCTGGAGGAGTGTGCCACGCTGGTGGGTATGTGCAAGAATCCGTCGTACTACAACCCGATCCGATTCACCGAACGCAGCCGCGAACGCCGCAACCTGGTGCTGGCTCAGATGCAGAAGGCCGGCTATATCACCTCGGCCGAGATGGAGGCAGCACAGGCCCAACCGCTCGATGTGACCCGTTTCCATGTGGCCAACCACCAGGAGGGCATCGCCCCGTATTTCCGCGAACTGCTCCGCCGCTGGATGATGGCCGACAAGCCGCGCCGCGACGACTATGCCTCGTGGCAGTACCAGCAGTTCTACGACGACTCGCTCGCCTGGGAGACCGACCCCCTCTTCGGCTGGTGTAACAAGCACACGAAGAAGGACGGTTCGCACTACAACATCTATACCGACGGCCTGAAAATCTATACGACCATCAACAGCCGTATGCAGGAGTATGCCGAAGAGGCCGAACGTGAGCACGTGGCCAAGTATCTGCAGCCTGCTTTCGACCGTATGGCTTCGCGCTATGCCACTTTCCCCTACATCGGTGTGAGCCGTGCCAAGGCCGACCAACGCATCGAGCGCGCCATCAAGCAGAGCGAACGCTACCGCGTGATGAAGGCCGACGGGCATAGCGAGCAGGAGATCATGGCGGCTTTCAACCAGAAGGTGCCTATGACGCTGCTCAAGTACGACACCGACGGCACGTGTACGGAGTACGAAACCGAGATGTCGCCGCGCGACTCTATCCTCTACTACAAGAAGTTCCTGCGCACCGGCATGATGGCAATGGACCCTGTGACGGGCTATGTGCGTGCCTACGTGCCAGGCTTGGACTTCAAGCATTTCCAATATGACAACGTGCTGGGCGGTGGTCGCCGTCAGGTGGGTTCGACGATCAAGCCCTACCTCTACAGCCTCGCCATGATGAACAACTGGACGCCGTGCAGTGTGATCAACACGTCGCAGTTTGTCTCGGGCGGCTGGGCACCGCGTGGCGGTGTGGGCGGCATGCGTACGCTGGCCTCGGCGCTGGCAGCATCGAGCAACCAGGCGAGTGCCCGACTGATTGACTATTTCGGCCCGAAAAACTTCATCCACCTGCTCCACGAGTTCGGCATCAAGACGCAGAACATGGACGCCACGCTGCCGCTGTGTCTGGGCACGTGCGACATCAGCATCGGCGAGATGGTCAGCGGCTATTCGGCTTTTGCCAACCAGGGTCTGCGCACCGAACCGCTGCTCGTGACCCGCATCGAGGATGGCGAAGGCAACATCATCGACACCTTTGCCCCCCGCACCAACGAAGTGCTCTCGCGTGAGCAGGCCTATCAGATGGTCATCATGCTGCGCGGCGTCATCGACAGCGGTACGGGACGTTCCCTCCGCACCACGATCAAAGCCGACATGGGCGGCAAGACGGGTACGACCAACTCGCACGCAGACGCCTGGTTCATGGGCTTCACGCCGAAGCTCGTCGTCGGCTGTTGGGTGGGTGGTGAAGACCGCGACATCCACTTCGACACCATGGGCTACGGTCAGGGTGCACGTGCAGCCCTGCCTATCTATCAGAAATTTATGAATCGTGTCTATGCCGACAAAACTCTGGGCATAGGCCAAGACCCCAAATTTGTCGCTCCGCCCGACTTCGACCCCTGCTCCAACGAACTCGATGACCTGCAGGACGCCGGCTATGAGGGAACTTCGGAGCCCAGCGGAGTCATCGACGAGAGTTTTCAGTAGTTTTTTATGCATTTTATCGGAATCATTCCAGCCCGTTATGCCTCTACCCGCTTTCCGGCCAAACCGCTGGCCATGCTGGGTGGCATGACGGTTGTTGAGCGTGTCTATCGCCAAGTGGAAGGCACGATGGACTATGTTTGTGTGGCCACCGACGACGAACGCATCGAACAGGCGGTGAAGTCGTTCGGCGGCAACGTGGTCATGACCAGCACCGCACACCGCAGCGGCACCGACCGTTGCTGGGAGGCATTTACGAAAGTGAAAAGTGAAAAGAGGGAAGTGAACAGTGATGAGGTGGTCGTTGTCAACATCCAAGGCGACGAACCCTTCATCCAACACTCGCAGCTTGCTGCCATCAAGGCCTGCTTTGACGACCCTACGACCGACATTGCCACGCTGGTCAAGCCTTTCACCGAGGCCGACGGATGGGCTGCCGTGCAGAATCCAAACTCGCCGAAGGTGGTGGTGAATGCTCGCATGGAGGCCCTCTACTTCTCCCGTTCCGTCATTCCCTACATCCGTGGTGCGGAGCAGGGTGCGGAGTGGCTGCAGCGTCACACGTTCTACAAGCACATCGGGCTCTATGCCTACCGCGCCAATGTGCTCCGCGAAATCACGCAGTTGCCGCAGTCGTCGCTCGAACTGGCGGAATCGCTTGAGCAGTTGCGCTGGCTGGAAAACGGCTATAAGATTAAGGTGGGTGTCTCGGATGTGGAGACCATCGGCATCGACACACCGGAAGACTTGGCGAGGGCCGAAGCCTTTCTGAACAGTTAACCTCCCCCTAACACCTCCGAAGGAGGGGATTTCGGACCGGCAGACTTTCAATTTTTCAATTTTTCACTTTACACTTATCACTTTTAACTTTTCATTTTTCACTTTTCACTTTTAACTTTCATCGCTTTCAATGGGGCTTACCCACATTCCCGATACGAACCTTGTCCGGATCGACTTCGTCTTTCTCGGAGCGCAATGGCTTCAGACACACGCGCTGCAGGCGCGTCTGGCCTTTTCGCAACTCAAGGAAGGAACACAGCAGTACAGCAGTGAGACGCTGGCACGTCGGCTCGACTACTACGGTGCGACCCTCAGTACGTCGTGCAACCTCTCCTACAGCGCGGTGACCATTCACTGCCTCCACCGTCACCTGCCCAGCGTACTCCCCTACCTTGCGTCGATGTTTGCCGAGCCGCTTTACCCCGACGCACAGCTGCAGATCGCCCTCTCGCAGGGACGCACTGCGTGGCAGATTCAGCATCAGAAGGTCGATGCCCTGTGTAAGGAAGGACTCTACCGGCAGCTGTTCGGCACCCAGCATCCCATGGGTCGGTTCCCTGCGCTGGACGACTATGCGACCATCACTCCGCAGCACCTGCACGACTATCACGCTCGCTGCATAAGTCCTGCATTCATGGTGCCGCTCGTCACCGGCTGTTTCGACGATGCCGACCTCTTGCTCATCGAACGCCTGTTCGGTGTGAAGGCAGGCACTCAGCCCAGCGCCTTCGCTTTCGAGCCGAAACCTATCCGCACTTCGGACGAGCGACACGCCCATATCCACACGGGAGAGGAAGAACGTCTGCAGGCCGGTGTGCGCTTCGGTCGGCTGCTTCCCCCAGCCACACATCCCGACATGCCCCTGTTGCGACTGGCGGTGATGGTGCTCGGCGGATATTTCGGCAGCCGATTGATGACCGAAATACGTGAACGTCAGGGTCTCACATACGGCATCAATGCCACGGTTTACAACATACCGAACGACAATGCACTGGTCATTGCCACCGAGACCGCTACGCAGCACGTCGAACGCCTGCAGCGACAAGTCATGTCTGAGCTGCAGCGTCTGTGCGACGAGCCTGTGCCCGAGGACGAACTGCAGATGGTGAAACAATACCTCTACGGTCAGAACTGCCGGCGCTACGAGCATAACTTCAACTATCCGCAGGTGCTGATGAGCCTCCTTGCCACGGGACGCAGCGTCGAAGACCTCGACCGAGAGCAACAGCTCCAGCTGCAGGCTACCCCCGACCAATTGCTCGACATCTGCCAGCGCTACTTCCGTCCCGAGGATTTCATGTCATGTGTGGTTGACTGACCACGGCGCTTTGCTAAAAACCTAAAAGCCCGCAACACCTTGTCGCAAGGTGCTGCGGGCTTTGTTGTAGGGCCGAGGCCAGACCTCCTACCAGAGGTTTCCCCAGCGTTCAGGTTCGGATTCGAATTCTTCGTTGCGCTCTTTGGATTCTGCGATACGAGGCCCGCCTTCGCCGCCGTAGGGTAGCGAGTCGTTGCCACAGACGTAGTTAAGCAGTTGGAGCAGTGCGGTGCGTAGGCAGGGCTGCTGATACGTTTTGCGAATCATAGCACAGACTTATTTGAGGAATACTTTCTTGCCGTTCACGATGTAGAGCCCAGTGGCGGGACGCAGCACGCGGCGACCCTGCAGGTCATAGACAGCTTCGCCGTCCGTTGTGCGCCGAGCGTTGAGCGAATCAATGCCCGTTGCCTCTCCTTTGTCGATGTTGATGTTCAGCTGTTTGGTCGCTGCACTGGCGGTGTTGGTGAAGTAGGCGCGGAAGGGGTTGACGGTGATGCTGCCGTCGGTCTTCCAGAACTTGTCCTCGGCGATGTAGTAGGCGTTGGCATCGTTAACCGTTGCCAGCCCATAGCTGCCCACAAGGCTCCATCCCTCGCAGTCGTCAGCTGTAGCGGCATTGGCCGTCGTGCTGACTGGCAGCGACGCTCCGCCGATGGTCACGTTGCCACTTTCGGTGTTGAGGCGGCGGAAGATGGCGGCGGTGTTGGCCGGAACGCTGGCTGCGGGTGTGAAGTGCATGGACTCCTCATCGACGGCTTTCAGCGTGTAGTACTGCACCGTCTCGTCCGTCTGCACGGCGTAGGGCAGGATCAGCGTCCCCCATTGGTTCGTCATCGTGCGGCTGTAGCTGGCGTCGATGGCGGTGAAGGCACGGGGCACCTCGAGGCTCACGCCGTCGGTCAGGACGAGGTTGAGGCACTGGCCGTTGGCGACGACGTTGTTCTGTTCCGAAACAAACTGAGTACCCGTTGCGGCGTAGAGTATCTGGTTCTTGTGGCGCGGATAGAGCCGAACGCCCACAGCCTGTCCGTACAGGTTGACATTGTCGGCAGTCGTATAGTCCACATAGGCTGCATCGCGTCCACTCCAGAAGTAGTCCTGACGCAGGTACGAGGCGTCGGTTTCCTGCTCAGCTGCCGTTCCGCTGATGAACTGCAAGTGCACATTCTTCATCTGTATGTAGTGCTTCAGGGCACGGATGCCGAAGAATACGGAGTTGGTCTGGGTGGTGGCGGCGCAGGTATAGGTGCCGAAGGCGCGTCGGTCGCCGGAGTTGTAAGTGTGCACCTGTTCCGAGGCGCCGACCCGCTCGCCGATGATGAAGGCCACCATGTCGGCAGCGTCCCCTTCGAAGATCGTTCCGAGGTCAACGCTCAGTCGGTAGGTGCCGTTCGGCAGGTTGCTGACCGTCTGTGTCACCTCCAGGTCGTTGATGGTCGGGTACCAGGCATTAAAGACATTCGCTCCGTCCTGGCTGCGAGTCCACACGTCGCCACCGCCTTCCACGCTTCGGATCGACATGTTCCATCCATTGGGCGCTGTGCCGTTGAGGCCTGTGTCGGCGAAGTCGGCATTGACGACAAACGCAGTGGCGTCTTGTCCGGCTTTCGCAATGGCGGCACCGTTGTTGAGGATGGTGATGGCCTTGCTCACTTCCTCCGCAGTCTTTGTGTCCAGCTCGGCATCAGTCCAGGTGTATTGGTCAAGTGCGGCCGTGGCAGCACCGCTCACCGACGCCTCGTAATTCTCCTTTGCCTGCTGGCAGTTGGCCAGAGCCTCTTTGTAGAGAGTTCCGTCCGTATCTTCGCGGTAGAGGAACAGGTTGTCGATGGCCACCCAGTTGGCCGATGTCATGTCGGTGTTGACGCCGAAGGTGAGTGTGCCGTCGGTCACTTCCACTTTCAGAGCATAGATTTCCGGAACCCCATTCAGTGTGCCCAGAGCCACGGCCTGGTCTTGGGCATAGAACGTCACACCCTCGACGTGGGGGCCGTCGCTGCCCTGGCTGGTGGCGATGAACGAACCGCCGATGTAGTAGGTGCCGTTGGCCAGTCCGGTGATGGTCTGTTCCACAGACTTGTTGTCGAGGCGGTTGTTGGAGCCTGTCCACACTTCGAAGAAGGGATAGGAGACGAGCGCACCGTCGCTGCCGCTGTAGCTACCCCAGTCTGGACCGGCTGTAAAGCCGTTGTTCGTGTAGCGGTCGAACGACGACGTGCTGAGCCAGCCGCTCAGTGTGCTGGTCACGTCGACGACGACCAGTCCCTCGGCTGCGTTCTGCACAGACGTCAGATAGCGTGCCGGCGTATTGACATAGCGGTAGAGGCGGAAGTCGTCGGCCTTGTACCACGAGCCGGCCTGCACACCGATGCTCAGTGTGCCGTCGTTGCCGACCGTGATGCCGTCGATGCAGACCTCCTGCAAGTAGTATTTGCCGCAGTCGTGAGCACCCGTCGAGGCTGTCTTGTCGCCAGCAAAGACGGTGATGGTGTTGCCAGGGTCGGTCGCTACCTTGGCGGTCAGCTTATATGTACCCGCCGCGAGACCTGTTACGGTTTGGCTGATGGCGTCGCCCAGATCGCCCGATTTCCAGCTGTCGAGAACCATGTTTCCGTCGGCTCCGACCGCACGGAAATGGTCGATATTGGCGTCGCGGCTGAACTGTCCTGCACCCAGTGACCAGCCCGTCGGTGTATTGTTATTGTGCAGTTCGAACGAGGGGTTCTGAATCTTGGTCGTCACTTCCTCCACGTCGCCTGGCACCTTGATGCGGTCGATGATGTGCATCGTGTTATCGACCACGGTGAGGTACCACACGCTGCCTGCCCCAGGATTGACGGTGAACGTGAGCGGCACATTGGCGCCGCCAGCGGGGATTTTGGTCCAGTCGGCCTGCTGCGCGCCCCACGCCGTGGGCTGGAAAGGCTCGGTGGTGCAGAACAGATTGATGGCCGACGTGTAGTCGAATGTACCATTGTTCTGCACGTTCACGGTGACGGTGTTGTTTGTGTTGGCCTGGAAGTCTGGGGCCGAAATCGTGGCACTGAGGTTCTGACGCTTCGGGAATATTTGGTAAGTCATGCTCTGGTCCGTGTTGAATCCGTTGGCATCGCTCAGTGCGAACCAGCCGTTCCAGCCGCCGTTCCAGCCGAAGTCGAAGTAATACTTGCCGTCGCTCAGCTGGTAGCCGTCGAGCACGAAGGCATGGCCGGCCCAGTTGTTGTTGGCATCGACGCTATAGCCGCTGTAGAGGATGGGGCGACCCACAGCCAGGTCGTCCTGAATCATGTTCTCCCACGTCTCCATATTGTTCACGCCGCTGTACCAGACGTTCGTCCCGTTGAGGTTGAACACGTTGAGCGCTTTGGGCTGCTCGTTGCTCTGTGCACCGCTGCTGCCTGCGGCGTAGTCCATGTGGACAGCCGTGCCGACAATGGCCACCAGCTCCGACACACTCGTGTAGTAGTCGCTGCCGTTGCCATAGTTCGTTCCGTCGTACGAGTCCTTCATCAGTTCCCAGCGCATCGGGAAACCAGCTTTGTAGCCGGTGACGGGGATTTTTTTCGTCCATGTTTCGTAGCTGTCCGTCGATGCCACGGAGTATCGTGGGCAGTCGCGTCGCCAGTAGTGGATGACCGACGAGGTACTCGTCGCCACGCAACCCGTGGCACTGCGAGTGCCGCCGTCCATCGGGCAGAGGTCGTAGTAGGGCCATGCCTGTCCCCAAGCCGACGTCATCAGCGGGTTGATGGTGGAGGTGGCAGCGCGGCGCGGCGCCTTGGCACGTGCGGCACGTCGCTGCTTCACCAGCTGCTGGGCAGCCTCTTCGCCGTGTTCATCCACATATTGCTGATACTTGTCGAGTGCCACTTCGAAGCCCATGAGGTAGTCGGCGAGGGCCGGCGGCATGTTCGTGGCGTCGAAGTCGCCCGACTCGGTGTAGCCGATGATTTCGGGCAGCAGGTCGTCGCCCCCGACAATGACGAAGCCCTGTCCCTCGCCGCGCGAGAAGACATAGTAGGGTGGGGTGGTCGTGGCCGCAGCCTTGCGGCGACGCTGGTTCACACTGATTCCCCTGCTTACGAGCACAGGCGTTGCGCCCTGTTTCATGTAGCCCGCAGCCAGTTCCCGAGCCTTGCTCAGGTCGATGGGGTCTGCTGTAGCCGTGAGGACACAAAGCAGGGCTGTCATCGAAAGTAAAATTCGTTTCATGAGGTTGAATGAAATTGTAAGAAGTTAGGTGTTATTGTTTCGTAATTCCAAATTATTCACTTTTCACTTTTATCTTTTCACTTGCAAAAGTTAGGTGTTGGAGTGATTTTGGGGCAAATATAGAGAAAATTTGTGCAGTTTCGCAAATTTATTTGTAAAATTTTAGGCGTTTGAAAGATTTGTGTACAAAAATGAAAGATTTGGACAAAAACTTCGCGCGCTGCCCTTCACCTACAGCCACAGCGCACCCTGCAAACAACTCGACCGTCCACCGTTCCCAGCCAGTGTGCAGAATGAAGTCAAAATATCATTGAGATTTTCAGAAATTCCACTGATATTTTCAAAAATTCCATTGATATTTCTACAAATTTCAATGATATTTTGACTTTATTCGGGGCATCAACTGAGAATGTTGTGCGCCGCAACGGAGTTTTTTTAGCACTTCGACTGAATTATTTCTGCACTTCGGCTGAGTTTTTTCGGCACTTCGGCTGAGTTTTTGGCGCCCCTGCGCGGCGTTTGCGGGGCCGTCGGGTGGAGTTTTTGGGGTGCAGGAGCGTTTTCTGCATCGCCGACGGCGTGTCTCGACATCCCCCCGAATTTGAATCCGGAATGCGAAATTTGCGCTCTGAGAGGGCAAATTGCAGTTCGGCGTCTTAAAAAACGTTATTTTCTAAAACTTTTTTGGCGCTTGTTTGTGTGTGTGCCCGTTTTTGCGTAACTTTGCCTTGGAATGAACGTGAAGCAGGAAAAGTGAAAAGTGAAGAGTGAAAAGTGAACAGAGAAACGAAGCACAACGTATAACCTACAACGTGGATGCAAAGTAACAACTTGTTAACTTGTCAACTCGTCAACTCGTTAACTTGGAACTTGAAAAGCGAAATACTTATTTAATATAATATATGACTGAAGACAGAATTATTAAAGTTGACATTAACGAGAGTATGCGCAAGTCGTATATCGACTACTCGATGTCGGTCATCGTGGCGCGCGCACTTCCCGATGTGAGAGATGGATTCAAGCCCGTACACCGCCGTATCCTCTACGGAATGATGGAGTTGGGCAACACGCAGGACAAGCCGTACAAGAAGTGCGCACGTATCGTGGGTGAGGTGCTTGGTAAGTATCACCCCCACGGCGACTCTTCGGTCTATGGCGCATTGGTACGTCTGGCTCAGGACTGGGCCATGCGCTATCCGCTCGTCGATGGACAGGGCAACTTCGGCTCTGTCGATGGCGACGGTGCAGCTGCCATGCGTTACACCGAGGCACGCCTCACCCGCCTGGGCGAGGCCATGATGGACGACCTGTATAAGGAGACGGTCGATTTTGAAGATAACTTCGACGGCAGCCTGAAGGAACCGAAGGTGCTGCCTACACGCATACCCAACCTGCTGGTCAACGGAGCCACAGGTATCGCTGTCGGTATGGCAACGAACATCCCGACGCACAACCTCGGCGAGGTGATCGACGGCTGTGTGGCGATGATCGACAACCCCGACATCACGGTCGAGGAACTGATGCGCTACATCAAGGCCCCCGACTTCCCGACGGGCGGCATCATCTGCGGCCTCGACGGCGTGAAAGATGCCTACGAGACGGGACGCGGACGCATCGTCATCCGCTCAAAGACGGACATCGAGACCGACGCCATGCACGACAAAATCATCGTGCACGAAATTCCGTACAACGTCAACAAGGCCGAACTGATTAAGAAAATCGCCGACCTGTCGAACGAAAAGAAGGTGGAAGGCATCGCCAACGTGAACGACGAATCGGACCGCGAGGGCATGCGCATCGTCATCGACCTCAAGCGCGAGGCCAATGCCAATGTGGTGCTGAACAAGCTCTACAAGCTGACAGACCTCCAGTCGTCGTTCAGCGTGAACTGCATCGCACTGGTCGGTGCGGGCAAGAACAACTCGGGACGTCCGAAGCTGCTGAACCTGCGCGAATGCATCAAATACTTTGTCGAACACCGCCACGACGTGACTATCCGCCGCACGCAGTACGACAAGCGTAAGGCTGAGGAACGTGCACACTTGCTCGAAGCACTTATCGTCGCCAGCGACAATATCGACGAAGTTGTCCAGATTATCAAGTCTTCGAAGACTCCACAGGAGGCTCAGACACGATTGATAGAACGATTTGGCTTCGATGAGGCTCAGGCTAAGTATGTAGTCGATATGCGACTCAGTCAGCTCACAGGTCTGCTGCAGGAGAAACTCCATGCCGAATACGAAGAACTGGAGAAACTCATCGCCTATCTCGACCAGATTCTCAACGACCCCGAACTCTGCAAGAAGGTCATGAAGGACGAGCTGCTCGAAGTGAAGGCCAAATGGGGCGACGACCGCAAGACGACTATCGACTACACGGCGAGCGAAAGCTTTAATCCCGAGGACTTCTATCCGAACGATCCTGTGGTCATTACCATCAGCCACCTGGGCTACATCAAGCGTACGGCGCTGTCGGAATTCCGCACACAGGGCCGCGGCGGTGTGGGCTCGAAGGGCGGTAGCGCCCGCGACACCGACTTCATCGAGCACATCTACCCTGCCACGACGCACAACACGATGATGTTCTTCACGCGGAAGGGACGCTGCTTCTGGATGAAGGTGTATGAAATACCCGAAGGCGGAAAGACCTTCAAGGGCCGTGCCGTGCAAAACCTGCTCAACATCGACTCTGACGACAAGGCCACAGCCTTCATCTGCATTGAGAACATCAACGACCAGGATTTCGTGCGTCACCACAACCTGATGTTCTGCACGCGCCGAGGCACGGTGAAGAAGACTCGCTTCGAACTCTACTCACATCCGCGCTCGAATGGTCTGAACGCCATCAACCTGGTCGAGGGCGACGAGGTGATCGAAGTGGCACTCACGAGCGGCAACGACGACATCATCATCGCCAACCACAACGGACGCGCCATCCGGTTCAACGAGAACGGCGTCCGTCTGATGGGCCGCACAGCCACCGGTGTGCGCGGCATGCGCCTCGACAACGAGGAAGACGAAGCCGTGGGCATGCTCGTCATGCAGTGTAACGAAGCCCTGAGCGAGGAGCAGTGGGCTGCGATGGATGCTGCCGATGTCGAGACTGTCGAGAATGAAGAGCTGCCGGACGACACCGAATCGACGGAAGAACAGACCGAGGCTCAGCCCTTTGCACAGGACATCATGGTCGTGAGCGAAAAGGGTTACGGCAAGCGTTCGGTGCTCGGCGACTACCGCATCACCCGTCGTGGCGGCAAGGGCGTGAAGACGCTCAACCTGACCGACAAGACCGGCAAACTCATCGCCATCAAGGCCGTGACCGACGACGACGACCTGATGATCATCAACAAGAGTGGTGTGACCATCCGTCTCGCACTGAGCGAAGTGCGTGTGCAGGGTCGCAACACCCAGGGCGTTTCGCTCATCAACCTGAAGAAGCGCAACGACGTGATCAGCAGTGTCTGCCGCGTGGAGCACGAAGAGCCGGAAGAGGAAGTCGCCACCGACGTCGCCGAAGCTGGGGAAGAAGCCTCGCCCAATTCCTCTGAGGGAGGAAAAGTCCCAACGAATGAATAGGAAAGTATGAACACAGTAGGCTCTTTATTTACTAATCAATAAATCTTTAACTCCTATGAAACGATTATTGTTCATCTGTGCACTTGCAGCCATCTCTGCATCTGCCTTCGCCCAGGCGAAAAACGTGAAGAAAGTGAAAGCGTACATCGAGAACGCCATCCCGCCCTTGGCACTCGACCTCAGCAATGCTAAACCCGAGATGATTCAGGAGTATCGCGAACTGCTCGAACCCGCACTCACGAACCCCGAATCGAAGGATCTGGCCGACACATGGCGCTATGCCTCCCGTCTGAGAATCCACGACATGAACGTGATTCTCAAGCGCACGGGTGGCAAGTTCGGCGAAGACAAGACGCAGTTGCGTGAGTTTATCAACAACCAGCGCGACATCGTCAGCTATCTGATGAACTACGAACGGCTGATGCACGTGCCCAACGAAAAGGGCAAACTGCCGTACAAGGAAGAGGAAATGAGCAAGGAACACATGATTGCACAGCAGGCTGTCATGGGTCCGCGCGCCAACCTCATCGTCGGTGCCAGCCAGTTCGTCTATGACGATCCTGCCTATGCCGTCGAGCTGCTCAAACTCTACAACGAGACCTTCGACCATCCGCTCTTCAAGGAAAAGGACCTGCGCAAGACGGATGAGAACCAGTCGCTCGCCAACTTCATCTATGCCACGGCCCTGAAGACGACCGGCGGCGACGAAGCTGAGTATCTGAAGCTGTTCGAACAGTCGCTCGAAGGTGAGAATGGCCCTCTGGCTTGCCAGGAACTCATCACCCATTACAAGAACAAGGGGGACAAGGCCAACCAGATGAAGTATCTCAACTATGCTGCAGAGCACTTCCCCAAGCAGCTCGTCTTTGGCATGACCCTCATTCAGGAGGAAATCGTCGAGAAGAACTACGACAAGGCTGTGGCCGATGCTGACAAACTGATTGCCGCCATCGAGAGCGACGAGGCACTGAAGGCCGACGAAAACGCTCACTGGCCCTACTACTTCAAGGCTGTTGCCCTGTACAACTCGGAAAAGCACGAGGAGGCCTACAACGCATTCCTCAAGGCTTACGAGTTCCATCCCGACTTCGACAACTTGAACGGTGCAGCCACCTGTGCCGCACAGCTGGCCCAGCACAATGCCAACAAGAAGGATGTTGCCAAGGCTTGGTACGACAAGGCTATCAGCCACTTCGAACAGTGCCGCACCGACTTCCCCGACAAGTCCGACGTATGGGGCTATCAGCTCTACGTCTGCTACAACAACACGGGCAACAACGCCAAGGCAGCCCAGTTTAAGAAGTACGCGAAGTAAATGAGAATTAAAAATTAAAAATTAAAAATTAGCCTGCCGGTAGGCAACGTCTCTCAGACACCATCCTCCCACCCTTTGGACTCAGAAAAGAAGAGTCCAAAACCGGAAGGCTTTTAATTTTTAATTTATAATTTTTATTTTCCCTCTCCCTTATGTTCGAGCGCATCCGCACGATGAAGATCTGGCTGGTGGCGGTGGCTGTTGTCATCGCCATCGCCTCGCTCCTCACCTCCAACTATCTGATTCGCGACCTGCAGCAGGAGGAACGAAACAAAATGGAGGTGTGGGCCGAAGCCATGCGCTCGCTCAACGATGCCGATGAATACACCGACCTCAACCTCGTGCTGAAGGTGATCAACGGCAACAACACCATTCCCGTCATCGTGCTCGACCGCGATGGCAACGTGCAAACCCACCGCAACCTCAGCCGCCAGTTCAGTGCCACCGACGACAGCGTCAGCGTGCTCAGTCGTATGGCTCGCCGCATGAAGGCCGACGGCAACAGCATCCGCATCTTCCCCAACATGCAGAACTTCGACCAGCCCGTTGGCGGCGAGGTCGAGTTTATTGAAATCTGCTACGACGAATCCCTCATGCTCAAGCGACTGGCAGCCTGGCCCTACATCCAGCTTTCGGTCGTCATCATCTTTGTCGTCGTAGCCATCTTTGCCCTCTTCTCGTCGATGAAAGCCGAACAGAATAAGGTGTGGGTCGGACTCTCGAAAGAGACTGCACACCAGCTCGGCACACCCATTTCGTCGCTCATGGCGTGGTCCACCGTACTGCGCGAGACCTACCCCGACGACCAGCTCCTGCCCGAAATGGAGAAAGACGTGCAGCGGCTGGAACGCATCGCCGAACGATTCTCAAAGATTGGCTCCATCCCCGAGCCGAAACCCGAGGACGTGGGTGAAATCATTCAGCGTGTAGTCGATTACATGCACCGGCGCACGTCGAACAAGGTGCGCATGACCACCGACCTGCCTGCCGACCCCGTCATCGTACCGCTCGTAGCCAGTCTGTTCGAGTGGGTGCTCGAGAACCTTTGCAAGAATGCCGTCGATGCCATGTCGGGCAGCGGCAGCATCGACATCCACCTCTCCGAAACCGATGCACAGGCCATCATCGAAGTGCATGACACAGGCAAAGGCATCGCCAAGTCGAATTTTGGATCTGTCTTCAAGCCAGGCTTCACGACTAAGGAGCGCGGTTGGGGACTCGGACTCTCGCTCGCCAAGCGCATCGTCGAGCAGTACCACCGTGGTCGGATCTTCGTCAAATCCTCCGAACTGGGCCACGGCACCACTTTCCGCATCGAGCTGCCTAAATAGCCGAAGCCGTGAGCGACAGAGAAACCTATAACTGATAAATCGAAAATGATGGAGAAAAGAACTATCCCTATGTGGCTGTTTGCAGGAATGCTGTCTGCATTCCTGTGCGTGACGATGTCGTCATGCAGTGACAGCGATGAGTCGAATCCAGGCACCCCTGCTGCCGATACATCCACCCTCACGACGTTCACGGTGGGCAGCGTATCGTTCAATATGGTTGCTGTTGATGGCGGAACGTTCCGGATGGGAGCTACATACGAGTTGCTGGGCGATGCGACAGACAGAGAGAAACCTGACCATAGCGTCACGCTGAGCAGCTTTCGGATTGGGGAAACGGAAGTGACCCAGGAGCTGTGGCAGGCTGTCATGGGCACGAATCCTTCTGCACATCAAGGCGCTCGGCTTCCGGTCGAGCAGGTTTCGTGGGTCGATTGCCTCGACTTTATTTCTAAACTCAACGCGTTGACCGGCCAGACCTTCCGGCTACCCACCGAGGCAGAATGGGAATTTGCTGCCCGTGGTGGCACGAAGCGTCAAGACCACAAGTTCAGCGGCAGCAATAAAGTGAACGAAGTGGCGTGGTTTCAAGCCAGTAGTGGTGGTGCGACGCACGAAGTCGGAACGAAGCTGCCCAACGAACTGGGCATCTACGACATGAGCGGCAACGTCTGGGAATGGTGCAAAGACTTCTACGGGGCTTACTCCATTGAATCACAGACCAACCCAAGTGGTCCGGCCATGGGAACCTTCCGCGTGATTCGTGGCGGCGCTTATGACACCTCTTTCTACGGATGCCGTGTCTCGTACCGCGAAACGGGTACCGACGAAAACCATCGCAGCGGTTCCTGTGGCCTGTGCCTGGCTCTATAGAATCGGAAAAACTAAAAACAAGTTTGTCTTTAGCCAACTTTGTCTTGACTCAGCAAAAAATAAAATATTTTTGTTTTTCGCGTTCGCTGCTCCAAAGTTTGGTTTTTCGCTCACTTATTCGTACCTTTGCGCCACTATTATATAATAGGTATATCGATGGCAATAAGATTTTGGCTGCTGACACTCGTGCTGTGGGCAGGTTCTTTGTGTGCGTGGTCGCAGGGAGAACCCGCTGATTCGGTGATGGCAGATAGCGCGAAGGTGACGGACGAAGATCCCATCTTCATCTCGCTGATTACCTGTTCGCCTGGCACGGAGCCTTATACGCTGTTCGGCCATACGGCCATCCACATGCGTAACAGCCAGTTGAAAGGCTTTGACTTTGTGTTCAACTACGGCCTGTTCGACTATCAGTCAAAAAACTTTGTCTATCGTTTCGTGAAGGGAGAGACGGACTACGAGCTCGGTGCCGAGCCGACGGACTTCTTCATGTCGCGCTATGTGGATGAGGGACATACGGTGTGGGAACAGGAACTGAACCTGACGCCGGAGGAGAAACGCCAGCTGTTTACGCTGGTTGTCTGGAATTCGCGGCCGGAGAACAAGATGTACCGCTACAATTTCCTTTATGACAACTGTACGACTCGTGCCCGTGACATCGTGCAGCGAGCCATGCAGGAGGTGCGGGTGGCCTATCCGCCGAACTTTGAAGAACTGACGCAGCGCGACATTATTCATCATTATACGGCTCAGTCGCCGTGGGTGGGTTTTGGTATCGACCTGGTGCTGGGCTGCGAGGTGGACCGTCCTGCCAGCCAGCGTGACAAGATGTTTGTGCCGTCGCGCTATCATCTGTTGGTGAAGCAGGCGACGATTGAATATCCCAATGGCCTTGTCAAACCGTTGGTGAAGGAGGAAACGATTCACGAAGCCAAGGGCGAACTGAAGCAGACGAAGGGTCTGCCCATCACGCCGATGCAGCTGATGTGCGGCGTGCTGGTGCTTACGTTCCTGGTGACGTATTTCGACTGGCGTCGGCAACGCCTGAGTTGGTGGCTCGACGTCGTGCTGGTGGGAGCGCAGGGAGTGGCCGGACTGCTGGTAGCTTTCTTGTTCTTCCTTTCGGAACATCCTGCTGTGGGGACGAACTGGCTTATCGTGTTGCTGAACCCGCTGGCGTTTGTGCTCATCGGCAGTTGGCTTTTCTCACGGAAACGTCTTACGAAGTGGTTGGAATACGTCAATTTGGCAGGTATCCTCTTCACACTCCTGCTGTTTGTCCTGCCATTGCAGCACTTGCCGCTGGCCCTTTTGCCCTTGGTACTCAGCTTGCTTGTGAGATGTATCGTTAGACTGAAATTCTGCGGACGAGGACGTCCGCGTTCCCAAAAATAGAGATGAAGAAACCGTATATAGCATCGTTGTTGATGGTGTTGGCGACGAGTTCGGTGCTCAGCGCCCAGGTCGGCACGCCCGTACCTCGGCTGGTGGTGGGCATCGCCATCGACCAGATGCGCACCGACTATCTCGAAACCTTCCTCCCCCTTTGTGGCGAGGACGGGCTGAAACGTCTGATGCGCGATGGGGTGGTATATACTTCGGCGCAATATGCCTCGGCTGATGTGGACAAGGCATCGGCCATTGCTTCGCTATATACGGGAACGGTTCCCTATAATCATGGCATTGTCGGCGAAGACTGGATGGACCGTCAGACCTTGCGTCCTGTCCACTGCGTCGATGACTTCAAGCAGCGTGGCGTCAATACACAGAAAACGACGTCGCCACAGCATCTGCTCGTCTCGACATTGGGGGACGAACTGAAGGTGGCGACCGACGGACGTGCGCTCGTCTATAGCGTGGCACCTTCGTGCGAAGCAGCCGTACTGGCTGCCGGTCATGCTGCCGACTATGCGTTGTGGCAAAACCGACAGACGGGAAGTTGGGCTGGTACGTCGTACTATGGCAAGGAACCAGCTGCCACACGCCTTCTGATGAACACAGGCGTGGGCAATGTGAATGAGTGGGTGAGCCGCACTGCTTCGACCTTGATTGAATATGGAAGCATGGGCATCGACGAGACGACCGACTTGCTGACGGTCTGTTTCGATGCCAGTGCAACCGTCAACTACAGCACCCGCACCGGTCAGTCGATGGAGTTGCAAGACGTGTATGTGCGTCTCGATGCCGCCATTGCCGACCTGCTCAAGACGGTAGATAAGCAGGTGGGGCTCGATAAGACCCTCTTCTTCATTACTTCGACCGGCTACGAGCCCAACGAGAGTGCTGACTTGCAGGCTTACCGTATTCCGACAGGCAATTTACAGATTAACCGTTGTGCAGCCCTGCTCAATATGTACCTCGTGGCCATCTACGGCCAGGGGCAGTATGTCGAGTCGTACTATGGCAACCAGCTGTACCTGAACCATAAGCTCATAGAGCAGAAACAGTTGAACCTGACCGAGGTGTTCAAGACCTGCGAGGACTTTCTGTTCCAGTACAGCGGTGTGCGCGACGTCTATACAGCGGCACGGCTCACACAAGGGGCATGGACACCAGGCATCAGCCGCATCCGCAATGCCTACCATCCCAAGTGTTCGGGCGACATCCTCGTTCAGGTCAATCCAGGCTGGACGCTGTCCAACGAAGACACGGCCCAGTCGCGCTTTGTCCGCGATAGTTATTTGGAGTTCCCACTGATTTTCTTTGGCTATGGTCTGAAAGCAGAACGAGTGCAGGAGCCTGTGACCATGGACGTCGTGGCGCCCACCGTGGCCCACTTCATGCGCATCCGTGCTCCGAATGCCTGCTCTACGGCTCCGCTCAGTTTTAATTATTAGTTTTTAATTTATAATACTCAATTCATAATTCATATATGGCATTCTCATTAAACAGAATTCTGAGTTCGCTGTTTGGCAACAAAGCCCAGCGCGACATGAAGGAAATCAAACCCATCGTGGACAAGGTGCTCGCTGTAGAGCCCGAAATAAAGAAACTCTCGAACGACGAACTGCGTGCCAAAACCGACGAAATCAAGGCACAGCTTCAGGAACTCGTGAAGGATCAGCGTGAACACATCGCCGACCTGAACGCTCGCATCAAGCAGACAGAGATTGACCAGCGTCAGCCCATCTTCGACGAAATTGACAAGACGGAAAAGGAAATCCTCGACATCTTTGAGGAAGGACTTAACGAGGTGCTCCCCACAGTGTTCGCCATCGTGAAGGACACTGCCCGCCGCTTTGCCGAGAACGAGAACGTGGAAGTGACCGCAACCGACTTTGACCGTGAGCTGGCTTCGACCCACGACTTTGTCGATGTCGAAGGCGACAAGGCCATCTGGCACAACCACTGGGTGGCTGGTGGCAACGACACGGTGTGGAACATGATTCACTACAACGTACAGCTCTTCGGCGGCGTCGTGCTGCACCAAGGTAAGATTGCGGAAATGGCCACGGGTGAAGGTAAGACCCTCGTCGCCACGCTGCCGGTATTCCTCAACGCCTTGACTCGAAACGGTGTGCACGTCGTCACGGTCAACGACTATCTGGCCAAGCGCGACTCGGAGTGGATGGGACCGCTCTACATGTTTCACGGACTCAGCGTCGATTGTATCGACAAGCACCAGCCCAACAGCGATGCTCGTCGCAAGGCCTACCAGGCAGACATCACCTTCGGTACCAACAACGAGTTCGGCTTCGACTACCTGCGCGACAACATGGCCATGCGTCCCGAGGAACTTGTGCAGCGCAGTCACAACTACGCCATTGTCGATGAGGTGGACTCCGTGCTCATCGACGATGCCCGTACGCCGCTCATCATCTCTGGTCCCATTCCGAAAGGCGAGGATCAGATGTTCGAAGAGTTCTGTCCCATCATCGAACGACTTGTGGAGGCCCAGCGCAAGCAGGCCACAGAGCTGTTGGCCACTGCCCGTAAGCAGATTAACAGCGACGACCAGCAGGAAGTAGAGGCCGGTTTCCTCTCGCTCTTCCGTGCCTATAAGGCCATGCCGAAGAACAAGGCCCTCATCAAGTTCCTCTCGGAAGACGGCATCAAGACGGGCCTGCTCAAGACAGAGGAAATCTACATGGAGAACAACAACCGCCGCATGCCCGAGGCTACCGACCCGCTGTTCTTCGTCGTGGATGAGAAACAGAAGTCGGTCGAGATGACGGACAAGGGCAACCAGCTCATTGCCAACATCGTCAAGGACGACAATTTCTTCGTCCTTCCCGACATCACCGGACAACTTGCCGAACTCGACAACCTCGGACTCGAGGAGGAAGAACGCCTGAAGCGCAAGGACGAACTGATGCAGGACTATGCCGTCAAGTCCGAACGTGTGCACACCATGCAGCAGTTACTCAAGGCCTACACCCTGTTCATGAAGGACGACGACTACGTGGTCATCGACGGACAGGTGAAGATTGTCGATGAGCAGACAGGCCGTATCATGGAGGGTCGCCGCTGGAGCGACGGACTTCATCAGGCTGTCGAAGCCAAGGAGCGCGTGAAGGTCGAGGCCGCCACCCAGACCTTTGCCACCATCACCCTGCAGAACTACTTCCGTATGTACCACAAGTTGGCTGGTATGACGGGTACAGCCATCACCGAGGCAGGTGAGTTCTGGGACATCTACAAGCTCGACGTCGTGGAGATTCCTACCAACAAACCCGTCGCCCGTAAGGACTTGAACGACCGTGTCTATAAGACCAACCGCGAGAAGTATAAGGCTGTCATCGAGGAAATCCAGCGAATGGTCGAGGCCGGACGCCCTGTGCTCGTCGGCACGACGTCGGTTGAAATCTCCGAAATGCTCTCCAAGATGCTCTCCATGCGCAAGATTGAGCACAACGTGCTGAACGCCAAGCTCCACCAGAAGGAAGCCGACATCGTGGCACAGGCCGGTCAGCGCAGCATCGTCACCATCGCGACGAACATGGCAGGACGTGGTACCGACATCAAGCTTTCCGACGAAGTCAAGGCAGCAGGCGGTTTGGCCATCATCGGTACGGAGCGCCACGAGAGTCGTCGTGTCGATCGCCAGCTTCGTGGTCGTGCCGGACGTCAGGGCGACCCAGGCTCCTCGGTCTTCTACGTCTCGCTCGAAGACAAACTCATGCGCCTCTTCGCCTCCGACCGTATCTCCGCCATCATGGACAAACTCGGCTTCGAGGAAGGCGAGATGATTGAGCACCCGATGATCAACAAGTCGATTGAGCGCGCCCAGAAGAAAGTCGAGGAAAACAACTTCGGCATCCGTAAGCGTCTGCTTGAGTACGACGACGTGATGAACAAGCAGCGTAAGGTAATCTACGAGCGTCGTCGCCACGCCCTCATGGGACAGCGCATCGGCATGGATATCACCAACATGATTTGGGACCGCTGCGTCAACATCATCTCCAACAACGACTTCGAAGGCTGCAAAGAGCAGTTCCTGCGCATCTTCGCCATGGAATATCCTTTCACAGCCGACCGTCACGAATCCTTGAGCCGCGAGCAGTTGCAAGACGAGGCCTTCGACGCCGTACTCGCCAACTTCAAAAAGCGCACCGAGCGTTTCCAGCAGCAAGCCTGGCCGGTCATCAAGGACGTGTACGAGACACGCGGACAGATGTACGAGAACATCCTCGTGCCGCTCACCGACGGACGCCGCATGTACCAGATCAGCGTGCCGCTCAAGGAGGCTTACGAGACACAGGCCGAGAACGTGATGCTCCAGTTTGAGAAGGCCATCCTCCTCCACACCATCGACGATGCCTGGAAAGAGAACCTCCGCGGACTCGACGAACTGCAACACTCTGTGCAGAATGCCAGCTACGAACAGAAAGACCCGCTGCTCATCTTCAAGCTCGAATCCGTCACGCTCTTCGACAATATGGTCAACGAAATCAACGACGGCACCATCTCTGTCCTCATGCGTACCCAGCTGCCTCAGCAGCAGCCGCAGGACGTGCAGCAGGCACCGCAGCAGATGCAGCGACGCCAGCAGCCGCAATACACGGAGCACAAGCAGAACCTGGACGAGATGTCGGAGACGCAGCGCGCCATGCATCAGGCTGCTCAGTCGCCCACCAGCGGCGGCGGTGCACCCCAGCAGCGTCAGCCCATCGTCAACCAGCAGCCGCGCGTCGGTCGCAATGATCCCTGTCCCTGCGGTTCGGGCAAGAAGTTTAAGAACTGCCACGGACGCGGATTAGTCTAATTGTTTTGAGGTTTGAGGTTTGAAGTTTGAAGTTCCAAATTCTTCACTTTTCACTTTTTACTTTTCACTTTTCGAAGAAACATCCATGAGCAAAATCATTGTAGCCATCGACGGACACTCCTCGTGCGGAAAGAGCACGATGGCCAAGGCATTGGCACGTGCCGTCGGGTACATCTATGTCGATACCGGTGCCATGTACCGCTGTGTCACCCTCTATGCCCTGCGCAACCGTCTGATGGAGCAGGGACGCATCTACGAGTTTGCCCTCCTTCAGCACATCCTCCTCGGCCGCATCCGTGTTGGCTTCCACCTCGACACCGAGACCAACCTGCCCCTCGCCACGCTCAACGGCGAAGTCGTCGAGCAGGAGATTCGGGGCATGGAAGTGTCGGACAACGTCAGCCCCATCGCAGCCCTGCCCTTCGTGCGCACCTTCCTCGTGGCGCAGCAGCAGGCAATGGGCCGCGACAAAGGCATCGTGATGGACGGTCGCGACATCGCCACCGTCGTCTTTCCCCAGGCCGAGCTCAAGGTGTTCGTCACCGCACGCCCCGAGGTACGTGCCCAGCGACGCTATGACGAACTGGTCGGCAAGGGCGACACTTCGACGACCTTCGACGAAGTGCTCCGCAACGTGCAGGAGCGTGACTACATCGACTCCCACCGCGAGGTCGCTCCCTTGCGCCCAGCCGACGATTCACTCATCCTCGACAACAGCGACCTCACCCGCGAGCAGCAGAACGAGTGGTTGCTCAACCAGTTCCATCAACGGGCCAATCAATAAATCATCAGGGATTTAAGGGATTAAAAGGATTCAGCACAGCGTTGCCGAAATAATCCTTTTGATCCTTTCAATCCTTGATAAAACCACTCATTGATGCAAGTAGAAATTGACGAACATTCCGGTTTCTGTCACGGCGTCACCACCGCCATACGCAAGGCAGAAGAGGAACTGACCACCGGCCAGCCCCTCTTCTGCCTTGGTGATATAGTGCATAACGGACGCGAGTGTGAACGGCTCCGCAAGCTGGGCCTCGAAACCGTCGAGCATGCCGATCTCGAGCGTCTGCACCACGCCAAACTGTTGCTCCGTGCCCATGGCGAACCGCCCCAGACCTACGCGACCGCTCAGCGCAACGACCTTCACGTGATCGATGCCACCTGTCCCGTCGTCCTCAATCTGCAGCGCCGCATCAAGGCCGAGTACGCCAGTCATCCCGAGGCACAGATTGTCATCTTCGGCAAACAGGGACATGCCGAAGTCATCGGACTCGTCGGCCAGACCGAGGGCCATGCCATCGTCATCGAGAATCTGGACGATGCCAAGCAGAAAATCGACTTCACGCGTCCCGTCAGCCTCTACAGCCAGACCACGATGTCGCTCGACGGCTTCCGCAAAATCGTCGATTACATCTCCTCCCGTTTTGACGTTCAGCGTGAAGTGAATACGGATGACGACGCTACACGTTCAACCGACGCTCCGCGCTTCACGTTTCACGACACCATCTGCCGTCAGGTAGCCAACCGCATACCCAACATCCGCGAGTTTGCCCGTCGTCACGATGTCGTCCTCTTTGTCAGTGGCCGCAAGTCGAGCAACGGACGTGTGCTCTACAACGAGTGCCTGCAAGTCAATCCCCGCACCCATCTGGTCGAGACCCCGTCCGACATTTGCCTCGACTGGTTCGCCACAGCCCGCAGTGTCGGCATCTGTGGAGCTACCTCCACGCCGAAATGGTTGATGGAGCAGTGCCGCGAAGCCATCCTGCGGTAGGGACGCAGCGCAACAGCCACCCCCATTCATGTACGAACTGAAAGAAATGATGATCAATGTTGATACATTTCTTTCAGTTCTTTTCTTATAACCGATTTGAACTTATTTCTTCAGGAATCCGTATTCGTACACCTTCGGCTCGATGGCGGCAGCAAGCTCTTTGAGTCGTTGGCGCAGGTTGGTGATGAGGGTCGTGTAGGTGGGGTCGTTGCTCTCGGTGTTCATCTGTACCTTGCCGCTGGGCAGCGTTTTCGTTCCTTGGAAATGTAGGCGGATGTCGTAGAACGATGCGTTGGGGTTGGCTCCAGGCTGACGATGGTAGTAGCGCCAAAGTTCGCGGCCGGCATCCATCACAGCGTCCCTGGTAGCGCTGCCGTCCTCGTCCGCATTGTCATGTAAACCACTCTCTAATGAATTTACTGTGGATGAGGATGTCTGCGTTCCCAAAGCGAACAATTCGCCTTGTTGTGGGGCTTCGGGCTGTATCTTGCCGCGCAGGTAGTCGTTCATGAAATGGCTTTCGAAACGATCCTGTGCATCCACTTCTTCTTCGGTAAAGGGTATCCAGTGGTTCGTGCCGTTAGCAGAAGAAACATTATTATTGAATAGAGCAAACACCAAACAATTCTTTCTGAAATCCTCGTCTGCCATCCATTTATCGTTAGGAAACAGATACTGGTCGCGGTCGTTGTACCATGTGGCATCCAAACAATGACGGATGGCCCAGTAGATACACATCTCCTCCACGTTTTTGGCGGTGATGTGAGTGTATAGCTTCTTCTTGAAATCATTTTCAGTTAGGTGGTTTGTTATAAAGACTCCATTAGAATTCTGTACGTCTGTGCCTATCATTCTTAAATAAGCAATGGGTGGTGTTTCTTTGTCGTAGAAATGGCGCAACCATTCTATGACTAATTTACTGTTGTCATACGAAACAATGTGCTTTTTCCCGAAATATGAGCCGTCAGCATGATACAAGTCGGTGGTTGTTTCAGTGAAGGACTCGCTCCCGTCTAAATGCCAAAGGAAAAAGCCGATGGGGAATGTTCCATTGACATTGTCAAAAGTATTCGCCGGAACACAAAAATTTCGACCGAGCTTCGCTCGGAAAACCTTGCGGAACTCGCGGAAGTTGGATGCTTGCAGAATTTTCAACTTTGAAAATTCTGCAAGCATCGCTGTAGGGAGTTCATGGTGGATTCGGATAAAAAATTGTGCGAACAACTCACGAGCAGCAGTCCCAATCTCACCTTGATACTTCTGATACATCAGTGTACCTTTCGCAAGCATAGCACGGTTTGTCCCCGTTCCTGTACGTTGACGTGCATTACTTGCTTCTGCATACGGGGGATTGATATACACGACAAGTCGTTTGCGTTTTTCGGGGTCGCGGATGATGTCTTGCAGGGTCTCGGGCAGTTTGGACTTGGAGACGAGGTTTCCCTTGCTGTCGTAGGTGTCGAAGAATGGGTCGTTGAGGAAGTCAAATTGGAAGACGTGGGTGTCGAGCAGGAAGTTGAGCTGCTTCATCACCTGCACGTCTGCCTTGTCGAGCGTGGAGGCATAGACGTTGTGTTTCTTCTGAAGGCCGGCGAGCAGGTTGCCCGTGCCCGCACAGCAGTCCCACACGTAATAGTGTTCCTGCCAGTCCTCGCCCAGTTCGGCGGCGATGTACTGCTGTGACAGTTCCACCCAGCGGGCCGGTGTGAAGAACGAACCTTTGCGCTCGCGCACGTCGGACGGCACGAGCAGGTCGCGCCGACCCACGATGTCGTCCCAGTATTCGCGGCGGGGCGGGCGGGCATAACGGTTCCAGAACTGGGTGTGAGCTACCTGCTTGTCAGTAAACTCAGCCCGCATGAAGTCGGTCAGGCCGAAGTCATTGACTTTGCGGTCGAGCAGGTAGTGGTCGTCTTGCAGCAGGACGAAGAGCTTTTCGCGCAGCGTGTTGTTCTCCTTCGACAGAATATCGGCCAGGTAGAAGTCGGCGTCGAGGATGCCCGCTTTCTTGGCTACGTCCCAGTTGATGTTGATGGTGGGCTTGACGACTTGCAGCCATTTATAGTAGATATGGGTGAAGTTGTTCTTGTTGATGCGGATATGCGTCTCGCCCTTGCGCTTTTGCAGGTTAAAGTTGTGTCGGACGAAATGCAGCAACTCCTTGCTGTCGCGCTCGTAGTCGTAGATTTCGAGGCCTCGGTGCAGCAAGTCCTCCAGCAGGGTCTGCAGTTGGCGAAACTCCTTCGACTTGTGGTCGGAGGGTGCGACGTTCCAGTTGAAGTCGTTCTGGTGAAGCACATCGAGGATGGCGGAGTAGGGGAGAAAGGCAATTTTCTCGGCATCGAAGGCTCCGAGGAATGCTGGTGGCAGCATCGTGTCCTGCGGGCGTTCCTTGCCGAGCGTGAGGATGAGCTGGATGAACGAATGGTAGATGTCATGCTTCGTTCCTTGCTTTGCCTCGGCCCATAGCAGCGATTCGGGCTCGTTGAGTCCGAGCGGGTCGGCAGGTATGCTGACACAGAAATCGACGCGCCCGATGATTTGTGTGGTGTCAAACTGTGGAAAGAGGTCCTGTGCCACCTTGTTCTTCAGTTCTTCTTCGAGAATGTTGCCATAGTAGCTGCTCATGGTCGTAGAGATTTTGTTCGGAGGACAAAGTTACGATGAAAGGAGTGAAAATCCAAACCTGTCATCGTTTTTTTGAACAAACTTTCGGAAGTTGTGATACCGTGTGTGTCAATATTTTTTACCATGAATAGCATATATACCATATATTATACCATGAATTAGTTCTAATGAGTTCTAATTCCAATCAATGAAATTCCTTTTTTGCGCTCATGAATGGGGAAGCCTTACGGCTTTATTGCCTGCCGGACAGGAATAGATGCGAAAGCATCCATAATTCATGGTTGCAAAGGCTGTGAGTAGTGAAAACCAATTAGAAATAATTAGAACTAATTCATGGTATAAATTATAGATATACAAGGTATCATCACTTGCAATGACTGGAGTTGTTATTATGAAGATTGACACCAAGATTTTAGCAGATTGCCGTGTAAAAGTTCGTCGTATGCCAGTTGCTATATTGCTCTTTGAAGTGATTTGGTGGCTGCACAACATTCGGCCGGTGTGCAGAATATAGTCGGTAGGTGTGCGGAACAAACTCAAAATATCATTGATATTTCTATAAATTCCATTGATATTCTTATGAATTCCACTGATATTTGTGGAAATCTCAATGATATTTTGAGTTTGTTCTGCGCAATTTTCCAGTTTGTTCTGCGCAATATCCGTCTTTGTGCTGCGGTGTTGTCGGGTTTCGTGCGCGGCTCGCCCCGAGTTGCAGTGAATACGTGGCAGAGTGGCGGCGGGGCACGGTTTTGATAAAAGTTGTTAATTTATTTGGCTGTGTGCGCACAAATCCTTAACTTTGCGACGACTTTGGGGCGTAAGTCGCCCCGAGCATTTCATGAAGTAAAGGAATCAATTATTTTTACAAAAAGTAAAGGAATGAAAAAACTTCTCTTATCCATGTTTGTGCTGGCCCAGAGCATCATGGTGGCCCAGGCACAGACGGAGCAGAATCAGTCGCTCTTCGAGACTGTGCACAAGTATGCAACGGCGATTGTGAACGATCCCAAGTCGAGCGAAGAGCAGATTCAGACGAACCAGTTCAAGGTGACTGCTCTGAACTATATCACGACGCAGGTGATGAAGCGCGGCCTGAAGAAGGATGAATACTTCTTCGACAGCCAAGCGGTGAACATGCAGTCGTTTGTATCCGAATTTCTGATGAACCTCGACAAGGCTCGCGCCATCTCGGCTGCCAAGCGCATGGAGGTGATCAAGGTGTATCGCGACGCTTCGCTCAAGAATCCGCTGTTCAACGACACTGACCGCGAGCGTACGTACTGCTACGTGAACGACAAGCAGACGTTCACTCCTTTCTCGCTCGACACCGACTGGGAAAAGGCCTACGAGCAGGCTACGAAGAACATTAAGACCGTTTTCAAATAAACACTTAGGAAGTGCGCACCGATGTGAGGTGCGCACTTCTTTTTTATCCATCCTCTCAATCCTTAATTTTTTTTTATGAAGAAGATTCTGCTTCTCGGCAGCGGTGAACTGGGTAAGGAGTTCACAATCGCCTGCAAGCGCAAGGGTGCGTACGTCGTAGCCTGCGACAAGTATGAGGGTGCTCCGGCCATGCAAGTGGCCGACGAGTGCGAAGTGTTCAGCATGCTCGACGGTGATGCGCTGGCTGCGGTGGTGACCAAGCATCAGCCCGACATCATTGTGCCCGAAATCGAGGCCATCCGCACCGAGCGCCTGTACGACTTCGAGCGTCAGGGTATCAAGGTGGTGCCTTCGGCACGCGCCGTCAACTTCACCATGAACCGCAAGGCTATCCGCGAGCTGGCTCACACGGAGCTGGGCCTGAAGACGGCTGACTATCGCTATGCCAAGACCTACGAGGAGTTTCTGGCTGCTGTCGAGGTGATTGGCTATCCCTTCATCGTCAAGCCGCTCATGTCGTCGTCGGGTCACGGACAGAGCAAGGTGGACAGTCCTGCCGAGCTGGAGAAGGCATGGAAGGATGCCTACGAGGGTGCGCGTGGCGACATCAAGGAGGTGATCGTCGAGCAGTTCATCCGTTTCGACAGCGAGATCACGCTGCTCACGGTGACGCAGCAGAACGGTCCGACGCTCTTCTGCCCGCCCATCGGCCACGTGCAGAAGGGTGGTGACTACCGCGAGAGCTACCAGCCCGCCGACGTCACGCCCGAACAGCTCGAGGAGGCTAAGCGCATGGCTGCCAAGGTGACCGAGGCGCTGACGGGTGCCGGCATCTGGGGCGTCGAGTTCTTCCTGAGCGCCAAGGACGGTGTCTATTTCAGCGAACTGTCGCCCCGTCCGCACGACACGGGTATGGTGACGCTGGCCGGCACACAGAACCTGAGCGAATTTGAGCTTCACTGCCGCGCCGTGCTCGGCCTGCCGATTCCTGAAATCAAGCAGGAGCGCATCGGTGCTTCGGCTGTCATCCTGTCGGGCGTTGAGACACACCAACCCGAATACGAAGGTGTCGAGGAAGTGTGCGCCGCTACGAACACCTACCTGCGCATCTTCGGCAAGCCCGAGGCTCATGTGGGCCGCCGCATGGGTGTCGTGGTGTGCTACGACGAGCTGGGTGCCGACGTCAACGCCCTGCGCGACAAGTGCAAGGCACTGGCTGCGAAGGTGACGGTGAAGTGAAGCGTGAAGCAATCCGAAAAAGTTTTCAACAGACTTATTCGGCTGTGATATAAGCTTTTGAATTTGTTTGTCCACAGACACGGCTGCGTGTCTGTGGATATTTTTTTGCGCGTTTGTTGTGCGGGTTTGGCGGAAAAGACCTAACTTTGCCGAAAATAAAGAACCGTTTAGTGCTTAGCGTTTAGCGTTCAGTGTGCTTGCTGACTCACCTGAACACTCAACATTAAACTCTCAACACTCAACACTAAAAATGCTACCATGCCTGAAGCAAGACGTACATCCAACAAGAAAAAAACTTTGTCGCAGGAAGAAGTGGCTGCCCAGCTGCTCGACCTGGGACGTGTGGTGCCCCAGGCACCCGAGGTGGAAGCAGCCGTCATCGGTGCCTGCCTGAACGAACGCGAGGCGTTTTCGCTCGTGAGCGACATCCTGAAACCCGAATCGTTCTACGACTCCAAGCACCGTGCCATCTTCGGTGCCATCCGTACGCTGGCTGCCGAGAACAAGCCTGTTGACCTGCTCACCGTGACCGAACATCTGCGTGCCAACGACCAGCTCGATGCAGCCGGCGGACCGGTCTATCTGGCTGAACTGAGCCAGAAGGTGCTGTCGTCGGCCCACGTGGAATATCATGCCCACATCGTGGCGCAGAAGTCGCTGGCACGCCAGCTGATCACCTACACAAGCAACATCCAGCGAATCGCGTTCGACGAGAGCATCGACGTGGCCGACCTGATGCAGAAGGCCGAAGGCGACCTCTTCGAACTGTCGCGAGAGAATATTAAGAAGGACTTTACGCAGATCGACCCCGTCATCGGCGATGCCTACAAGATGCTGCAAGCTGCCATGGCCCGCACCGACGGACTGAGCGGACTCCCCAGCGGATTCCACGCGCTCGACGCCGTGACCAGCGGCTGGCAGAACAGCGACCTGATCATCATTGCCGCCCGTCCGGCCATGGGTAAGACGGCTTTTGTGCTGTCGATGTGCAAGAATATGGCGGTGGACCTGAAGATTCCCGTGGCCATGTTCTCGCTCGAAATGTCGAACGTACAGCTGGTCAACCGTCTGATAACGAACGTGTGTGAGATTCCTGGCAACAAACTCAAGAGCGGACAGCTGGCACCCTACGAACTGTCGCAGCTCGACCTGAAGATCAACGACCTGTACGGTGCTCCGCTTTATGTCGATGATACACCTTCGCTGTCGGTGTTCGAACTGCGGACAAAGGCCCGACGGCTGGTGCGCGACTATGGCGTGAAAATCATCTTTATTGACTATCTTCAGCTGATGAACGCCTCGGGCATGGCCTACAACAGCCGTCAGGAAGAGGTTTCGACCATCTCGCGAAACCTCAAGGCGCTGGCCAAGGAACTGAACATCCCCATCATCGCCCTGTCGCAGCTCAACCGTGCCGTCGAGAACCGTGTGGGCACCGATGCCAACGACACCAATGCCAAGCGTCCGCAGCTGAGCGACCTGCGTGAGTCGGGTGCCATCGAGCAGGATGCCGACATGGTATGCTTCATCCACCGTCCTGAGTATTATAAGATTATGCAGGACCAGCACGGACGCGACATGCGCGGCGTAGCCGAAATCATCATTGCCAAGCACCGTAACGGCGAGGTGAAGGACGTGCGACTGAAGTTCGTCGGCGAATATGCGCGGTTTGCCAATTTCGGCGAAAGTGCGCCGATGCCGACTGCCGACGACGAAGGCATCGTCCGTTCGTCGCGCACCAACGCATCGACGGCATCGCAGGCTGGCACGGGCGACGACCAGTTCGACTCACTCTCAGCCGACATGGCACCGCAGGAAGCGATGCCCTTCTAAGCCACGAGTGGTACCATAATAAACCACGAATTGCACCACACTAAACCACGAATTACACGAATTACACGAATTTATAGCAAAGAAAAAACGGCAATAAACTATTCGTGTAATTCGTGTAATTCGTGGTTTTATTACGTGCCCTTCGTGGTTTGCTGATACCCTCAGTTCGGGTTTATAGTTGTCCGCTGGCTTTCAGCAGGCGGGTATGTGCCACACGCAGCTGGCAACGGGCTTCTACCAGGTTGGCCGAGGCTTGCTGCCAGAGCGATTGCGCCTCAAGCAGGTCGCTGAGCGGCTCGAGTCCGTGGTCGTACTGTGCGCGGCTCATCTTCATGTTTTCCTCAGCCTGCCCGAGGGCACGCTCATTGAGCTGGAGCTCAGTCTGAGCCTCCTCGTAGTTGTTGCGGGCCTGATTCAGTTCGAGGTCCATCTTCTCGTCGGCATCTTGCAGCTCCAGCTCAGCAATTTGTTGCTTGGCACGGGCTGAGCGAAGCTTGTGTGTGTTCTCGCCAAAGCTGAACAAGTTCCACTTCAAGGCCACTCCGACGTAGGCCGAACCGTTGTTTATAAACTTGCGGCCGGCAATTTCTCCGCCATTGGCGTAGGTATAGCCACCCATGAGGGCAAGGGTGGGGAGGTAGTCGCTGCGGGTGAGGCGCACCTGCTGTGCCGCCAAGTCGGCTTTGTGCTGGAGAATACTGTGCTCGGGTCGGCCCCCGACGCCGCTCTGAGTGGGGGCGCTGTGGCCGATGGCCGCAATGTCGTCGCCATCCTGCGAGGGCGCAGGTGTGTCGTCTGCACCTATGATTTGTCCTAGGTTCATGCAAGCCAGCCGGTAGCCGTTCTGTGCACGTTGGATGTTGAGTTCGGCCTCGTTGAGCTTGACCTGCACCTTGAGCAGGTCGTTACGGGTGCGAAGTCCGTGGCGCACTGCGCTCTCCACATTCTTTTGAAGTTCGAGCAACAGCTGTTTATAGCTCTCTGCCACTTGTTTCAGTTCGCGGGCACGCACGGCCTGCATGTAGGCTTCGTCGGTGCGCAGAATGACCTGCGCGCGGGTGAGGGCTATGTTCTCGTCGGCCATCTGCTGCCCAATCTTTGCCATGCGGTAGGCCGTCGAGATCTTTCCTCCCATGTAGAGTGGCTGCTGCAGCTGTATGCCGCCAAGAAAGACATTCTTCACCTTGTAGTCAATCGTCTGGTCGGGGAACATGGCATACTGGTTGAGTGTGTACGAGCCGTCGGCGTTGACTGTGACGTTGGGCACGTAGGTGCCGGTGGCTGGGTTCATGACATAGATCGGCAGGTTGCCGCCGGTGAGTGTCATGTCGCCCTTGGCTGTGGAGTAGAAGTCGGCGGCGATGAGGCTGATGCGAGGGTAGAAGTTGGTGCGGTACGCCTTCACATCGTGGCCCGTCTGTTCGAGGGTGAGCTGCGACTTGTGGATGTCGCGGTTGTGCTCGAGGGCAAGGTTGCGTGCCTGTTCAAGGCTGATTTCTTGTGCCGTGAGCTGCAACGACGTTGCAGCGCAGAGCACAGTGAGGAATATTCTTGTGAGCTTCATAATTTACTTGATTTTGAAGAACATACCGTAGAGTACGGGGATGAAGACCAGCGTGATGAGGGTGCCGACGAACAGACCGCCCATGATGGTGACGGCGAGACTGCCGAACATTGCGTCGGGCACGAGCGGAATCATGCCGAGGATGGTGGTGAGCGAGGCCATCATGACAGGACGCAGACGCGATTTGCTGCTCTGTATGAGGGCCTGCCGTGGCTTGATGCCACTTTCTATCTCGAGGTTGATTTCGTCCATGAGTACGATGCCGTTCTTGATCATCATGCCTATGAGGCCCAGCACACCGACGATGGCGACGAACCCAAAGGGTTTTCCGGTGATGAGGACGGTGGGAATGACGCCGACAAGGATGAGCGGGATGCAGCAGAAGATGATGGCTGGCTTCTTATAGTCCTTGAACAGCATGATGAGGATGCTGATCATGAGGATGATGGCGAGGGGGAAGCTGTTGAAGAGGTACTTCATCGACTGGTCGCTGGCCTTCTTCTCACCCTGCCACGTGATGCTGTATCCGGCTGGCAGTTCCATCTTTTCCACCTCCTCAGCGATCGCCTTGCGGGCAGCTTCGGTGCCGACACCAGGCCGTGGTGAGCACTGAACGCGCTGTTGTCGTTGGCCGTTGTAGCGCATGACGACGGGTTCTTCCCACGTGATGTCGATGCTCGACGCCACCTGCTTGAGCGGAGTCGTCTGGGTGAGTTTTTCGATCAGGTCGTTCTTGGTCAGACGTCCCGTCATCAGTTGTTGGATAGTCGTGCGGTCAACGAGGCCGGCGATGTTGGGCACGAGTCCGAACACGCCGACATTGTCGAGGCGCTCAATGTCGTTGCCGTTGGCATCGGTGGCTTTGAGGAATATGTTCTCGGTGTGGATTCCGTCGTAGAATGTTCCGATGGGGATTCCGCCCGTGTAGGTCAGGACCGAAAGTCCGACGTCGCTGCGAGAGAGGCCTGAGGTGCGTGCGGCGGGCTGGTCGTAGTCGATGGTCAGCACAGGCACTTGCGGCTCCCAGTCGGTGGTTGGCAGATAGACTTTGTCGCTGCGTTCGATGATCTGCAGTGCAGAATCAGTGAGTTGGTGCAGCACGGCGGGGTCGGGTCCGTTGAAACAGAGTTCGATGGGATATTTCTTGAACATCAGGTTGTAGCGCTTGAGCTTGATGTAGGCATCGGGGTAGCGCCGGTTCAGCTCTGCCTGGATGTCGTCGATGTTCTTCACCAGTGCGCTGGGCGACTTGAAGTCGATGATGAGTTCGCCGTAGGCCAGCGAGGGCAGGGCGATGGAGCGCACGAGGTTGTATCGGCTCGGCGTGCCTCCGAGGCTGGTGGTGATGTGCGTCACCTCGTCGCGGGTCTTGAGGTAGGCCGAGATTTCCTGCAAATCTTTCTCCACCTGTGTGTAGTTCGTGCCTTCGGGCAGTTTGTACTCCATATACAGCTGGTCGTACTCCATGTCGGGGAAGAAGGCTTGGTTGAGGAAACGGTAGCAGAAGGCGCTGAGTCCCACGAGCACGACGGCGATGACGACCATCGACTTGCGGTTCTTCATGCCGAAGTTGAGCACACCCTCCAGCAGCGTGTAGCTCCATCCTTTGTACAGTTCTTCGTCGCCTTCAGCGTCGTTTGCCTGTTTCTTCGGTGCCTTGAGCATACGTTTTGCCATGAGAGGCACGTGGGTCAGGGCGAGAATCCACGACAGCATAAGCGACACAGCGATGACGATGAACAGGTCGTGGACATAGACGCCGGCATTGTCGGGGCTCATGAAGATGGGCCAGAAAGCCAGGATGGCGATGAGTGTGGCGCCGAGCAGGGGCATGGCGGTCTTGCGTCCGATGCTGGTGAGTGCCTCGCGATGCGGTTTTCCCTGCTTGAGGTCGATGAGGATGCCATCGACGATGACGATGGCGTTATCGACGAGCATACCCATGGCGAGGATGAACGAGGCGAGGCTGACGCGCTGAAGTGTGCCGTCGAATCCACCGAGCACGAGCAGGCTGCCGAGGACGATGACCACGAGGCTCATGCCGATCATGAGGCCCGACTTCCATCCCATGGTGAAGATGAGCACGACGACGACGATGATGACCGACTCGAGCAGGTTGATGAGGAACGTATTGAGCGCGTTGTTGACGAGGGTCGGTTGGTAGAACACTTTCTCGAAACGGACACCAGCCGGCATCGTGCGTTCCAGTTCTTCGATCTTGTCGCTCACCTTGCGTCCCACCTTCGTCACGTCGTACGACGGGATGCACGCCACCGAGAGGCCCAGGGCACGCTGCCCGTCGCGCTTCATGGCGTTGCGTGTGGGGTCGGCATAGCCCTTATAGACACGTGCGATGTCGCTGATGCGCAGCTGTTCCTCGTCGTGTCCCTGGATAATCATTTCGGCGATGTCGGCCACGTTGTTGAACTTGTCGCTCACGGTGACACGCACGCGGTGGTTGCCGTTGTCGTAGTAGCCGGCATAGGTGGCTTTGTTCTGGTCATTCAGTGTCTGGAGCACCTCGACCGGCATGACGCCCAGGTTCGCCATCTTGTCCTGACGCATCTCGATGTAGATGCATTCCGGGCGCTTGCCGTAGATATCGACACGCGACACACCTTCGATGTCGGCCACGTTTCGCTTCACCAGTTCGGCATAGTCGCTGAGCTCACGGTCGTCGATGCCGTCGCCCGTGACGGCGTAGAACATGCCATAGACGTCGCCGAAGTCGTCGCGAACCTGGGGCGTCGAGGCACCCGAGGGCAGCGATGCCGTCGCGTTATCCACCTTGCGGCGCAGCATGTCCCACTCCTGTTCCACCTGATCGACGGGCACGGTGGTCATCAGCTCGACCGTGATGATGCTCAGGTCGGCCATCGACTGGCTCTGAACGTTATCTACACTGGACATTTCCCGAATAGCCTTCTCCAGTTTGTCCGTCACTTCGAGTTCCACTTCGTGGGCCGAAGCACCCGGGTAGGTGGTGATGACCATCGCCTGCTTCACTTTCAGCGCAGGATCTTCCAGTTTGGGCATATCGTAATAGCTGAGTACGCCGCCCACAACGAGGATTGCCACCAGAAAGCTAATCAGTTTCTGGTTGTCCAGTGCCCAGCTTGACAAATCGAACTTCATGATTCTTCACTTTTCACTTTTCACTTTTCACTTTTCACAAAAGCCCTCCCACGTTTGCCTTCGACGTCGGTTCGATTTCCTTGACGCGCTGTCCGTGGGTCAGGTAGCGCACACCGGCTGTCACGACGGTCTCGTCGGGCTTCAGGCCCTTCACCACCTGGATGTTTCCGTCGAGGTCCAGCGCGCCCAGTTCGACGTCGCGCTGCTCGACGGTCGAGTTCTGTTTGTTGACCACAAACACTGTCGTCCGGTCGTTCTTGTGGAGGATGGCCGTCGAGGGCACCTTGACGATGTTGCGCTCGTTCGGCTGATGGAAGGTTGCATAGACCATGGTTGACATGCCCGGAGTGATGCGTGAATGGTCGTAGTCGCCCTTGAAACCCAGTCGCAGGGTGTAGAGCTGGCTGGCATTGGCCTCCTTGCTCATGCTCACCACGCGCAGCGGGAACGTCTCGCCGGGCAGCACCTCGAACGAGCAGGTCGCGCTGCTGAACTGCTCCTGGCGGGCATAGTCCGAGGCCGGTACGTGGATTTCGATTTCCACTTCCGTGCCGCCCATCAGGCGAACGATGGGCATACCGGCGCTCACCGTCTCGCCGCTCTCGTGAAACTTCTGCTGCACATATCCGCTGACGGGCGACACTAGTCGGGTGTCGGCCAGCTGGTTGCGGTGGTTGGCCAGCTTTTGCGTTATCTGTTGCAGGCCATAGCGAGCGCGGTCGTTGGCTGCCGCCGTCGTGCTGCCCTCTTCAAAGACCGCCATCACGCGTTCTGCCTCTGCCTTCACTTGTGCATATTCGGCCTGTGTAGCCTGCAGCTGCACCTGATAGTCGCGCGGATCCATCTGGGCAATCACCTGTCCTTTCCTGACATAGTCGCCTTCTTTCACCATCACACGCTGTATGGTGCCACTCACGCGGAACGCTGCGTTCACCTCTTCGCTGGCTTTCGTGCGGCCAGGATAGCTCATTTCGGCAGCATCGCCCAGACGCTGGGCTTTCGCAGTCTTCACATACTGGACGTCGTTGTCCGTCTGTTTCTTCTGGCTGCACGCCGTGAGCAGCAGTGCGAGCAGCATCAGGAGAGTCGTTGTCTGTTTCATTTTTCTGTTAAGGGAATAATATTCTTTTTACTTGTTTACTTTTACTTCCACCGATAAGTTTTTGGGTTTCTGCGTTTTTAAGTTTTTAAGTTTTTACCTTTCACTTCGTTGTACTTCGTACTTCGTACTTTGTACTTCTCTTCACTTTTCACTTTTCTGCGGTGGGTGCAAAGGTACAAACATTTTCTTGAACTCCAATGGTTTATATCAGTGTTTTATTGGTGGATATGTCACTTTTTGATATTTTTTGGCTGTGCTTCCGTTGACGGCATGCTGCGCTGTGTTTTCAGCCCGTGTGCGTTGTCAACACGCTCTTGCTGCGCTCCAATCTCAGCCGCTGTTCCGATAAAAGTCAGAATATCATTGAAATTTGTAAAAATATCAGTGGAATTTTCAAAAATATCAATGGAATTTGTAAAAATACCACTGATATTTTGACTTTTTTCGGCCTGCAGGGCGAGTTTAGGGTGCAGAGCAGATGGGTTTGATGTGCGCATTTGTCAAACTTAGCGTGCCCCACACCGCCACTTTCGCCGCCGAAAGTTTGGTTTTTCCCCTGCATCATCGTATCTTTGCACTTATTATGATGAATTGAACTATGCAGGATTCAGTTGTATATGAACGCCTGAAAGGCAATATGAAGGATGTGCTGGCTGCGGGAGCCGAACCGCTGAGTGTTGGACGGGTCGGCGTGTTCCTCTGCCTGAACGGCGTGGCCGAAATCGAACTCGACCACGTGCGCTACCGCCTCGAAACGGGCTCGCTCTGTGTCTATTTCCCCTACAGCGTGCTCGAGGTAAAGCGTCGCAGCGACGACCTCGACGGGCTGCTGATGGCGGTGGACCTCGAAGCCGTTTCGCCCATCGTGGCGCGCATCACCGACCTGGAGGAACTGCTGCGCCTGCGCCAGAACCCGCTCGTGCGGCTGACGCCCGAGATGCACCGCGTTGTGCACGGCTATATGACGCTCTATCAGCACCATCAGAAGCTGGCCGAACGCTACGCTGCCGAGCAGCAGCGTCGGCTGTGGCAGCTCAACCAGTTGCAGTTTGAACGTGCCAAGGAGGGACTCGTACTGCAGATTGCCATCGCCTTCACGGGCAAGAATGCCTCGACGAAAAATTCGCTGAACCGCAAGGATGAGATTGTGCGTAATTTTTTCCAGGCGCTGCGTCAGCACTATCGTGCCGAGCACGAGGTGGGCTATTATGCTGACAAGCAGTGTCTGTCGATGCGCTATTTCTCGTTTGTGGTTCGTGAACGTACGACGCAGACACCGTCCTACTGGATTGCCAACACACTGCTGAACGAGGCCCGACAACTGCTTGTCGAGACCGACAAGACGGTGAAAGAGATATCGGAGCACCTGAATTTCCCCACTCAGTCGTACTTCGGAAAGTGGTTCAAAGCCCATACGGGTATTGGACCGATGGAGTATAAACGGAGCGTGGATAAGGGGAAGCGTGAAGAGTGAAAAGCGAAACGACGTACAAAGTACAAAGTACGAAGTACAACGAAGTAAAGTGAAATGTAAAGCGTATGTTGCGGTTTTGTGCTTATATGGTCATGCTGATGCTGCTGTGCTGCGGCTGCACGGGGCGTCGGACTGCGGGACTGGCTGAGCAGCTGGACTCGCTCAATGCGTGTGCCTACGAGCAACACTACCGCTCGACCGACAGCACGACACACTATGCCGAGCGCGTGCTGAGCCTTTGTGCCCAGCAGAGGGGAGTTTCCGACCAGCGCGACGAAGCGTTGTGCCACAAAGCCTTTGCACAGGCCATGCGCATGGATTACGACTCGGCAGCGGTGGTCTATCGCCAGGTGCTTGCTACTTCGGGCAACGAACTGATTAAGCTGGTCGCCGACGTGGGCATGATGCGCGTCTGCCAGCGACGCAGTGCCAACAAGGAGTTCTACGACTATGCCGTGTCGGCCGAGCGACGCATGGAACGCATCGCCGACGAAGAAGCTCAGATGACGCCCCACCAGCGTCGGCTGTGGAACTATGCGCAGAGCGACTTCCACCTCACGCAGTCGGTCTATTACTACTACCTGCGGCGTGAGGAGAAGGCACAGGCCGAAATCGACTGCGTCGGTCAGCACATGGAATGGATCGAGGACGACGCCCAGCAGCTGGCTTTCTACTACTTCTTGGGTGGCAATGCCCGCAGCATCGACAAGATGCTCACCGAGGACAACCTCCAGCACATCCTCCAGAGTCTGTCGGTGGCATGGTACAACCGCCACCCCTACCTCTACAGCAAAGCCCTCACGACGCTGGCCGACGACATGATACAGACGGGTGAGGTGCGTCCCAGCCGTGCCAACTATCTGCGCGAGCTGCTGAGCATCCCCGACACCGTGGCCACCAGCGACTACAGCCTCTACCTCTCGCTCCGAGCCTTGCAGGAGCTGAAGCAGTATGGCTCGCCCTTTGACGTGGCGCAAACCTACATCACCATTGCCGACTACTACCTCTACGGCGGCAATCCGTCTATGGCCCTCGACGCCATGCAGCGCATCGAAGTGCCTGCCGATGCCGACGGACGGCCGAAATGCCCCGAACTGATGGTCGATGTGCGCGAACATCTGTGCATGGTCTATAGCGCACTGGGCATGAAAGCAGAGTCGGACGAAAACCGCAACACCTACCTCGACATCCTGGACAGCACCCGACAGGACCGCATGATGGAGCAGCGCCTCGACGCCCTGCGCAGCGAGGAGCACGCACTCAACCGCACCGCCCTCGTCGTGGGACTGGTGTTGCTGCTGCTCATCGCCCTTGTCATCTACTTCAGCCGTCGCCTTCGTGCCAACTATGCGGCTCACTACCTGAAGGAGCAGACCGTCGTGGAGCAGGAGATGGCGCGCTGGCGTGAACGCAGCGATGAGCACTTCTCCACTCTGGCCGAGGAACAGGAAAATGTCGAGGCGCGCCGCTATAGCAACGAGCAACGGCTGGCCGACCAGAAACGGCAGTACGTCGATCGGCTGACGTGCCTCTCACTCGTGGGTTCCATTACGCCCTTCCTCGACCGTGCCGTCAACGAAATCCGAAAAATGCGGAGCGGAGGTGCGTCGCCCCAGCGGCTCAGCTATCTCGGCGAACTGATGGAGCGCATCAATCTCTACAACGAAATCCTGTCGCACTGGGTGAAGGTGCGCCAGGGACAGGTGGCACTCCATATCGAGAACTTTGCCCTGCAACCGCTGCTCGACATCCTCGGTAAAAACACCAACGCCTTCCGAACGAAAGAACTCACGCTCAGCATCCAGCCCACGCAGGCTGCTGTCAAGGCCGACCGTGCCCTGACGCTCTTCATGCTCAACACCTTGCTCGAAAATGCCCGAAAATACACGCCGCAGGGTGGGGCAGTGAGTGTCAGTGTCGAACAGACCGACGACTATGTCGAGCTGAGCGTCAGCGACACGGGCCGCGGACTGTCGGCCGACGACGTGCAGACCCTCCTCAGCGAAAAGGTATATGACTCAAGCCGCATCGGCGCTGCTACCGCCGACGACGACCTGCGCAGCAACAAGGGGCACGGCTTCGGTCTGATGAACTGCAAGGGCATCGTCGAGAAATACCGCAAGAGTGGCGCTACATTCAGCGTCTGTCGGTTCGGCATTGAGAGCACACTGGGGCATGGCAGCCGCTTCTTCTTCCGTCTGCCAAAGGCCGTGCAGCGTGTCCTCGGCGTGGCATTCCTCATGCTGCTGCCTTTCGCCGCCATCTACGCCCAGGACGACCTTGGCGCGCAGGACTCGCTGCACCAGTTGGCGACCAGCCTGCCCGACGACCCCTTGCTGGAGCGTGCCTCTGCCTATGCCGACAGTGCCTACTTCTGCAACATCGACCGTCGCTATGCCGACGCGCTGCAGTTCGCCGACTCGGCCTGCGCTGCGCTCAATGCCTACTACCTCAGTCAGCAACCCGACGGACAGCAACTCATGCGACTCGAGAGCGCAAGCACCATGCCCGAGATTGCGCTGTGGAACGAAGGGTTCAACACCGACTATCACATCATCCTCGACCTCCGAAACGAAGCCGCCGTGGCAGCCCTCGCCCTGAACAAGTGGAACGTCTATTACTACAACAACGAAGTCTATACCCGACTATACAAGCTCATGGCGCAGGACACGACGCTCGAGAAATATTGCAACGACGTCAAAGCCACGAACACCAACCGCCAATCGCTCCTGATTGTGGGAGTCCTGCTCCTGCTCACGCTGCTGCTGGTCTATTACCTGACCTACTATCGCAACAACATCCTGCCGACGTTCAACCTCCGTCAGGTGCTGGCCCTCAACCGCAGGCTCTACGAAACAGAGGACGAGCAACAGCTGGCCAATATCATCGACGAAGGAGTGAACGAAATACGACGCACCGACGGGGTAGCCCTGGCCCTGACCGATGGGCAGATCTACTTCTCCGACCAATGCCCACAGCGGGACTTCCTGCGACAGATGCTCCAGCATCCCGATGCTTTCGACGAACCTACCACCTACGACGAAGGGCGTATCCGTCTCTATCCGCTGCACATCGACGATCGTGTGATCGGAGTGTTGGCGCTGATACTGCACAGTGGGCAGATGCATAAAGCCGATGCTCAACTGTTCGACCTGTTGACCCGCCACACCGCCATCAACATCTACTATTCGCTCGTGCGCACCGAACGACTGCGGACGGAGATAGAACTGGCTGACGACGAGCGACGTCGGGCCGAGACGGAGGCGAACCATGTCCATGTACAGAACATGGTGCTCGACAACAACCTCTCGACCATCAAGCACGAGACGATGTACTATCCCAGCCGCATCAGTCAGATCGTGACGCAACTGCAGGCCGGAACGGATGCGGATGCGCAGGAGAGTATTGCCATGCTCGACGAACTTGCCACTTACTACAAAGAAGTGTTTACCTTGCTCAGTGCGAACGCTGCACGACTGATGGATGGAGTGAACTTCCACCGACAGCCCATCCCAATCACCTCGTTGCTTCACCATGCCGAAAAGTGCTTGGCACGTCATCAGCGTCGGCATCCCGACCTCACCCTCTCGCTGTCCGATTCTGCAGCCGACAGTGAGGGCTCCGAGCCCATGATACTCGGCGACCAAGTGATGCTGTATTACCTGATTGACAATGTGCTAACGGCATTTGTGCAGTTGAACGACCGAGGTGTTATTTCGCTGAAACCCAGTGTTTCCGATGGATTTGTGCAACTTCAGCTTTCTTTCGATAACTGCTCGTTTACAGCCGAACAGCTGCACGGGCTTTTCTATCCCGAAGCACTCCGCTACGACCCCGATACCGACACCCTGCACGGGGCGCAGATGCTCATCGCGAAACAGATCGTCCGCCTGCACGACGACTACGTTCGGCGAGGCTGTCGCATTGAGGCTCGTCCTGCTGCCGCCGACGGCAGCGGGATCAGCATCTGCATTTCACTACCATTGAAATTGAAAATCGAGAATTGATAATTGAAAATATAATCCGTGGATGTCCGTGGATATCCGTTGATGAAAATTAAGACATAAGCATGGACAACTTCAAAGTCATCATCGTCGAAGATGTAAAACTCGAACTCAAAGGCACGGAAGAAATCTTTCGAAATGAGATTCCGCAAGCCGACATTGTAGGCACAGCGCAGAACGAAACGGAGTTCTGGGCTCTGATGAAGCAGCAAGAGCCCGACCTCGTGCTGCTGGATCTGGGTCTTGGCGGCTCGACCACCATCGGTGTAGAGATTTGTCGAAAGCTGCGCAAAGAGCACCCTGCTGTCCACGTACTCATCTTCACAGGCGAGATACTGAACGAACGGCTGTGGGTCGATGTGCTCGATGCCGGTGCCGACGGCATCATCCTGAAGACGGGTGAGCTGCTCACACAAGGCGATGTACGCGCGGTGATGGAAGGCAAACGCATGGTGTTCAACCAACCGATCCTGGAGAAAATCCTCCAGCGTTTCCGTCGCTCGGTGCTGAGTGAGAGCATGCGCCAGCAGGCACGTGTCGATTATGATATCGACGAGTACGACGAGCGTTTCCTGCGTCATCTCGCTCTGGGCTACACGAAGGACATGATTGCCCAGCTCAAGGGCATGCCTTTCGGCGTGAAGTCGCTGGAGAAACGTCAGAACGACCTGGTGGCGCGTCTGTTTGGCGGCAACGAACGAACGGGCATCAATGCCACCCGACTCGTGACCCGCGCCCTCGAACTCCGCATTCTTGACCTCGACAACCTGCAACCCGACGAAGAATAGTATGCGTATCGCTCCGCTTATCCTCCTCGTGCTCATCGTCCTCACTGCCATCCTTTCGTGGGTCGGCAATGTGTACGACTGGGGACTGCACAATCTGCTCGATGCCGAAGGCCTGCGTTGGGCCTTCACGCATGTGCTGTCCAACCTGCGACAGTCGCCATGGGCGGAGATTGTGCTGGGGCTTTCTGCCCTGAGCATCGTCATGGAGTCGGGGCTGATGCAGGTGCTTACGTCGCGTTTCTGGCAGAAAGACAGGCGCTCGTTGCGCAAGTTGCGGGCCTTGCAAATCGCTTCGGTCGTAGCCTTGCTTTTCGTCGTTTGTGCCTTGTACTTTGTGCTTGTCCCCACTTCGCCCCTGCTCAGTGCCTTCGGACGTTTTTCGCAGTCGCCGTTCTACTACGGTCTGTATCCCTACATCCTGCTCTCGATGGCAGTCGTGGCAGCGACTTATGGCTATGCTTCCGGTCGCTTTCTTTCGTTTGGCGATATGGTGCAGGCGCTGGTAGCCCTGCCTGTGGGCATCGCTTCTTATTTCGTCACGCTCTTCATGGCTTCGCAATTCATCGCCTGCCTGCATTACGTGCTCGACGTTCCCTTGCCAACACTTAGCCTGATGCTCAATGGAGAGTCCCCAATGGCTGACGGTCTGTGGCCGATGCTTTGCTGCCTATACTTAGCTGTATATTTTATTCCTCTAATAACCAGTGTTTTGAAATATTATGTTAAACAATAAATTAACCACAAAATGAAACGAACAACTCTTCTTCCTCTCCTGCTGTGCGTGGCATTCACCCTGTCGGCACAGTCGCTCAAGCGCGTCAGCATTTTGGGCGATTCTTACTCTACGTACGAAAACTTTGTGCAGCCCGACAGCAATCGTCTGTGGTATCGAATGGTCGATCCGAGAAACGATGTCGTCAGTGTCGAGCAGACCTGGTGGCACCTCTTCGTCAAGGAGAACGGCTACCTGCTCGACCGCAACAACAGTTTTTCGGGCGCCACAATCTGTCGTCGCGGCTACGATGGGGCCGACTACACGCCACGTTGCTACCTCACCCGCATGGACAACCTCGGCTGTCCCGACATTCTCTTCATCTTTGGCGGCACGAACGACGCCTGGGCTGGCGTGAAGATGGGGAACTACAAATACAGCGGATGGACCGATGCTGAACTCTACACCTTCCGTCCGGCGCTGGCCAAACTGCTGTGGTACTGCACGCTGCGCTACCCCAACACCAAGATTTACGTGCTGCTGAACGACAAGCTCGGCGAACCTGTCAACGAGTCGTTCCGCACCATCTGCAAGCATTACAACGTCGCCCTCATTGAGCTGCGCGACATCGACAAGCAGAAGGATCACCCTTCGGTGAAGGGAATGCGGCAGATTTGTGACCAAATCAACGCTTTCATCGCGGGGGAAAAGTAGCCCTCTCTGACCGGCAAGTCAGGGAGGGCATCGCCCTTGCCGACACCATCGTCCGCTACCAACTGCCCAATGGGGGCTGGATGAAAAACCAGAATTGGGCTCGTGGCATCGACCGACAAGCCTATCGCGATGCCATTGCCTCCGGCATAGGTGCCACCATCGACAATGGTGCCACGACTCAGGAACTGCGCCACTTAGCCACCGTGCTCAAGCGTCGGGACCTCTCGCCCCGTCAGCGTGCGACCTATAGCGATGCCTTTGGCCGTGGACTTCTGTTCCTGCTCGCCATGCAGTACCCCAGCGGTGGCTTTCCGCAATTCTTTCCCCCAAAAAGCCCCACACACTATTCGCGCCACATCACGCTCAACGACGATGCTACCGTAGCTGTGCTGCAGCTTTTGCACGACGTCGCCCTTCGCCGCACGCCCTACGAGGCCGTACCCCATGCTGATTCGCTCCGCAGTGCATCGGCTGACGCTTTTCAGCGCGGGCTCCGTTGCCTGCTGGATTGTCAGATTCAGAAGGACGGACAGCTCACCGTCTGGTGCCAGCAGCACGACGAATTGACGCTCCGTCCTGCCCAGGGCCGTGCCTACGAACTGCCCTCGTTCAGCGGCTGTGGCGAGAGCGTGAAGGTGCTGCAGCTGCTGATGCAGCTCGACTTGCAGGACCCCCTCGTGCAGCCCTGCTCCAGTCGTATCTGTCAGGCTGTCCATGCCGGCGTACGCTGGCTCTGGAGTCACCGCATCGAAGGCATGCGTCTTGAACGCTTTACCAATGCCGACGGCCTGTCGGACCAGCGCTTCGTTCCCGATTCCCACAGCCAGACAGTTTATCTTGCCCGTTTCTACGACCTCACCTCCGAGCAGCCTTTCTATTGCGACCGCGACGGCCAACCCCGTTCCCGCCTTGCCGACATCGGCTACGAACGTCGCAATGGCTATGCCTGGCTGCGTCCCTTCCCCATGCAGCTGATGCGGCAGTATGAGGAGTGGAGAACGTTGAACCTTGGTCGTTAAATGAAAAATATTTACGTTTTTGCTTTCGGAATCCGAAAGAAAGTCGTATCTTCGCGAAGTCAATAGACTGAGTAAGTGTTTTTTTTACTTTTAACTTTTAATTTAATAATATTATGGAAACAAAGAAATGGGTTTGCCCCGTGTGCGGCTATGTGCACGAAGGTCCGGAACCGCCCGAACGCTGTCCGCAGTGCAAGGTTCCTGGAAGCAAGTTTAAGGAGTTGACAGAGAAGGCCGAAGGCCTGCAGTTTGTGACTGAACACGTCGTCGGCATCGCCAAGGAGATCCCCGACACAGAGGACGGACGCTTCATCCTGCAAGGTCTGAAGGACCACTTCAACGGGGAGTGTTCGGAAGTGGGCATGTACCTGGCAATGGCACGTCAGGCCGACCGCGAGGGATATCCTGAAGTGGCTGAGGCCTTCAAGCGTTATGCTTTCGAGGAGGCAGACCACGCTTCTCGCTTTGCCGAACTGCTCGGCGAGGTGGTTTGGGACACCAAAACCAACCTCTACAAGCGTATGGTGGCTGAGGAAGGTGCTTGCGCCGGCAAGATGGAAATCGCCAAGAAGGCGAAGGCTCTGAACCTCGACGCCATCCACGACACTGTTCACGAAATGGCCAAGGACGAAGCCCGTCACGGTGCCGGCTTCCAGGGCCTGTACAACCGGTACTTCAAGTAAAAAAGTAAAAGAGAGGCCCCCCCTCTAACTTTCCCATTCATGGAAGTTAGAGGGGGGCTTTTTTATTGGCTTCCGATAAACAGGAGCACCATCGACAGCAGTACGAGCAACAGGTCGATGAGTTTGGCTTTCAAGTTCTTTTCGTGGAAAGCCAGTGCACCGAAGAGGAAGGATACGACGACACTGCCGCGACGAATCATCGACACGATGCTAATCATTGCACCATCGAGCGACAGGGAATAGAAGTAGGCGAAGTCGGCAGCCGAAAGAAACAGGGAGATGAGGGGAATGAACCACGACCAGTGAAAGGGCGTGCTACGTTTGTGTTGCGGCCACCAAAGGAGGAGTAGGGCTGTGGTCATCATGCCCAGTTGATAGATATTGAACCACGACTGCACCGCCATCTTGTCGAGTCCGATGCCACCGTTCGCTGGCGGTGCCATCAGATACTTGTCGTACAATCCAGATAGCGCTCCGAGGATGTTTGAGAGCAGCACAAACACTATCCATTTGTTGTGACGGAAGTCGATGCCCTCTTTCTTTCCGCTACGCGAGAGCAGCCACAGGCCAATCATCGCGGTGATGACGCCCAACCACTGGAACAACGTCAGGCTCTCGCCAAACAGCGTCAGTGCACCGATGAGCACCATCACTGGACGTGTGGCGTTGATGGGTCCGACGATGGTGAGCGGCAGGTTCTTGATGCCCCAGTAGCCGAACAGCCACGACGCAAGTACGATGCAACTTTTCCCTATAATATATTTGTGTTCTGCCCAGCCATACACCGGCACGTACAGCAGTGCGTCCTCGCTGAGCCTTCCCTGAGCCGACAGCAGAATCAGCGGCAGGAACAGCAACGAAGAGAACAGTACGTTCAGCGTCAGCACAGGCACGACGGCATTTCCCTTCAGTGCCTTTTTCTTAAAGACATCGTAGAAGCCGAGTAGTGCGGCGGAAAGAAAGGCAAGTGTGAGCCACATGAGGAAAATTAAAAATTATAAATTAAAAATTAAAACCCCTGTCTGTCTGGACTCCCCTCCTTGGGAGGGGGTGGGTAGGTCGTTACGGGAGAACTATATCTTCCGGATACGTGATGTCGGCCAGGAACAGAGCGTTGCCTGGCATACTTTGGCCTGCACTGCACCTGTCTTTCTTCTCGATGATGTCGCAAAAGTCTTGGACGGAGATTTTTCCACGTCCGACATCGACCAGTGTGCCGACGATGGCGCGGACCATGTTGCGCAGGAAGCGGTCGGCCTGCACTTCAAACATCCAGGTGCCATCGGCTTGCCGAACCCATTGCGCTTTCATGATGCGGCAGTTGTTAGTCTTGACGTCAGTATGGAGTTTTGAGAAGGAGGTAAAGTCGGTGTATTCGAACAGGTGTCGGGCTGCCTCGTTCATGCGGTCGAAGTCGAGAGGGAAGGGACAGCGCCAGGCGTAGTGGCGCAGGAAAGGCGACTTGTCGAAGGTAATATAATAATGGTAGGTGCGCGAAGTGGCGGAGAAGCGGGCATGGGCATCTGGACGCACAGGCACGATGTGCTGCACGGCGATGTCGGGTGGAAGGAGGCGGTTGAGGCGGCTCACGACCGTTTCCTCGGGTAGGGAGGCATCAAAGTGTGCCACCATCATGCTGGCATTGACGCTTGCATCTGTGCGTCCGGCTCCCACCACCTCGACGGGCTGGCGCAGCAGTGTGGACAGGGCTTCTTCGAGCACCTGCTGAACGCTCAGACCGTTCGGTTGCCGTTGCCAACCATGATAGCGTGCTCCGTCGTAGCTGAGATAGATAAAGTAGCGCATCGAAAATTGAAAACTAAAAATTAAAAATTAAAACCCCGTCTGCTCAGCTCTCTCCCTCTATCGGAGGGGGTTGGGGGGGAGGCTTTCTCCTATGGAAGGGGTGGGGAAATCCTTTTTTCGCTGCAAAGGTACGAAAAACGTGGCATCTTAGCAGAAAATTCGGGGATTTTTAGTATTTTTGCGAACAGAATAAAGGATTTTCCGTATGAAAAAGAATTTTCTCATCGTCATGCTGGCGTTTGCCATGCTGGCGTCCTGTACGCAGACGAATCAACATCCAACCTCTCAAAATAGTGAAACGATGAATACAGAATTGAAGTTGACACAGGAGTGGGACAAAGTGTTCCCTCTGAGTGAACGGGTGAACCACCGCAAGGTGACGTTCCCCACCCAGTATGGACTGACGCTGGCCGCCGATCTCTACACGCCGAAAGAGACACAGGGAAAGTTGGCTGCCATCGCCGTGAGTGGACCTTTCGGTGCCTCGAAAGAGCAGTCGAGCGGGCTTTATGCCATGCGGATGGCTGAACGCGGCTTTGTCGCTTTGGCCTTCGACCCCTCGTACACAGGTGAGAGCAGCGGTGAACCGCGTCGTACGGCTTCGCCCGACATCAACACCGAGGACTTCATGGCCGCCGTGGATTTCCTCTCGGCTCTCCCAGAAGTGGATGCCAACCGCATCGGCATCATCGGTATCTGTGGCTGGGGCGGCATTGCCCTCAATGCTGCTGCAGCCGATACGCGTATCAAAGCCACGGTGGCCTCGACGATGTACGACATGACGCGCGTCAGCGGTAACGGCTATTTCGACAGCGACGACAACGAAGCCGCACGTCATGCCGCTCGTGAGGCGATGGCACAGCAGCGCCTGACCGATCCGATGGCGATGGCTGGCGGAGTGGTCAATCCGCTGCCAGCCGATGCACCCCAGTTCGTGAAAGACTACTACGACTACTACATCACTCCGCGCGGCTATCATCCGCGCAGCGGCAACTCGAACGATGGCTGGCGCGCCATCGGCACGCAGGCCTTTGCCAATGCCCGTTTCCTCTACTATATCAACGAAATCCGTTCGGCTGTGCTCGTCATGCACGGCAGCGAAGCCCACTCGCGCTACTTCGGCGAAGCAGCCTATCACTATATGGTCGAAGGCAAAGCAGAGGGGTACAACGTGGTGGGGAAGCCCAATCCCTGCCCCGAGAACAAGCAACTGCTCATCATCCCTGGTGCTTCTCACTGTGACCTCTACGACGGTGGCTACACCGAGCCGGAAGGCAAGGGCGAACCGAAGAATCTCATTCCTTGGGACACGCTGGCTGAGTTCTTTGAGAGCAGCATGAAGTGATTGACGTGGAGCATAAAGAGTGAAGCGTGAAGTGAAGACTGATGCCATCACTTCACGCTTCACTTTTGCAAAGCGGCCGCTTCACGTTCAGCGAAAAGCGCAATAGGTGAGATACACAGCGCAGATGAGCAGTACGCACACACCGGCTGTGATGTCGGCAGCGAGGTCGGTGGCGAGTCCGATGAGCGGTGTGACGGCACCGCCACCCGAGACGGCTGTGATGATGAGGCCGGAAATGAGATTTTCCTTTTCAGGCTGTGTCTCAACTGCCATCGTGTAGATGATGGGGAAAATGCACGAACAGAGGAAACCGATGGCACCAATCAAGACAAGGGAACCGGCAGCTGGCAGCGGAACGAAGGCCAGTATGAGGATGGCTGCGATGCAGGTCAGGATGTTCCAGCGGAAATACTGACGGCTCGGTATCTTCGTCATCAGCAGCACGCCGAGGAAGGCACCGATGGTGCGACAAATGAAATAAACTTGTGGAGCTATGCCAGCTTGTTCTACAGCCCAGCCGTAACGTTCAATCATCACTTTCGATGATACAAAATTCGTCCCCACATCGATGGCTACGACGAAGAAGATGCCGAAGAACAGGCGCAGGATGGTGTGGTCGCGCAGCAGTGACACGCTTCGTTTGATTTCGTTGGACATGGATGCTGTCTCGGCAGCACGGCTTTCGTGTGGTATCGGCGAGAGGAGCAGCCAGAGGGCTGATAGCAGGGTGATGCCCCCCATGACGGGCAGGGCAAGATACCACATCTGCCGGTCGCCGTTGCCCAGTACGTTTACGGCAAAAAGCATGATGAAGGGGCCGCAGAACGAGGAGATGGCTTTCACGACCTGTCCTGCGGTGAGGGTGGAGGTGAGCACTTTCTCGTTCGTCACCACATTCCGCACAAGCGGATTTTCCGACACCTGTAGAATGGCGTTGCCGATGCCGAGAGCTGCGTAGCCGACGAGGCATGCCCACGAGGTGCCGATGAGCGGAATCATCGTGCCAACTACGGTCACTGCCATGCCGATGAGCACGGTGTTCTTACGTCCCCAAGCATTCATCTTGATGCCGACGGGAAGTGCGAGCAGCAGTACCCAGACAAAAACAACCGATGGCAGGAGCCCTGTCATGGCTTGGCTCCATCCGAAGGCTTCGCGTGCATAGTCGCTACTGATGCCCACAATGTCGCAAAATCCCATGACGAAGAAGGAAAAGAGCACTGCGCCGATGGCGCTGACCTGTCTTGCTTTCATAAGTGCTGGAGTGAGGATCTATTTTTCCAGTTCGAAACTCATCACACCAACGAACTGTGCATTCTTGCCCATGTGGTTGCAGGGGATTGAAAGGCCGTCGGCGTTGGTCACATATTTGGGTTCTGAGAAATAGACGTGGCTGTGTCCGCCAAACACGGCATCGATGTTGTGCATGCCGGCGATGAACTGCTCGTCGGTGATGCCGCCGTTGAGGGGCTTGAGCCAGCCGAGGTGGGAGAGGACGAAGACGAGGTCGCAGTGCTCTTTGTTCTTCAGCCGTGCAGCGATGGGCTGAGCGGCCTCCACGGGGTCGATGTAGCCGACGCCAGGGCAGTTCTGACTGGACACAAGTCCGTCGAGCATGGGGCACACGCCGATCAGACCTATCTTCAGACCTTTCTTCTCGACAACGACGTATGGCTTGACGAGTCCTTCGAGTACGGTGCCTGTGAAGTCGTAGTTGCAACAGACAATGGGGAATTGAGCCATGCGGAAGATACGTGCCATGTTGTCGAGTCCGAAGTCGAACTCATGGTTGCCGATGGTGGCAGCATCGTAGCGCATGTGGTTCATCAGTTTTACCTCGACATCGCCTTTAAACATATTGTAGTATGTAGAGCCCTGTGAGAAGTCGCCGCAATCGACGAGCAGCAGTTCGGGGTCGGTGACACGCATGTCCTCGACGAGGACACAGCGGCGCAGGTAGCCTGCCTTGTTGCCGCGTGGGTCGTTGTCGGACGTCGGTTTCAGGGGCATGATGCACGAGTGGGTGTCGCTGGTGTGAAGCACGAGCAAGTCCTTCTTTTCGGTTCGAGGCTGGCGGTTGGCCTGCAACTGGTCGAAAGTCATGCCATCGACGGTGATACGTCCTTCTATTTCGGCGGTGATGGCTCGGCCAGCTGCGGCTTCGCGACGGATATAATCCATATAGACGTCGCGTACAAAGTCGGGCTTCACCTCCTTCTTCATAGCCTTGCGCAGGGCGGTGAGTCCGTCGTTGCCCTCAGCCAGGTAGTCGATGGTGGCGATGGTGTACTTCTTCTTTGGGTTGATGGGCTTTCCACCTACCGTCGCCGAAATCAGTTTTCCCTCTTGGCTGATGTTGAGTTGAGCACCGCTGATGCCTTCGCCTTTGGATTTTGCAATCTGGTGGAAGAGTTCCAGGAGGACGTCGCCGCGCAGGGTGAGCAGGCAGAAGCGGTTCTCAAATGGGGCAATATCTACAATGTCGCCCACGCGGACTGTGCCTTTGGGCATGGCTGCACGCAGGCCGCCGACGTTGCAAAGCCCGATGTCGGCACGCCGTCCGTAGCGCCCGGACTCCTCACGAAGTACGTCGCACACCCAGTTCGACAGCAGGCTTTCCGGACGGTCTGCCGCCATCATTACCGCGCTTTCGCCGAGTACAGGCATCATCACGCTATCGACGCCAGCCTTGTACGGAGCCACAATGTCCCAGGCAGCTTGGTCGGGGTGGCGGTCGTAGGCCGCTGTCACTTCGATGCGCTGTGCATTGATTTTCTTAGTTTCGAACGTCTGTGCTTGTGCGCAGAAGGGCACAGCAAGCAGGAGCAGCGCAGTCGTTGTGCTCCACATTCTCTGAATCTTTATCATCCTTGTTTAGTTTTTCTTGAGTATCATGGCGAAACCGCCTCCGCTGGCCATCTGCACTTTCAGCGCTTGTGTGTGGCTGACGTCGTTCGCCTGCTTGAGCAGATAGTCGCTGGCATTCTTATTGGCATTCACACCGTCGATGCACTCTCGCAGCGAGTAGGTGGCGCCTTCGTCGAGGAACGAGAACGGCACTTCCACCTCGCGGGCGTCCCAGTTGGTCTGTCCTGCCACATACCAGGTGCTTCCCTTGCGGCGGGCCGTGACGATATACTTGCCGATGACGCCGCTGAGGACGCGTGTTTCGTCGAACACTGTGGGCAGTTGGGCGATGAAGTCGGTGAACTGCGGTTCGTGTTCGTAGGCCGTGGGGTTGTCTGCCAGCATGGTGAGCGGCGAGTCGTGGACGATATACATGGCCAGTTGGTGGCAGCGTGTGCCCATGGTCATGGGGTTGTTATAGACTGGCTGGAAGTCGGCGCGAGTGGCGTTGCGCATCCCACCAGGTGTAAAGTCGGTATAGCCTGTCTGCTGACGGATGAAGGGGAAGGTGACGTCGTAGAGCGGCATGTCCTGCTCGTCGTGCTTGGTCCATTTTGCTTCCTCCATGCCGAACACACTCTCGAAGTTGACGATGTTGGGATAGCTGCGGTTGATGCCCGTCGGTGGGAAGACGCCGTGGTAGTCGAGCATGAGGTGATGGCGGGCACAGACATCGGCGATGCGATAGGCCATCTCCACACCTTCCTGATCGTAGCGGTCGAGGAAGTCCACCTTAAATCCGGCGATGCCCATCTCTGCATATTTCTTGCAGGCGGCTTCGAGCTGGTCGTCGAGCACATTGAAAACGGTCCACAGAATCAGCCGCACTCCCTTTTTCCGACCGTAGTTCACCAACTCCGGCAGGTTGATGTCGGGAATGGTGGTCAGCATATCGCCGCCTTTGGGCTCGTACCACCCTTCGTCGAGGATGATGTAGGGCAGATGGTTCTTTGCGGCGAAGTCGATATAATATTTATATGTCTCCATGTTGATGCCCGCCTTGAACGGAACGCCCGAAAGCCCCCAGTCGTTCCACCAGTCCCACGAAACGAGTCCCGGTTTGATCCACGCAGTGTCGCCGATGCGGTTGGGCGAAGCCAGGGCATAGACGAGGTTGTTGGTGGGCAGGTCGGAGTCGCGGTGGCTGATGCCGACGATGCGCCAGGGAAAGGTGCGGTTGCCGTGGCAACGTGCGATGTACGTCTCCGTCTCTTTCACGTAGCGCTGCTTGCGCCATGCATAGTAGTCGAAAGTCTTGGGATAGGGTGCAAACCATGCTTTCAGCGCATTGCCATTGGGTTTGACAAACATGCCAGGATAGTCCTCGACATTGCTCTCCATCAGCGTGAGTTTGATGCCCTCACCCGTGTCGAGCTGAGCGCCGGAGGCCACGGTGCAGGGCAGGAACGCTAGCAGGTCGGTGCGCTGCTTGGCGAGGGGTTTTGCGCTATAGACGGCTTGGAACGCCATCGCTTCGGGCTTCTTGGGGTTGGTGGAGTAGGGGATCCACGACATGCCGGCTTCGGTGAAGTTCAGTTCGACGGTCTCGTTGGCGACGCGGTAGTCCTGCTTCTTCATACCCGTCGCGACGAAGCGGTAGGCCACACCGTCGTTGTAAGCACGGAACTCAATGTCGAAGCCTTTCTTCAGCTTGAGGGTCAGTTCTGTATATTCTGTATCGAAAGCGGCTTGGCGATAGAATGGGGCTGTGATGTGCTCCTTCTTGTGGCTCGTCTTGGTGCCGGAGATAGTGCTGAACTGCAGGTCGCCACGTCCTTCAATCTCCAAACCGAGACGGCAATCGGCGAGCACTTTTGTGTCGTAGGCATAGATGCTGTAGGTGATGGCACCGCGGTCGGTGACCTCTACCGTCACACTCCCGTCGGGCGAGGTGATGCGGTAGTTCTTAGCGTCGATGGGCTTGAGCTGTGCTGAGGCACAGAGCACAGAGAGCATACAGAATGCTGAGAGAATATATCGTTGCATCATGGTCGTAACTGTTTATTTAACGGTGATTTGATATGGATAGGTGCGTTCGGGGGCTTCATTCCGGCGCTCATATGGATTGCCGGCCTGGTAACCGTACTCGTCGGCAGGGCAGCCTACGACGACGAGGTATGCCTTCTTCGTCGTAGTGGTAGGGGTGTATTTCTGTTTTCCACTGAATGTGCGCTGCATCGGCAGGTAGGTGGCGTTCATGTCCTGGTCAACCAGCACCACGCCCCAGCGATAGCTGTCCTTTGTCTTGTCGCCCAGGCCTTTGAACGTCACCGTGCCGGCCTTCAGAGGCAGTGGCACGACGTTGAATCCGTAGGTCTGTGGAATGAACTCTGTCTGAGGCTTCACTACGTTGCCCTCCGTTGTGGTCGGTGTTTCCAGCTGGCAGGCGTATTGTTTGTGCGACGACTTCACACGTGGAAAGTCAAACGTGACGAGGCGCGAGTAGCAGTCGTACATCTCGTCGGCCATGCCGTCCAAGTCGAGGTTGAACATACGCATATATGCCTGAGCGATGTCCTCACGTCCACGGCCTTCGCGGAACAGGTCGGCCATGACACGTACGCCGTGGCGCGTGGACCAATACTCCAACACGTAGGGCGAGTGGTAGATGTTTTCGCCGGCGAGGAACCGCAGGTGGAACAACTTGCGGAAGGCTTCCCAGTGATAGTTCTCGTCAGTCGTCCACTCGGGGTTCACCTGCCAGAGCATCCATTGCGAACACATTTCGTAGATGCCGCCGCCGAGTCCGTGTCCGCGTCCGTCGCAGGCAATCTGAATTTGGAACGAGTGTCCGATTTCGTGGGCGATGCAGTTCAGCTTCTTGTCCTGCACACGGTTGGGCGCAATCCACAGCGCGCCGATCACGTTGTCGTAGCAGCCGCCGTAGGCTGTGCCTTCGAGCGAGTAGTTGAGCATCACCATCATGCGCAGCGAGTCGGCTTTCGAGCCAGGTAGCGTGAACTTAAACTCGTCGCGGTAGGTCTGGTAGAAGAATTCGAGTCGTGCCAGAAGATTCTGCAAATCTACTGTCATCTTGTGTCCCTCCAGGTCAGGAGCCTTCGAGAGGTCGTCGCCGAAGCCTTTTTCCCAGAACACCACCACGTTCTCCGTAGCAGCCATGCGGTGGTAGCTCCATTTCGAGTCGGGGTTGGTGAAGTCGTTCGATTGCAGTTCTTCGGGAATGTAGATAGCTTTTCCCTTGGGCAGCGTGTAGCCCTGGGCCATGACGGCCGTGCACGAGCCGAGCGCGAGCATCAGCGCCAAGCATAGTTTGGTTGTTGTTTTCATGTGAGTACAGTTAGATAGGTGTCTATTTGTCCGCAAAGGTACGACAAATTTTTCAATTTTTAATTTTATATTTTTAATTTTGAATTTTTCACTTTTCACTTTTCACTTTTCGAAGAAATCACTTTTCACTTTTCACTTTTTTGTCGTAACTTTGCACCTGCAATTATTATTTAATAAGTAGAAAGACTATGAACGAGAAAACCATTGCCCCCGGTATTCAGTACATCGGAGCAGACGACACGGAACTGGATCTGTTCGAGGGTCAGTACGCCATTCCCGAGGGAATCAGCTACAATTCGTATATCATTCTGGATGAGAAAGTCGCTGTGCTCGACACCATCGACGCACGCAAGACCAACGAGTGGATGGACAACCTGACGCAGGCGCTCGACGGACGACGCCCCGACTACCTCGTGGTGAGCCACATGGAGCCGGACCACTCGTCGAACGTGAAGCTTGTGCTCGACACCTGGCCCGACATCACCGTCGTCTGCACGCAGAAGGCAGTGCAGCTCATCACCCGATTCTTCGGCGTCGAACTGCCGCAGGAGCGTGTCATGCTGGTGAAGGACGGCGACACACTGCCGCTGGGTGAGCACACGCTGCGCTTCTTCACCGCCCCGATGGTCCACTGGCCCGAGGTGATGGTGGAATACGAAGAGAAGGAAAAAATCCTCTTCTCGGCCGATGCATTCGGCAAGTTCGGCGCCCTCAGCTACGACGACCCCGAGGGTTGGTCTTGCGAGGCACGCCGCTACTATTTCAATATCGTCGGCAAGTACGGTGCACAGGTGCAGATGCTGCTCAAGAAACTCGGCAGTCTGGACATCCAGAAAATCTGCCCCCTCCACGGACCCGTGCTTGATCAGGATATCGCCTACTACGTCAACACGTACAACACCTGGAGCTCCTACGAGCCCGAGGATTCAGGCATCTTCATCGCCTACTGCTCGCTCCATGGCAATACGGAAGAGGCAGCGCTCAAGCTCGCCAGCATCATCAAGAGTGACTACGACGTGAAGGTATCGACCGCCGACCTTCGCCGTGACGATCTGCACGAAGCCGTCGAGGATGCCTTCCGCTACGACCGTCTTGTCCTGGCCGCCCCGACTTACGACGGCGGAGTGATGCCCATCATGGAGGACTTCATCCACCACCTCCAGATCAAGAACTATCAGAACCGCCGCGTGGCGTTCATCGAAAACGGTTCCTGGGCACCGATGGCAGCCAAGAAGATGCGCGAAGCCATGGAACAGCTGAAAGGCATCACCGTGGTCGAACCCATCGTCACCGTCGAGAGCACCGTGAAGCCGCAGACGGTCGAGAAACTCAAGGAACTGGCAGCCGCACTGAACGCGTGAACAGACTGCCCATCATACTACTCTTGTTTGCCACTGCGCTGATGGCGCATGCACAGCGAGTCAGCAAGGCTACGACAGCCTTTGCCGACTCGTTGTCGCGTATGCAGAAACGCCTCGCACGCGAGTCTGACCAGTACGTCGATACCGTGGCCCCCAGCCCCTACCTCTACCGCATGATGGGACCCTCGACATACTATCGCGACGTAGTGAAGAGCCAGTTCAGCCTCGCGCAACCCATACCCGTGGCCCCACCCCAAGGGATGGAGTCCGGAGCCCTGTTCCAACTCTACGCCCAGCATCCCGAACTCGTCCGCTACCACGACGGGCAGTTCCAGGGCGAGCAAGTCGATATGGTTCGCACACCCGAGCAGCAGAACATCGCCAAGGACGTAGCCGACGTGCTCACCGCAACGACGGTCGATGCACAGCTCGACAACGTGGCCGACGTCGTCGATGACATCGGACTCGAAATCAAACGGCCGAATTTCTGGAAGGCAAAAGGCACGTTCAAGCTGCAGCTCACGCAGAACTACTTCAGCGAAAACTGGTACAAAGGCGGCGACAACAACTACACGCTGCTCACGTCGGTGCTGCTCGAACTCAAGTACGACGACCAGCGACGCATCACCTGGGAGAACCGGCTCGACATGCGCCTGGGATTCGTCGCCACCAGCGCCGACACCTGTCACAACTACATCACCAACAACGACAAACTCAACCTATACAGCAAACTCGGCGTCAAGGCAGCCAAGTCGTGGTACTACACCGCCTCGGTTGAGGCCAACACACAGTTCCTGCCCGGCTATCGCGTGAACGACGCACGCACCTACTCCAAGTTCTGCGCACCGCTCGACTTCTACGCCTCGCTCGGTATGGACTTCAAACCCTCGCTCAAGAACGGCAACGAACTCAGCGTGGCTCTGCTCCCACTCTCCTACAAGTTTCGCTACATCCGAGCCGATGAAGAGAACATCCACCGTTCGTATAAGATGGTGGGGCAGAACTTCCACCAGGACTTCGGTATGAAAGCCGAGCTGAAACTCAAACTGAAGATAGCGAAAGACTTTTATTGGCGCAACCGAAGCTATTTCTTCACCTCATACAAGTATGCCGAAGCCGAACTCGAAAACGCCTTCCAGTACCAGTTCTCGCGCTACATCGCCGCCGAACTCTACACCCTCTGGCGTTTCGACGACAACCGTTCGCCCGACTTCTACGACGACAACCTCGGCTACTTCCAGTTCAAAGAATACTTCACGCTCGGACTGACGTATAACTTCTGACTCTACCTAATAGAGGTGAGTGACTTACAATAAAAACGGGAGTTTTAGCGTTATTACTTTTGGATATGAAACGTAGAAGGCCCATATTCCTGTTCTCGTTGCTCTGCACAGTGCTGATGCTCTCGTGCAGCAACGAGAACATTGCTTATAAGAAAGGTGAGCAGGCGATGGCCATCGGCGAATATAACACGGCTGCCGCATGGTTCAAGAAGTCCTACTCGCGCATCCCTTCGAAGCAGAAGGCCAAGCGCGGACAGCGTGCCTTCATGATGGGCGACTGCTACCGCCGCATCAACAACGCGCAGAAGGCGGTGGCGGCTTTCCAGAACGCCGTACGCTATAAGTATCCCGACTCTCTCGCCGTCTTCTACCTGGCTCAGCAGCAACTGAAGACGGGCAACTACAAGCAGGCTGAGCAGAACTTCCGTGCCTACCTCGAACTCGACCCAGGGAACGAACTGGCGCACATCGGACTGCTCTCGTGCGAACTCGGTCCGCAGTGGAAGGCTGCGCCCAACCTCTACAAAGTGAAGCGCGAAGCCATCTTCAATGCTCGGCGCAGCGACTTCTGCCCTATGCTCGTGCCGGCTGGGATGGCTGGCGTGGGCAATCAGAACCCGACGAAGGACGATGTGGATCAGAAGGCGACGGAGGCTGCCGAGCAGAATGCCATGCTGGGCAAGACGGAATGGAATATCAACCTGATGGAGTCGGACCAGCTGGTGCTCAGCTCGACGCGCAACGATGCTACGGGCGACGACTTGAGCGGCATCACGGGCGTGAAGTTTGCCGACCTTTTCCTCGCCCGTCGTGAGGAGAACGGCAAGTGGAAACAGCCCGAGGTGGTCGATTCGGAGGTGAACGGCGAGTACGACGAGGGGGCATGCTGCTTCTCGCCCGACGGCAGGACGATGTACTTCACGCGCTGCTCCAGCGACCCCGACTATCCCCGCTATGCCGAGATATGGCAGTCGACTCGCAGCGATGCGTCGTGGGCGAAGCCGACGAAGTGCGAGATCAGCAGGGACACGCTTTCATCCTACGCTCACCCTGCCATCACGCCCGACGGCGAGTGGATGTACTTCGTCAGCGACATGCCTGGCGGTGTGGGCGGAATGGACATTTGGCGCGTGCGTATCATGACGAGCGGTTTCGGTGGCGTGGAAAACTTGGGACGCCCCATCAATACGCCTGGCGACGAGATGTTTCCGTCGTTCCGTCCCAACGGCGACCTTTACTTCTCTTCCGACGGCCATCCTGGCATGGGCGGCCTCGACATCCTGAAGGCTACGCCCGACTCGGTGCGTGGCTGGATTGTGGAGAATCAGCAATACCCCCTCAACAGCTATGCCGACGACTTCGGCATGACGTTCGACGGTGTGCACAACCGTGGGCTCTTCTGCTCAAGCCGCAACGACGGCAAGGGGTGGGAACATATCTACAGTTTCGAGCTGCCCGAGGTGCTGCAGACGGTCACGGGCTGGCTGTATGAGAAGGACGGCTACGAACTGCCCGAGGGTCTGGTCTATATGGTGGGTAACGACGGTACGAACGAGAAAGTCAGCGTGCGTGCCGACGGTTCGTTCACAAAGATTGTGAAGCCAGGCGTTGACTATGTTTTCCTCGGTACGTGTAAGGGTTACCTGAACGTGAAACAGGAGCTGAAGGTGTTCCAAAGCGAGGAGAGTGAGGACTATGTCCTGCAATTCCCGCTGCCGCCTATCAACATCCCCGTGCTCATCGACAACATCTTCTACGAGTACGACAAGGCTACGCTGTTGCCGGAATCGAAGGAGGCCCTGGACAAGCTTGTCGTGATGATGGAGGAAAATCCGAACATCACCATCGAGCTTTCGTCGCATTGCGACTACCGAGGCAGCGACTTCTACAACGAGCGTCTGGCCCAGCGACGTGCCGAGAGTGTGGTCAACTATATGATCGAGCACGGTGTGGCTAAGGACCGTCTGACCGCCGTCGGCTATGGCGAAAGTCGTCCGAAGGTGGTACGTCGCCGTCTGGCAGCCCAGCATGAGTTCCTCACCGAGGGCGACACGCTCACCGAAGCGTTCATCAAGAAGCTGCCCGACGAGGAGAAGCAGGAAATCTGCAATGCGCTGAACCGCCGCACGGAGTTCCGTGTACTTCGCACGACCTATGGCCTGACGCTCGACGAATACCAGCGTGACGCCGCTACGAAGGCGGAAGGAACGAAACCCGAGGACGAATAAGTACAAATGTTTAGTGTTTAGTGTTTAGTGTTTAGTGTACTGGTGAGTCAGATAGCGCGCTAAACACTAAACACTAAACACTAAACGCTAAACGTTCAGTACACTAAACTCTAAACACTAAACTCTAAACTCTAAACATTCAGCACATTAAACTCTCAACACTAAACACTAAACAGAGAACACAGATGAAACACTATTATTGGAGTACAGGCCGGTGGCTGTTCGTCACTTCGTTCTTGTTTTGTATCCTCTCTACCCTGCAGCTGTCTGCACAGCCTGGCAGTTATCGGATGGCGGGTCCCTACGAGGTGGTGGCTCGCGACGGTCAGTTTGCCCGCACGAAGGGTGGCAGTGAGCGCGATATGTGGCAGGCTTGGCAGTCGGCTCAGAACGGACAGACTGACGAGGCGTTACGCATCATCAATGCCTATGCCGCCACCCTGCAACGCTTCGATGGACACGATGCTCCGCTGTGCTGCATCCAAGCCTACTGGCTGGTGCGTGCCATGACGCAGTTGCGTGCCCATCAGACGCCGCAGTGGACTGCGATGGTGCGGCGTGCCATGCTCCCCGTGATGGACAAGTTCGAGGCTGACAGCCCCTATGCCAATGGCAACTGGGGCGCCATCGTCAACCGTCTGCGCATGGCCTGTGGTATCTTTTTGCAGGATTCAACACTCTATGCAGCCTCCAAGGACTATTTCCTGAATGCCCGCGACAACGGTTCGTTGCCTGGCTATGTGGCCGCGAGCGGTCAGTGTCAGGAGACGGGGCGCGACCAGGCACACGCTCAGCTCGGCCTTGGTGCCCTCTGCGAAACCTGCGAGATGGCTTGGGAACAGGGCGATGACCTGTGGGGCGCGATGGACAACCGTCTGATGCACGGCATCGAATACACCGCCCGATATAACCTTGGCTACGACGTACCCTTCGCCACCTGGAACGACTACACCGGTCTCTACTGCGACTGGACCGAACCTGGTGCCATGGCGCGTGGGCGCATTCGTTGCATCTACGACCTGCCTTACCGTCACTATGTGGACCGCAAGGGACTGAAGATGCCCTACACGAAGAAGGTGCTCGACTTGCAGCAGAAGGCAGAGCGGCGTGGAGAAATCCAACGCAATCCCGAGGTTGACAGTTTTACGGTGAAGGGTGTGAAAGAGGAAAAGAAACTTCATCAGCTGTTCACCTATCCTGCTCCTGCCGGTGCTCCGCTCATGCACGACTACGAAGTCTTTGTCCAGCCGCGCGGTGCCAAGGATTGGACGCGCATTGACACCTATCAGGCTTTGGTCAATGCACCGACGCCTGGCGTGGGAAGCACAGGGCACAGCATCTCGAAAGTGTCCTACTGCGTGTTCGACTTTACGGGCGACGTGTTTGTGCGGGTCGTGTCGAAACACAAGAAATTCAAGACAGCCCGCCTGCGCCCCGACTATCGCGGTACGATTGCCAACGTGCAGAACGACTCGACGGTGCAGTTCCTGCTCTTCCAGCCCGAAAACCTCGTTCTCGAACTCGACGGGTCGCTCACAGACAATCTGCATGTGTTCACTTCGCGTCCCCCGCAGACGAAGGAACAATCCGAGCGTGAAGCGAAGCGACAAGGGCGAAAGTTTCTCTACTATGCCCCTGGATTTTACACAGACAAAACCATCTCCGTACCCTCAAACACGACCGTTTATCTGGCTCCAGGCAGCTACTTCACGGGGACGTTTGCTATCGACGATGCCGAGAATGTGAGCATCGTGGGACGTGGCATAGCCCGTCCTGCCGATGGTTACGAAGGTTGTCATGTTCGTCGTTCGCGCAATGTCCTTGTCGATGGTTTGGTGTTGAACACCTGTCCCATTGGCAACAGCGATGGCGTGACGCTGCACGACGTGCGCAGCATCTCCCATCCTCAGTGGGGCGACGGGCTGAATGTGTTTGCCTCGAGCAACGTCACCTACGACCGTGTGTTCTGTCGCAACAGCGACGACTGCACCACCTGCTATGCCACACGCAAGGGCTACACGGGGTCGGTGCGCAACGTGCTGATGCGCAACTCCACGCTGTGGGCCGATGTGGCACACCCCATCATGATCGGGCTGCACGGCAATCCGGCTGTGGGCGACAGCCTTGTGAACCTACGCTATGAGAACATCGACATCCTTTGTCAGAGCGAGCCGCAGGTGGAGTACCAGGGTTGCATGACCATCAACTGCGGCGACGGCAACTACGTGAAGGACGTCACGTTCGACAACATCCGTGTGGAGCAGATTCTGCAAGGCAGCCTGCTGCACGTCAGGGTGGGGTGGAACTCGAAATACTGCACGGCTGCCGGCGCTGGCATCGAGAACGTCCTGTTCCGCAACGTCCGCTACTATGGAAAGACACTGCCGTCCTTCTCCGTCATCGCAGGCTACGATGCCCAGCACAAGGTGAAGGGTGTGACATTTGAAGGACTTAAGATTAACGGGCGCGCCATCTATGACGGAATGCCAGGAAAGCCAGGCTGGTACAGCACAGCCGACTACGTTCCGATGTATGTCGGTTCGCACGTCGAAGGGTTGCAGTTCAAGAAATAATCTTCGGCCTATTGTTCTGCACTTTTGTTTCATGACGAGGGCGCTCATTCACAGTCGGAATGAGCGCCCTCGCTGTTTTGAAGATAGGTTGTGATGATACTCAGAACAGATCAGAGTGGGTACCTGTCTGAAGGAACAGTAGGGTTAGTTTTGTGTCGTTCTGTTCCCATGTCATCAGCCAGTTGGACTGAATATGACATTCCCATTGTCCTTGCCTGTTGCCAGACAGACGGTGTGGACGATACTGTGCTGGTAGGGCGCCTGAACTTGCGAGAATTGTAATGACTTTCTGTATCAGCCGAAGGTCCAAACCGCGCTTTTGGCAGCGTTTCAAGTCTTTCTCAAAACGTTTGGTATAATCAATTTGGTACATCGCCAAGTATCTGTTTGAACATGTCGTCCACGCTGTTTGCATGACAGACACGTCCGTGTTCAATGTCGTCCATTGCCTCGCGGTAGCCTGCGGTCTTAGTAATATCGTATTCTTTCTTTACTGGCACAGGCTTCTGCACTTTCACGGAAACTACGCCCATGAGCATCTTGCATGCTTGCTTCACCTTGCTCACGAGGGATTCGTCGGGTACTTGTAGTACGATGGTAGCCATAAAGCGTTTGTTGTTTTGTTGTTTGGGAACCAAAGATTATTTCAGTCCGAGTTTTTTCTTGATATCCTTCGGCACAGCGTCCTTGTGGACGAGGATGTTCATGGTCTTGTAGGCGACGAAGGCTTTCGAGGCATACCAGATGCCTTTGTACTTGCCGCTTTCGCCCCAAGAGTTCTTCACCAGGAAGTATTCCTTTCCGTTCTGGTCGGTGGCCAGGCCGTAGATGAGCATACCGTGGTCGTCTGTTGTCTCCCAGTTGTCGTAGGCTTCCTGACGCATTTCTTGCGTAACGGTCACTTCGGGCATCGGGCGCTGCGTGCTTTCTAGGCGACGCTGAGCGGCGTTGAGTCCGAGCCAGTGTGCCATGTCGCTGCCGGTGAGGTCGGGAGTCTTCTCTACGTCGGGCATCACACAGATGCCGTCGCGGGTGAATCCCTGCTCGCTCACGTCGGCACCCCAGGCAAAGGTGTAGCCCTGACGCACGGCGTTGTCCATCACCTGCATCAGTTCGCCGATCGGAAGGTTGTACGAACCAGCCCAGCGCCAGTTGTCCTGCACTTCGATGATGAAGGGTTCGTAGAAGGGATGGTGCGTGAACGAGGTCAGCGAAACGTAGTCGTTCATGTCGAGACCGAGCGAGGCCATGTAGCTCTGCGGGGTGTAGGTCTTGCCGTTGTGGGTAAACGTTTCAGGCACTTCGCCGAGGTAGGTGTCGATCACGGCGTTGATGCCCTTGAACCATGCGGGCGAGAGTTTCTTCTGCTGACCCTTGGCAATGCCGTTGACCATCGGTTCGAGCACTTGGAAAAACTCGGTGAAGTTGTTGAGTGTGTCGCCATAGAGCGAACCGGTGGCAGGCATGGCTGTCTCGGGCATCATGCCGTAGTTCTTCATGCAATAGACTGCGTCGTAGAACGATCCGCCCTGCGAGAACGAGACGTCGCCGTGCATGCGGACGCTGGCCTTGGCGCGGTCCTCGTAGGTCTTGTGTACGAGGTAGGTCTCGCAGAGGTCAAATTCTCCCTTACCTTTGCGCAGGAGTTCCGACTCGAAGAAGGCGAGGCTCGAATACGCCCAGCATGTGCCCGAGCGGTTCTGGTTCTTGATGCTGGTGATGGGGTTTTCCTTCACGGTGGTGAACTGGAAGCCCTCTTTCTCTTGGGCGAAGGCTGCGGCCGAAATGCAGAGGGCGGCAGCCAGGAGTGTGATTTTTTTCATTCTGAAGTTTATGAGTTTTTAAGTTTATGAGTTTTCCAATTTTGAATTTTGAACTTTGAACTTTGAAGTTTCAGCCGGCAGGCATTTTAATTTTTAATTTTTAATATTTAATTTTTCACTTTTCATTTCCACTTATCCAGCGACGAAAGCCTCGACGTCCTCAGCCTTGTAGGGGATGACGCGCTTGCCGAGCATGCGGTTGCCGGTGGGTGTGATGAGGATGTCGTCCTCCAGACGGATGCCGCCGAAGTCCTTGTAGGTTTCGAGCAGGTCGTAGTTGATGAAATCACGGTGCAGACCCTGTCCGCGCCACAGGTCGATGAGGTGCGGGATGAAGTAGATGCCAGGCTCGTCGGTCAGCACAAAGCCTGGCTGTATGCGGCGGCCGCAGCGCAGGCAGTTGGTGCCGAACTGGGTGGAGGGGCGCACTTCGTCGTCGAATCCGACATAGACTTGTCCGAGTCCTTCCATGTCGTGCACGTCCATACCCATCATGTGGCCCAGTCCGTGGGGCAGGAACATGGCGTGTGCACCGGCTTCGACGGCGTCGTCGGTGTTGCCCTTCATCAGTCCGATGTCCTTCAGTCGGTCGGTCATGAGGCGGCACACGTCGAGGTGCATGTCCATCCACTTCAGGCCAGGCTTGGCTTTTTCGAGCACGAGGTCGTGGCAGGCAACCACGGTGTCGTAGATGTCGCGCTGACGTTGGGTGAACTTGCCGCTGATGGGTGTCACACGGGTGTTGTCGCTACAGTAGTTGTCGTTGGTCTCGGCGCCTGCATCGCACAGCATCAGCCGGCCCGCTTCGAGCGGACGCATTGAGGGATAGCCGTGCTGGATCTCGCCATGCATCGACAGGATGGTCTGGAACGACACCTTGCAGCCGCGCCCGTGGGCGATGCCTTCGAGCAGTCCGGCGATGTGCTGTTCGGTCACGCCCGGACGGCAGGCACGCATGGCCGTGGTGTGCATTTCGTAGCCGATGTCCATGGCGCGTTCGATTTCGGCGATTTCTTCGTCGGTCTTGATCGAGCGCATGGCGACGACGGCTTTGATGAAGGGCACGCTGGCCTGGTCGCGAGTGGCGAGCGGATGGATGCCCAGCAGGTCGCTGAGCTGAATCATGTGGTCATGACGGTAGGGCGGCAGGTAGTGGACAGCCTGTCCCTTCGCGCGCGCGTTATTTATATAGGTAGCCAGTTCCTTCATCGCGGCACTCTCGCCGATGCCCACGCTGGCGGCCAGTTCGCTGACCGAGGGCACGTAGCCTGTCCAGATGATGTCGTCGATGTCGATGTCGTCGCCGACGAGGATTTCGCGGTTGTTGTCGATGTCGATGAGCAGTGCGAGGCCGTCGCGCTGCAGGCCTGTGTAGTAGAGGAACGAGCTGTCCTGACGGAACTTGTAGGCATTGGCCGGATAGTTGGCCGGCGCATCGTTGTTGCCGAGCAGCAGGAGCAGTCCGCTCCCCATGAGCCGCTTCAGTTCGGCGCGGCGCTCGACGTATGTCTGTTTGCTGAACATGATATGACTGATTTTAAGTGGGTGAATCATTCGGGCATTGAACCCATACAGACTGCAAATTTACTGCAAATTCGCGGGCTTAGCAAGTTTTTGCTGTTTTTTTATTCCTACAAAGACGACGCGGATGGCACGGAAAGCTGTTCCGTGTCATCCGCGTGCGTCTGTGCGAAAGTGCGATTGGGCTTATTCTGACTTGTACTCGCCCAGGCTGTGGATGAGGCCCAGATAGGTCGTGCAGAAGAAGTAATCGAACTCGCCGTCGCTGTTGGAGTCGTACTTCCACACGCCGATCTCGTTAGGCGACGACTTTTGGGTGGATTTCACCCAGAGCTGTACGTAGTCGGGGTCGGCCGTGTAGCTGTATTCGGTCAGGGTCATCGTCATCACGTAGGGCTTTTCGACCGGCGTGAAGTTGTTGCCGTAGAGCGCGCCTTCGAGATACGAGCGGACTTTCTTCCAGCTTATGTACTGGTTCAGCTGGTTCCAGTCGCTCTTGTAATACTCGGTGACGGGGGTGGTGGAGGGGAAGTGCACCAGCTTGGCGTCGCGGTTCTCGCTCTGGCAACCCTTGGCCACATAGTCGAGCATGGCGCGTGCCATCGTCTTGTTGTTGTCCATCTGGTTGATGGCAGCCACGAGCAGGATGGGCTGGAGGTACGGACTCTGATGGATGTCGGTCATGCCTGCGGGCAGTTTCAGCTTCTTCAGCTCAGCCAGGCTGACCGGAAGGTCTTCGATCGATACCTTCACCGTTCCGAACGGAACCTTGGTGAAGTGGTAGTCAGTGGTCGAAAGATGGATTGTAAGGTCTTCGTAGGTCAGTCCGCTCTCGTCGATGCTCACGGTCAGGGCACGTGCACTGGGGTCATCGGCATCGGGGTTTACAACAGGGTCAACGTGGCCAGAGCCGCCACCCGTACCGTCGCCACCGGCTCCGCTCGGTGTGACTGGTGAATCGTCGCCGCCGCAGGAACCCGACGACAGCAGTGCCATCATGCCGGCAGCCACGAGCACTACCAGCACGTTGTTCAGTTTCATTCGCTTCATCATAGTTTTGAATTTTGTTTTGAAGGGTTAATAATAAAAATAGGTATTGTTTCTCGTTGACAAGGCTGAGGCCTTGTTTGGGATATACTTGGTTGAACATTGCAAAGTTACAAACTTTTTGCTGAACTGCAAACATTTGTGTGAATAATTTGGCAGAAAGGCGTATTTTTCATTTCAGCAGCGCTGACGGGAATCTTGTTTTCCGCCTCGTCCACTCTGCCGATGTGCGCGTCAAACCCGTTCACGCTGCACACACGACTCATCCACTGCGCACACCCGACCCATCCACTGCGCACACACGACTCGGCGGCGGTGCCGAGAAAACTCAAAATGTCATTGAAATTTGTAGGAATATCAATGGAATTTGTAAAAATCTCAGTGGTATTTTTGAAAATATCAGTGATATTTTGAGTTTTAGGTGCGCACAAACGGAGTTTGATGTGGGCAGTGGCTGAGTCGGGTGGGCGCAGGGGGTGAGTTTGGTGTGTGCAAAGGGCGGGTTCAGTCGGTGCAAAGCTGGTTTTTGCTGTGCGTCAGTCAGAATTTTGCATCGGCACCCCCGAAATGTCAGCGATTTGTTGTATCTTTGCAAAAATATTGTTTGTGATGAAGAAAAAGGAAGAAACCGTGTCGGCGGTCTATCAGCACGACGTGCTGGAGTTCGTGACCGTGGCTGTGCAGTTCTGCGCCTATCTCGAGAGTGCAGAGCAGAAGCAGCCCCGCGAGTTTGTCGATACCATGCTCCGGCTGCTTCCGCTGCTCTATCTGAAGGGTACGTTGCTGCCTGGTTTCGAGATGAGCGAGGAGGTCGAGCTGCGGGACTTTGTGACCGAGGAGAATTATGACATCGTGCGGGGGAACATCGCAGCCCTGATGGGCAAGAGGGACGACTTTCTCGACGTGTTTGTGGAGGACATGAAGTACAGCGACACACCCATCCTGGCGACGGTGAGCGAGAATCTCGCCGACATCTACCAGGACCTGAAGAATTTTGCCCTCAACTATCGCGAGGAGCATGAACCTACGATGCGTGAGGCGCTGGCCGAGGTGAAGGACAACTTCGAGCACTACTGGGGACAGCGCTGTGTGAACGTGATGCGTGCCCTGCACGATGTACGATACGGTGAAGAGGATTTAGACGATGAAGCTGATTAAGGAGAAGTTTGACAAGGCCGATATCGCCGCGCTGCCGAAGGTTCTCTTCGGTGGACGTATCTTCGTGGTGCTGTCCGAGCGCGAAGCCGACCGTGCTGTCGATTACCTGCTGCGGCAACCCATCCTGGGCTTCGACACCGAGACGCGTCCGTCGTTCCGCCGTGGACAGATGCACAAGGTGGCCCTGCTCCAAGTAGCGACGCACGACACAGCCTTCCTCTTCCGTCTCAACCGCATCGGCCTCTGCGATTCGGTCAAGACACTGCTCGAGGACAATCGCGTCGTGAAGGTGGGACTCTCGCTCAAGGACGACATGATGCAGCTACAACATCGCCGCGAGTTCCGGCAAGGCACCTTCATCGAACTGCAAAAGGAGGTGCAGAGGCTCGGCGTGCAGGACATGAGCCTGCAGAAGCTCTACGCCAACCTGCTGGGCGGCCGCATCTCGAAGACTCAGCAGCTCACCAACTGGGAGGCCGACGTGCTGACCGAGGCACAGCAACGCTATGCCGCTACCGATGCCTGGAGCTGTGTCCTCCTGCACGAAGAAATCCAACGCCTGCTCCAGACAGGCGACTATCGCGTACTCAAGTTGACGAGTTGACGAGTTGACGAGTTGTTACTTTTCACTTTTCACTTTTCACTTTTCACTTTCGTTGTACTTTGTACTTTGTAAATTGTACTTGACATGTTGAAACAAGTGTTCCTCAAATACGGCAAAGACGAATCGCTCCGCCGCTATCACCCCTGGATCTTCTCGGGGGCCATCCACCATTTCTCCGACGAAATCGACGACGGCGAAGTGGTCGAAGTGCTGACCAGCACGCCGCGTGCCGACCATCGCGGCTTCGACAACGAGTTCATCGCTGTCGGCCACTACCAGATCGGCAGTATCATGGTGCGAGTGCTCTCGTTCGAACAGGAAGAAATCAATCAGCAGTTCTACGAAAAGCGAATCAGAGCTGCCTATGACATGCGCCGCGCACTCAGGCTTGAGGGAACGTCGTACCGTCTGGTGCACGGCGAAGGCGACAACCTGCCAGGCCTCGTCGTAGATGTCTATAACCGCACGGCTGTCATGCAGGCACACAGCGTCGGCATGCACCGCCAGCGGCAGATGATTGCCGCCGCACTGAAGCAGGTGCTCGGCGATGCCATCGACAACATTTTCTACAAGTCCGAAACCACACTGGCACACGCTGCCGAGGTGGACGGCGGCAACGGCTTCCTGCTCGGCGGCAGTGCCGACGACGTCGCCGAGGAAAACGGCCTGCGATTCCATGTCGATTGGCTGCGCGGCCAGAAGACAGGCTTCTTCATCGACCAGCGCGACAACCGCGCACTGCTCGAAAAGTATGCCCGTGGGCGTCGTGTACTCAACATGTTCTGCTACACAGGCGGCTTCTCCTTCTATGCACTGCGCGGCGGAGCCACCCTCGTCCACAGCGTCGATTCCTCGCAAAAGGCGATTGACCTCACCCGTGCCAACGTCGAGCTGAATTTCCCCGCCGACACCCGCCACGAAGCCTTTGCCGAAGATGCCTTCAAGTTTCTCGACAACATGCAGGACGGTGCCTACGACCTCATCATCCTCGACCCACCGGCCTTCGCCAAGCACAAGGACGCCCTGCGCAACGCCCTGAAGGGCTACACGCGCATCAACTATCGTGCCTTCCAGAAACTTCCCGCCGGCGGCATCCTCTTCACTTTCAGCTGTTCGCAGGCCGTCAATAAGGATCAGTTCCGCGCCGCCGTCTTCACCGCCGCAGCCCAGGCCGGTCGCCGTGTCCGCATCCTGCACCAGCTCCATCAGCCCGCCGACCATCCCGTCAACATCTACCACCCCGAAGGCGAATACCTCAAAGGACTGGTGCTGTATGTGGAGTGACGTAGGGGACTGTACGTGGTAAAACAAGGAGCGCGATATCCATGACTGGGTATCGCGCTCCGTTTTATGAATAGGTATTTGGCAGAGACGTTATTTCTTTTCCTCTTCCTTCTTCGGTTCTTCCTTCTTGTCGCCGGACTTCTTGTCCTTTGCGTAGCGCTTGTTGAGGGCAGCGACGACTTCCTCGGTCACGTCGTAGGCTTCGTCGGCGTAGAGGACGTTGTCGATGCCGCTGGACTTACAGAGGATGAAGTCGTAACCTTTCTCCTTGGCATAGGTAGCCATGAAGGATTTGATGGTGTCGGTGAGAGCTTGCAGCTCCTTCTGGTAATCTTCCTGAAGGGAGTTGCTGAGGCGCGCCTGCAGGTCTTCGATGTCCTGCTGGAGCTTGGCCAGACGAGCCTGTTCCTTGTTGAACTGCTCCTCGGTGTATTGATTGCTCTGGGCTTTCTTCTGGAATTCCTGCACCTGCTGTGCGAAGTTGCGTCCCTTCTGGTTGATGGTGGCTTCGGCGTTGGCCTGCTTTTTCTGGAAGTTGTCGCTGGCGTCCTTGTAGAGCTCATACTGGTTGGTGAGCGTGTCGATGATGACGTAGGCAATCTTCAGTGAGGCGGCTTCCTTGGCAGGAGCCTCTGTCTTGGCGGCAGGTGTTGTTTCCTGCTGCTGGTTGCATGCAGCGAAGAGGGCTGCAACTGCGATGGTGTAGAAAATTTTCTTCATATTAGAACTTTAGTTTGGAGTTTTAAGTTTTTAAGTGTTGGTTTTAAGTTTTTGAGTTTTTTAGTTTTTGTTTTTTTAGTTTTAATGAAAAAACGTTCAAGACTCAACGTGCGGCATTTACAGGGAACTTACCGCTCGCTTACGGCTGGACGGCGGTGACGTGCGGCGAAGTCCTGACTCTGCACGCAGCCGATGCCCCGTTCGCGCATGGCTTTGTTGCCCGACACGTGGGTGTTTGGGAAGCGTCCGTTCTTCTTTACGAGAATGGTCAGGGCCATGAATGCGACGCAAAAAGCAAGAATTATGGCCGAGAGTAGCAGAAGTTTCAGCATAAATGGTTATATTTGCACGTTGTTTTGTCGTGCAAAGGTACGATATATAATTAAAAATTAAAAATTAAAAAATAAGAATTAGGACTCACCATAGCGAATTTTCATATTATTTAACTTAAACAGAGAGATATGGCTGAATTAACACCGAAAGCTGTGTTTGACATCTTCAAACAAATCAACGGCGTCCCTCGTCCGTCGAAGCACGAGGAAAAGATGATTGAGTGGTTGCAGCAGTTTGCTCAGCAGCACGGACTTCCCTGCCAGGTTGACAAGGCTGGCAACGTTCTGATTTCGAAGCCTGCCACCGCTGGCTATGAGGACCACCCGTGTGTTGTCCTTCAAGGTCACATGGACATGGTGTGCGAGAAGATTTCGTCGATCGACTTCGACTTCATGACACAACCCATCGAGAGCTACGTCGATGGTGAGTGGATGAAGGCGCGGGGTACGACGCTGGGTGCCGACTGCGGCATCGGCGATGCCCTGGCACTGGCGGTGCTCGCCGACCCGACGGTCGAGCACGGACCGCTGGAGTGCCTCTTCACGCGTGACGAAGAGACGGGTCTGACCGGTGCGTTCGAAATCGAGCCAGGCTTCATGCATGGCAAGTATCTCATCAATCTCGACTCGGAGGATGAGGGCGAAATCTTTGTCGGCTGCGCCGGAGGTGCCGGTACGACGGCTACGTTCCACTACGAGCGTGAGGCCATCCCAGCAGGCTATGTGCCCCTGCGCATTGCGGTCGATAAACTGACGGGCGGTCACTCGGGCGACGACATCAACAAACGGCGTGCCAATGCCAACAAAGTCCTCGCGCGTTTCCTATATATAATATGGGAGAAGTACGACGCACGTCTCGTCACCATCAAGGGCGGAAATCTGCACAATGCCATTCCGCGCGATGCCGAGGCCGTCGTTGCTGTGCCCATGAAGGACAAGGAAGCAGTGCGTGTCGATTTCAATCTGTTTGCAGCCGACGTTCAGGCTGAATTCCATGTTGAGGAACCCACGATGGAGTTCACGATGGAGTCGGTCGAAGGCTGCACAGATGCCATCTGCCAACCTGTAGCCCGCAATCTCGTCTTTGCGCTCGAGGCTCTGCACAATGGTATTCTGGAGATGAATCAAGACATCACCTGGCTTGTCGAGACCAGCTCGAACCTTGCCAGCATCCGCACTCTGGACGACACCATCCGCATCGTCACCAGCCAGCGAAGCACCACGATCAGTGCGCGCGACAACATGTGCCGCACCATCGCTGCGACGTTCCGCCTGGCTGGCGCTGAGGTCGAGATTGGCGAAGGCTACCCTGGCTGGAAGCCCAATCCGCAGTCGCACCTGCTCGAAGTGACGGTCGATGCCTACAAGCGTCTGTTCGGCAAGGAGCCCCTCGTGCGTGCCATCCATGCAGGCCTCGAATGCGGCTTGTTCAGTGAGAAGTATCCTGGTCTCGACATGGTGAGCTTCGGTCCGACGTTGCGCGGTGTCCACTCGCCCGACGAGCGTCTCGAAATCAAGACTGTGGACATGGTATGGCGTCATCTCGTCGAGGTGCTCCGCTGCCTCTGATGCCCTGTCCATCGCTCAGGTTTAGCTGATTGACAAACCTTGTGCATACAAAAAATGCAGCCTCTGCAGGCTGCATTTTTTTCTTGTTCATACCTGAAATAATTCTAATAAGAGATGACAGAACGATGGTGGTCATGCTCTGTCATTGTAAGCGGTTGTTGACCATGTTGGTGCGGCTCACGCTGATTTCGCGTGTGTCGGCATGGCCGTCGAGGGTGATGGTCTGCGTGCCCCACGCCTGCAGGTTGAGGTGACGAACATCGAGGTTGAGGTCGGTCGTTCCTGTGCCGTCGGCCAGGATAAGGGCGTCGTCGGCATCGATGAGGGCGAACTTAGCCGTGGAGGCAGCCGCCGAACTGTACTTGAATTGTTCGCAGCGGATGGTGTCGGCCTCGATGGCTCCCCCTCCCTGATTCCCGAGGGTGAGTTGCTGAGCCGTGAGGATGCCGCAGAGGTGGATGGCGGCTTCGTTGTAGTTGGACAGAATCGTGAGGGTGGGGGAGGTGATGACGAGCCGTGCTGGCAGTTGCGTGTCCTCAGTCTTTTGGAGAATAGTGAGTCCGGCGTCGTCGAACTGAAAATCAAAATGGTTGGCGAGCAGCGGATTCCCGACGAATGTAACACTGCACGGCCCTTCGCGCCACTCGATGTCGAGCGACGAAATGTTGTTCACTTGCTGAAACTCTTTGCCGACCTCGATGGTGGTTTTCGTTTCAGTTTCAGCCTCTTCCGTTCTATTTTCCGACTGTGGCTCACCCTGCTGTCCCTGGTTCGTTTTCTTTCCCTCGTTGCAGGCACAGAGAGTGAGTAGCGAGAGCACAAACAGGGTGTGAACTGTGCGAATTTTCATTGTTTTCATATTTTTGTGGCAAAGTTAGTGGAAAAAGTCGGAAAATTGCACTATCTTTGCCAATAAATTAAACACTACACGCATTATGGCAGTACAGAACGACTACATGACGGTGGCCTACCGTCTCTATGTGAGAGAAGAAGGGGAGGACGAAGAACTGCTCGTCGAGATGTGCACGAAGGACAAGCCCTTCCGCTTCATCACACACCTCGGCTGTGTGCTTCCCGCATTCGAAGAGGCGATGGAACCGCTGCAGGCTGGCGACGAGTTTAATATCGTCATACCGAAGGAGAAAGCCTATGGCGACGTGGACGATGCGCGCATCTTCGACGTCCCGAAGGATGTTTTCACGGTTGACGGGAAGTTCGACGCCGAGAACATCTACGAAGGAAACATCATTCCCCTGCAGGACACCGACGGGCAGCCTTTCAGTGCCACAGTGATCGAGGTGAAGCCCGACGCCGTCACCATCGACCTCAACCATCCGCGTGCCGGACAGGACCTGCACTTCCGCGGCGTTGTGGTCGAGAAGCGTGAGGCTACCGCCGACGAAATCACCGGCATGGTCAACATGATGGCCCACGACACGTGCGGCTGCGATTGTGGCTGCGACGACTGTGGCGGTCATGGTCATGGACATGGCAAGCACGACCACTGCGGCTGCGGTCACTGCCATTGACCTCTGAACTCTTGAGTCATGAGAAATGTGTTCGGAAATATCCTGACGCTCACCACCTTTGGCGAAAGCCATGGCGAAGCCGTCGGCGGCGTGATAGACGGAATGCCGGCCGGCGTCGCCGTTGATATGGATTTCGTGCAGCACGAGCTCGACCGTCGTCGGCCTGGCCAGAGCCGCATCACCACGGCACGTCAGGAGGCAGACCGTGTGGAGGTGCTGTCCGGCGTGTTCGAGGGAACGACCACGGGCTGTCCCATTGGCTTCGTCGTGCGAAACGGCAACCAACACTCGCAGGACTACGATAATCTGCGCCGACTCTTCCGTCCCTCTCATGCTGATTATACCTATACGCAGAAATACGGTCTGCGAGACCATCGCGGTGGCGGACGTTCGTCAGCCCGCGAAACCATCAGCCGCGTCGTCGGAGGTGCTTTTGCCAAACTGGCCCTGCGTCAGCTCGGCATCAACGTCACCGCCTACACCTCGCAGGTGGGCAGCATCACCCTCGGTCGCGACTATCGTCAGTTCGACTTTTCCTTGATTGAAACCAATCCAGTCCGCTGTCCCGACCCCGCCACGGCGAAGGCCATGGAACAGCTAATCCTGGACGTGAAAGCCGAGGGCGACACCATTGGCGGTGTGCTCACCTGCATCGTCGAGGGTTGCCCCGTGGGATTGGGCGAACCAGCCTTCAGCAAACTTCACAGTGCGCTCGGCAGTGCGATGCTCAGCATCAATGCCGTGAAAGGATTTGAGCTGGGCGACGGATTCGACATCTGTGCCCGTCGCGGCAGCGAAGTCAACGACATCTTCTACAACGCAGGCGACCATATCGGCCTGCGATCCAACCACAGCGGCGGCATACAGGGCGGCATCTCGAACGGACAGGACATCGTGATGCGCATTGCCTTCAAGCCCGTCGCCACCTTGCTGGGCCAGCAGCCCACGGTCGATCTTGACGGCCAGGACGCTATGCTCGACATGCGCGGCCGCCACGACCCCTGCGTCGTGCCTCGCGCAGTGCCCATCGTCGAAGCAATGGCCGCCATGACCCTGCTCGACTTCTATCTCTTGAACAAAACCGTAACCTTATAAATCTACACAATGAACAAAGTCATTCTTATCGGCAATGTCGGCCAAGACCCGACCGTTCGCTACCTTGATGGCGGTGTTTGTGTCGCATCCGTACGCCTCGCCACGAGCGAACGTGCCTACACGCTGCAGAACGGCACGCAGGTGCCCGAACGCACGGAGTGGCACGAAGTGATCTTCTGGCGTAAGCAAGCTGAAACCGTTGAAAAGTACGTCCACAAGGGCGATAAGCTCTTGGTGGAGGGAAAGATACAGTCGCGCACCTACATCGACAAACAGGGTGTGCAGCGCCGCGTGGTGGAGATTATGGCCGAGAACATGGAGATGCTCACGCCACGCCCACAGGGTGGTCCGGCCCAGGCAGTTGCAGGGCAGCAACCCGCAGCCGCTCCACAGCCCCAGCCCTTGCAGCCCACCACGCCTGCAGCTGTGTCGCCCCAGGAAAATAACGACGAAGTTCCCTTCTGATGCTATATTTTGACAAAACACAGGACGGCTGTCGCATAGCCATCTGGCACGTCACCGAGTCCGTCGATGAACTCCTCACGCTCCTGCCCGACGAAGACCTCGTCAGGGACGAGGCCTATGCACGCTTCCACAGCGAGGGCCGCATTCTTGAGTGGACTGCCGTGCGCGTGCTGCTCTACGACATGCTCGACCGCCAGGTGCCCATCCTCTATCACGACAACGGTGCGCCCTATCTGCCTGAGTACGAGCATCTGGACATCAGCATTTCCCACACCCGTGGTTACGTGGCTGTGGCTCTGGCCGAACAAGGCGAGGTCGGAATCGACGTCGAGCAGATGGGGGCGAAGGCAGAGCGCGTGCGTCATAAGTTCATTCGCGACGACGAAGAGGCCGACACTCAGGTGAAGCTCCTCCTCCACTGGTCGGCCAAGGAAACCGCCTTCAAGATTCTGAACCGCAACAATGTCGATTTTCTCAAGCACCTGCGGGTGATGCCCTTCGAACTCACTGCCGACGAAGGTCGTTTCCAACTTCAGGAAACAAAGACCGACGACGAGCAAGTCCTCAATATCGACTACAAAGTCTTCCCCGACTTTGTGCTCACCTATTCTCATATTACCGACTAACGACAGACGATGAATCAGAAACCCATATTCATTGCAGGCCCCTGCGTCATCGAATCGACCGATGTGCTCGACACCGTGGCCAGTGAACTGGTGCGGCTGAACCGCAAGTTCGGCATCGACATCATCTTCAAGGCGTCGTTCGACAAGGCCAACCGTACGTCGCTCCATTCGTTCCGTGGCCCAGGCCTGGAGCGCGGTCTGCGTATGCTCGCCGACGTCAAGGCGAAACACGGCCTGCGGCTGCTCACCGACATTCATGAAAGTTATCAGGCACAGGCCGCCGGCGAGGTGGTCGATGTGCTCCAGATACCCGCCTTTCTCTGCCGCCAGACCGACCTGCTCGTGGCTGCGGCACAGACCGGACGCACGGTCAACGTGAAGAAAGCACAGTTCCTCAGCGGACTCGACATGGAGTTTCCCGTGCAGAAAGTGCGCGAGAGCGGCAATCCGAACGTCTGGCTCACTGAGCGCGGCAACATCTATGGCTACAACAACCTTGTGGTCGATTTCCGCAACATCGCCGACATGCACCGCTGGACCGACACCGTCATCATGGACTGCACCCACTCCGTGCAGCGTCCAGGTGCGGCTGGTGGCAAGACGGGTGGCAACCGCGAGTTCATTCCCGCCATGGCCCTGGCTGCCAAAGCCTTCGGAGCCGACGGCTATTTCTTTGAGGTGCATCCCGACCCCGACCACGGACTGAGCGACGGTCCCAACATGCTGCCGCTCAGCCAGCTCGAAAGCGTCGTTGCCTCGCTGTGCGGGGAATGTGGAGCGTGAAGGCTTGGAACGTGCGGCGTTGGCTGTTGCCCATTGCCCATTGATGAGAAGTCACCAACCGGTAGGCCAATTTTTAATTTTTAATTTTTAACTTTTAATTTTCACTTTCGTGACCAATATACGTACATTAGCTGAAAACTGTTTCCGCGACGAGGCCCAGGCACTCCTCGACATGATTCCGCAAATTGACGAAAACTTCGACCGAGCCGTCGAACTTATCTTCCGTTGCAAGGGTCACGTCGTCGTGACCGGTGTGGGCAAGAGCGGACACGTCGGTGCCAAAGTCGCCGCCACCCTCGCCAGCACAGGCACCCCCTCGGTCTATATCAGCGCGCTCGATGCCATGCACGGCGACATGGGCATGATCGTTCCCGACGACGTCGTGCTGATGCTCTCCAATAGCGGCAACACCGACGAACTGCTGCGCATTGTCGCAGCCCTCGAGCAGCGTCACATTCCCATCGTCTCGATGACGGGGCACAGCGACTCGCTGCTGGCACGCCACAGCGACGTGCACATCCCCGTGCGTGTCGAGAAAGAGGCCTGTCCGCTCAACCTGGCGCCCACCTCATCGACCACAGCCCAGATGGCGATGGGCGATGCACTGGCCATTGCCCTCATGGAGTTGCGCCACTTCAAGGCAGCCGACTTCGCTTCGTTCCATCCTGGAGGCAGCATCGGCCGCAAGCTCGTCACCCGTGTCAAGGACGTGATGTACACCGAGAACTTCCCCATCATTCCGCGCGACATGCTGCTCGTCGATGCTCTCGTCGATATCAGCAGCGGCAAACTCGGGCTGGGTATCGTGCTCGACGACGAAGAGCGTGTGCAGGGCATCATCACCGACGGCGACATCCGTCGAGCCGTGGTCAACCGTCGTCAGAACTTCCTCTCGGTCAAGGTGGAGGACGTCATGACCCTCCATCCCAAGACGATTAACTCCGAGGCCAAGCTCGCCCAGATTCAGCAGATGTTCCGTCGCCACAAGATTCACTCGCTGCTCGTAGTCGATGACCAACAACACCTCATCGGCATTGTCGATTACTTCGCTATCATGAACGGGTAGGCTACGCAACGTTCATCACCACAAGGCTGTGTCAACACCCCGACACAGCCCTTTTTTTTGATATCAACGGCCACTGAAACACGGCGCATCCGCATTTCAAATTCATCCACGCCGCACGGGAAAGTCATTTGTTGCACGGAGAAAACTCGAAATCTCATTGAGATTTGTAGAAATTCCAATGGAATTTGTAAAACTCTCAATGAGATTTTCACAAATCACACTGAGATTTTGATTTCTGTCCGAACACTGTCCCAAAATCGACGGAACCGCCCCCGAACGCAGTACGCCAGCGCTCCCAGTTTAGGATGCCGCGCTACGCCCGCAGCACGTACAATTAAAAATTCAACTTTCGGAAGTTGTCAACAGTCGATGCCCCGATGTGGCTTTGCTGCGCTTCATTTCATTACTTCAGAAACTTAAATTAAAAAATAATCCCCTGCAGACATTTGATGTTTGCAGGGGATTTTGTATATACTCCCCTCCCTGCAAGGGAGGGGTAGGGGGTGGGTCTGTTCCCTCACAAGGGAGGGGTAGGGGGTGGGTCTGGAGGGGTAGGGGGTGGGTCTGTAGGAGCCTTTATTCCGCCCTGTTGTTCTCGTCGGGGAACACGACTTTGGGCTGGAAGGTCTTGGCCTCCTCGAAGTCCATGAGAGCGTAGGCAATGATGATGACCGTGTCGCCCACCTGCACCTTGCGGGCAGCCGCACCGTTCAGGCAGATGCTGCCCGAGCCGCGTTCACCCTTGATGATGTATGTCTCGAAGCGTTCGCCGTTGTTGTTGTCAACAATCTGCACTTTCTCGCCCGCGATGAGGTCGGCAGCGTCCATCAAGTCCTCATCAATCGTGATGCTGCCCATGTAGTTGAGGTTGGCCTCGGTCACATGTGCGCAGTGCAACTTCGATTTCATTACTTCTACTAACATAGCTTCTCTCTTATTTGTATCTAACGTTGTCAATCAGACGTACGGGCAGGTGGCCGCAGAACACGGTGATGCAGCCCACGATGTCGTTGCTGTTGTCCCACGACGTGAGGCTCTCCAGCGAACGTCCGTCCACGATTTCGTAGTATTGCACTTCGAGTCCGTCGAGGGCGTTGAGCGTTTCTACCACCCACGCCTTGGTTTCTGCCAGTGTGTGGCTCTTGGCATAGTGACGGCTGATGAAGAGTACGCGCGAGATGTTCACGGCCAGTTCCTTCTCCTCAGCCGAAAGCAGGGTGTTGCGGCTGCTCAGTGCCAGTCCGCTCTCTTCACGCACGATGGGGCAGGGAATCACCTGAAGCTTGAACTGCAGGTCGTCCACCATGCGGCGAATGACTGCAATCTGCTGGAAGTCCTTCTCGCCGAAGTAGGCGCGGTCGGGCTCGACCATCATGAACAGTTTGCTCACCACTTGGCACACGCCGTTGAAGTGTCCAGGACGGAAACCTCCCTCCATCACGGTGTCGGTGGGGGGATAGGAGAACGTGCGAGTGTCGGGCTCGGGATAGACTTCCTCGACACTCGGAGCGAAGGCAATCGTTGCGCCGATGCCTTCGAGCAGGGCACAGTCGGCCTCCAGCGTGCGCGGATATTTGGCCAAGTCCTGTTTGTCGTTAAACTGGGTGGGGTTGACAAAGATGCTCACCACCGTCACATCGTTTTCCTTCACGCTGCGACGCACGAGCGAAGCATGTCCCTCGTGCAGTGCACCCATCGTCGGCACAAGTCCGACGCTCTTACCCTGGGCACGGAAGTCGGCAAGTGTTGCCTTCAAGTCGCGAACCGTATGTATGATTTTCATGCTTTACCAAAAAAGATTTGGTGATCCGGTTGGGATTCGAACCCAAGACCCACAGCTTAGAAGGCTGTTGCTCTATCCAACTGAGCTACCGGACCGACCTTGTTGCACCAAAGTGGCTGCAAAGGTACGACAAATAATTAATAATTAAAAATTAAAGATTAAAAATTGACACGGCACGGGTCAAAATAGTATATTTTGTGCATGGCTGACCACCGTGGATAGCACAAACAAAGGGCACCCTGCAATGTGTTGGATGCAGGGTGCCCCTTCTTAAATTGTCGATGTCGAGCTATGGCTTAGCACTGAGCGAGCTTTCCGTCCGAGCCGAGTACATTCACGATCTTGTGGATGTACATCTTCTTCATGTTCTCGCGGGCAGGCTTGAGGTACTGGCGCGGGTCGAAGTGCGAAGGATTCTCGGCCAGGTGCTTGCGGATGGCAGCGGTCATGGCCAGACGCGAGTCGCTGTCGATGTTAATCTTGCAGACAGCCGACTTGGCAGCCTTGCGCAGCTGTTCTTCAGGAATACCGATGGCATCGGGCAGCTTGCCGCCATACTTGTTGATGGTGGCAACTTCTTCCTGAGGAACAGAGCTCGATCCGTGGAGCACGATGGGGAATCCAGGGAGCTTCTTCTCAATCTCTTCGAGCACGTCGAAGGCGAGTGGGGGAGGAACGAGCAGACCTGTCTTCGGGTCGCGTGTGCACTGCTCGGGTGTGAACTTGTAGGCACCATGGCTTGTACCAACCGAGATGGCGAGCGAGTCGCAGCCGCTGCGGCTGGTGAAGTCGATCACCTCTTCGGGCTTGGTGTAGTGGCTCTCGGCAGCAGCAACGTCGTCCTCAACACCGGCGAGCACGCCGAGTTCAGCTTCAACGGTCACGTCGTACTTGTGAGCATACTCAACCACCTTCTTCGTGATGGCGATGTTCTCCTCGTAAGGCAGGGCGCTACCGTCGAACATAACGCTCGAGAAGCCCATGTCGATGCAGTCCTTACAGATTTCGAAGCTGTCGCCGTGGTCCAGGTGCAGCACGATTTCGGGATGCTCGCAGCCGAGTTCCTTAGCATAGGCAACAGCACCTTCGGCCATGTAGCGCAGAATGGTGGCGTTGGCATAGTTGCGTGCACCCTTCGACACCTGCATGATGACAGGCGACTTTGTCTCGACAGCAGCCATGATGATGGCCTGCATCTGTTCCATCGTGTTGAAGTTGAAGGCAGGGATAGCGTAGCCACCCTTGACGGCTCTTGCGAACATATCGCGTGTGTTCACAAGACCAAGATCTTTGTAATTAACCATAATATTGTTTTGAATTAAACTAAAAAAGTTTCTCAAACCGACCACCTTTCGGCGGTTTCCAACTGCAAAGATACGGCAAATTTTTGGCCTTTCCACTGCTGCAGGGCATTTTTTTCGTGAGAGAGTCGATTTTTATAGATTTTTTTCGTTTCTTTGCGTCGTAAAACGACTGAATATGGAACGTCGACATTACATTTTTCTATTTCTCACACTCTTGCTGCTCGTGACCAGTTGTCGGAAAATCACGATACCCGAGACGACCGACGGCGAAGGGACAGGCGTCACTGACGAACAGCCTGAAGGTCCGATCGATTTCCACGGCTACGAGTCGCTCGACGACTACCTCACTCACTACGGCTCCACCGAGCAGCCCATCCCTTGTGCCGATCTCCTGCCCGGAGGTTGTGTCTATCGCAGCATCATGGAGGAGGGAGCACTCGCCAAGGTGCAGAAGTGTTGGGTCGAAGGCGTCATCGTCGGGGCTGTCGATGGCACCACGATGAAGCGCACGGTCTTCGGGACAGCAGGCTTGATCGAATCGAACATCGTACTGGCACCGACCGCAGACGAGACCGACTACCAACGCTGCCTGCCCGTGCAACTCTCCGGCAGCACGAAGGCGCTGAAAGAGGTGCGCAACGCACTCAACCTGGCGCTCAATCCCGACAATCTTGGCTTTACAGTGTTTGTTAAAGGAGAAATATCTAATTATCTGGGAACCATAGGTGTTAAGAATGCAAACGACTGGTACTTTTATCTGGGCGACGAACCTGATGATCCCGACCCAGACACTCCGTCTGACACACCGATTGACCCCGATGATGACGAACCCGTTGATCCATCGCCACCCAGCGACGAGGATGTAACCTTTAATAGCCTTGACGAGTATCAGGACGTGTATGGCAGCGAGGAGAACCCCATTCCAGTTAATCATCTGCTGGAGGGTAAATACGTCTATAGGGAACTGTCAATGGGTGACCACTACACTTCTCTCCTCAGCGTGTGGGTCGAAGGATATATCGTAGGCTATGTCCCTACGAACAGCATGGCGAAAGCTGTGTTTGGTACCGAAGGCGCCGGACGCTCAAACATCATCCTTGCAGCTTCTCCCGACGAGACTGACTACAGGCGCTGCATTCCTATCCAGCTGACCGAAGACGATGCCAATCAACGAAATGCTCGCAAGTATCTCAATCTATGCGACTACCCGAAGAAGTATAAGAAGCGGGCTAAACTTCAAGGCAATGTCGCCCGCTACATGAATGTGATGGGGCTGAAAAACACCTTCCACTTCCATGTTTTTGTCGATGAGTAGGGAAAATGTTTCCCCAAAAATAGAAAAAAAAAGGCAAAGCCTTTGCCAGTCAGTGAAAAAGTCGTAACTTTGCACCTCGAAATCCATTACACCGTTTTCATAGTGTTACCACCACTAAAAACATTAAACAGAACCATACAATGAAACAAGGTATTCATCCCGAGAACTATCGCGAGGTTATCTTCAAGGATATGTCGAACGGCGATATGTTCCTCTCTCGCTCTTGCGCTAAGACCAACGACACTGAAGTGTACGAAGGCGTAGAGTATCCCGTTGTGAAACTCGAAATCTCTTCCAGCTCACACCCCTTCTACACGGGTAAGGCTAAGCTGGTCGACACTGCCGGTCGCGTGGACAAGTTCATGAACCGCTACAAAGGTCTCAAGAAGTAAGAGCTGTTTCACGGAAACAGAAAAGCACCTCTGCCACACATTGGCGGAGGTGCTTTTTTAAATGCCTTGCTGTCATCCCCGTGCCTGCTCCAGCAACTGACGTTGGTGGTCGCTGAGGTTGGTGGGCACTGTGACGCCGATGGTCAGAATCAGGTCGGTCGGAGTGCCGTCGGGACGCAACTGGCCTTTTCCCTTCAGACGTAACTTGGTGCCTGGCTGCGTGCCTGGCTTGATTTTCAGTCGCAGCCGTTTGCCGTCAGGCATTTGGATGAGAATGTCGCCACCCAGGGCTGCGGTGAACATGTCGATCTGCGTCTGAGCCTCGGTTTCGGTGGCTTGCTGTGCCTCGCGACGGGCCTGCTGACGCTGACGGGAACGGCGTGCACCGGCTGCCGAACCGAACAACTGCTCGAAGAAGTCGGAGAAGCCGCCCGACCCGAAGTTGATGCCACCCGAGCCGAAATCGAAGTTGAAGCCGCCGCCATCGCCGCCGAACCCACTGAAGCCACCAAAGCCGCCCGCGCCGTTGCCGAAGCCCTGGCCCACTTTGTCCCAGTTCTCGCCGTACTGGTCGTACTTCTTCCTCTTTTCAGGATCGGAGAGGACATCGTATGCCTCGTTGAGCAACTGGAACTTTGCCTTCGCCTTGGGGTCGTCAGGGTGGAGGTCGGGGTGGAACTGCTTCGAACGTTTCCTGTAGGCCGCCTTCAGTTCGTCCTGCGGGATGTTCTTGTCCACGCCCAGAATCTTGTAATAGTCGATAAACTTTGCCATTGCTTTGTTTCCTTTCTGTCAGGCTTGTAGCAAAAATTATGCCAGTGTGCGACGTGGACTCTTTGGCAGTGTGGGGCGAAATCGTCCCTGCAGAAAAAACTGCTCCTCGCTCAGCACTTTTTGCAACATCGCACGGCGGATATTTGCATAGTTCGTCGAAAAAGTCGTAACTTTGCAGCGTTAATCCGTAACCACAGCACTTTTATGAAACGTACACTCTCCTTATTTCTTCTGCTGACCGCATTGTCTGTTTCGGCCCATTGCCAGTCGATGGCCGATGTGTTGCGCACGATGCCCGACTCCGTCATGCCGCTGCTGACGCTGAACGACCGCCTGGACTTGGTGGATGAATGGCAGGCAGGCGTGAAGGCTGAGGTGAAAAACCGCCTGGGCGGGATGGTCACGATGACGGAGCTCAGCGACACGAAGGCTGTGCTGCAGACCTCGTCGCTCTCGACCGTGACCCTCGAACTGACAACCATGCCCGACGGCACGACAAAGGCAGTGCGCCGGCAGCGTACGTGTACGGTGGACGGACAGAAAGATACAAGCGAAAGGCTGTTCCCGCTGAACCGCAAGGAACAGTGATTGACGTTAAAACCACGAATGACACGAATTCTAAAATAGTTTGTTCTGATTTTGAATTCGTGTCATTCGTGGTTCCAAAAAGCATTCAAAAGAGTTTGGGACGCCGGCGACGGGCTTCTTCGAGCGGAATAGGGTCGCTGTCCCTTTGCGAATACTGCTGACGAAGGTCGGAGTAGCGGTCGGACAGCTCGTCGCTGTACTGGCTTCGCTGTTCGTCGCTCAGCAGTCGGGAGGCTGCCGAGGCGTTCTGTGAGGCGTCCTTCATCCACACGACCGGTGCCCCGTAAACGGGTGCAATCTTCAGTGCTGTGTGCAGTTCGCTGGTCGTGGCGCCACCTATCATTAGGGGAATGTCGAGGTGGTGGCGTTCCAGTTCGCGTGCCACGTTGACCATCTCTTCGAGCGACGGGGTGATGAGTCCGCTCAGGCCGATGATATCGACCTGCTCTTCGATGGCACGACGCACAATCTCCTCAGCCGGCACCATCACGCCGAGGTCCACGATGTCGTAGCCGTTGCAGGCGAGGACGACGCTCACGATGTTCTTGCCGATGTCGTGCACGTCACCCTTCACCGTGGCGAGCAGCACCTTTTTCTTGTGTGACGGTTGGCAGCATTCGCAAGTGTGGACTTGTTTTTGTCTTGCTTCAATCAAAGGTTGTAAAATATTGACTGCCAGTTTCATTGTGCGGGCAGTCTTCACTACCTGTGGCAGGAACATCTTGCCTTCGCCGAACAGTTTGCCAACATGATTCATGACCTGCATGAGTGGTCCTTCTATGACGGCGACGGGATTGCCGTACGCTTGCACTGCCTCCATGAGGTCCTGCTCCAGAGTATCGGTCGTGCCGCGTTGCAAAGCTTGCTGCAGGCGGTCCTCAACGGAAAGGGATGGAACAGCAGCGATGGGGTCGATGCCTGCAGGGAAGGCATGGACGTCTCCCTGCGCGCTGGCTTTTCGGGCTTCTTGTTCGGCTTTCAGTCGTTCGGCGTGGGTGATGAGGCGTTCGGTGGCGTCGTCTCGGCGGCAGAGCAGGACGTCGTCGATAGCCTGAAGCAGGTCGGCAGGGATATCGCTGTACTGCACTTTGGTGGCGGGGTTGACGATGCCGAAATCCTGGCCGGCTGCCATCGTGTGGTAGAGGAACACCGCGTGCATGGCTTCGCGCAGGTAGTTGTTGCCGCGGAAGGCAAAGCTCAGGTTGCTCACACCACCGCTTACGTGGGCGCCAGGCAGGTTGTGCCGAATCCACTCTGTCGCACGGATGAAGTCGAGGGCGTAGCGGTTGTGTTCGTCGATGCCTGTGGCGACGGCCAGCACGTTGGGATCGAAGATTATGTCGTGGGGGGCCAAGCCCACCTGTTCGGTGAGCAGGCGGTAGGCCCGCTGGCAAATTTGGATTTTCCGTTCGTAGGTCGTGGCCTGTCCTTCTTCGTCGAATGCCATGACGACGACGGCGGCTCCGAGACGCTTCACCTCGCGTGCATGGTCGAGGAAAACGTCCTCGCCTTCCTTCAGCGAGATGGAGTTGACGATCGACTTGCCCTGTACGCATTTCAGTCCGGCGCGGATGACCTGCCAGTCGGACGAGTCGATCATGATGGGTACGCGTGCCACGTCGGGGTCGGACATGCAGAGGTTGAGGAAGGTCACCATCTCCTGGCGGGCATCCAACAGTCCGTCGTCCATGTTGACATCGAGCACCAGGGCACCGTCGTCCACCTGATGGCGGGCGATGGAGAGGGCCTCGTCGTACTTTTTTTCGCTGATCAGTCGCAGGAACTTGCGGCTGCCAGCCACGTTGCAGCGCTCGCCGACGTTGACAAAGAGCCCCCCTCCATCTCCCTCCGACAGGGGGAGGGCCTGGTTATGCGTCGATAGGCGTTCGAGTCCGGAAAGACACAATTGCTGAGTTGGGGGTTGTGGCGTTCTGATTTCCCCTCTGTCGGAGGGGGTTAGGGGAAGGCTTCTGAATTTCCGGATGTACTCATCCGTCGTTCCGCAGCAACCGCCTATGATGTTGACCAGCCCCTCGTCGATGTATTCACGCACTTCGTTTGCCATCTGCTCGGGGCTCTGGTCGTACTGACCCAGCGCGTTGGGCAGTCCGGCGTTGGGGTAGGCACTGACGTAATAAGGTGCGGTGTGGGCAAGCGTGCGGAGGAAAGGCTTGAGCTGACGGGCACCGAACGAGCAGTTCAGGCCCACGCTGAAAATGTCGGCATGCTGCACCGAGGCCAGAAAGGCTTCGAGTGTCTGTCCTGAGAGCGTGCGGCCTGCCACATCGCTCACCGTCACCGAAAGCATGATAGGAACGCGCCGGCCGGCTGCCTGCATGGCGTCTTCGGCTGCGTAGAGGGCAGCCTTGGCATTGAGTGTGTCGAAGATGGTTTCGATGAGCAGTGCATCGACGCCGCTTTCGAGCAGTGCCTCCATCTGCTCAGTGTAGGCTTCGGCTAACTGGTCGAAGGTCAAGTTGCGCAGGGCAGGGTCGTTCACATCGGGACTGATGCTGAGACTGCGGTTCGTGGGGCCTACGCTTCCAGCCACAAACCGAGGCTGAGACGGTGTCTTCCGTGTGTATTCATCGGCCAGCCGACGTGCGATGTGTGCACCTTCGAGGGCCATCTCGCGGACAGCATCGGCGCAGTGGTAGTCGGCTTGCGAGATGCGTTGCGAGTTGAAAGTGTTCGTCTCGATGATGTCGGCACCAGCCTCGAGGTACAGGCGGTGGATGTCGGCAATGACGTCGGGGCGCGTCAGGTTGAGGATGTCATTGTTGCCGCGCATCAGTCCAGGCACGTCGGCAAAGCGCGTGCCGCGAAAGTCGTCTTCAGTCAGGTTACGCTGCTGAATCATCGTGCCCATCGCCCCGTCGAGCAGGAGGATGCGTTGCTGGATGTGTTCGTGTAGTGTTGCCATCTATAAAAGGTAATGCGAAGTGTTGAACGTGGAGCGTGAAGTGTGATGCGTGAAGTGAAGGCTGATGCCATCGCTTCACACTTCACGCCCGGCGAAGCGGTCGCCTCACGTCTGTCAATGCTTCATGGCGCGGTCCATCTCGCGGCGGTCTTCACGCTCCTTGAGGCTTTGGCGCTTGTCAAATTCCTTCTTACCGCGGGCCAGGGCAATGTCCAGTTTGGCCAGCCCTGCATCGTTGATGAACAGGCGGACGGGCACGATGGTGTAGCCAGGCGTCTTGGTGTCGGCCTCGAGGTTGCGCAGTTCCTTGCGGTTGAGCAGGAGCTTTCGGTCGCGTCGCTCCTGATGGTTGTTGTAGGAGCCCTGCGCATAGAGCGAGACATTCATGTTCTTAACCCACAGTTCGCCTGCGACGAAATAGCAGTAGGTATCGACCAGACTGGCTTTGCCCATGCGGATGGACTTGATTTCGGTGCCGGTGAGGACGATGCCTGCGGTGTAGGTGTCGATAAATTCGTAGTCGAACGATGCCCGTTTGTTCTTGATATTGATGCGCTGTGGAGTGCTTGTCTTTTTGGCCATAAGTGGGGTATTGGGTCGCGACGAGGCCGCGACTTGTGGGAAGGAGGGTGTGAACTTAGGAGAGTGTGAAGGTGGCTTCGCGTTCGCGGACGTAGGAAGCGATGGCGGGCGTGACGCTCTCCTGATAGTCGTCGAGGAAGGTGTCGCCCATTTCGTTCATGGTGTCCTGCTGTTCGTAGAGAGCCATGAACTGCTCTTCGTCAAGGTCTGCCTCAAGTTCATCGCGGTGGCGGTTGTACTCGTGGTGAACGTCGTAGATGAAGTTGCCGAAGTCCTTCAGCCCCCAGTGCTTCTTCATCATCATGGCGAAGGGCCCATCGAGCACGAAGGGTCCGTAGCCGTTTTGGATGAGTTGGATGAAGCCGCCTTCCATCACTTCGTCGAGCAGGTGGCGATAGGCCAGCAGGGTGAGCTGGTCGGTGCTGAGCAGTCCGATGGTGTCGGACGTGAGTTCGCCACCGATGCGGTCGAGATAGGCATCGGTGAGGGCGTGGATGTAGGCATCAGGACCTGCATTCCAGGCAGCGTTAAGGGTCTCGGAAGTGGGTGTCATGGGCGGTTGGGGAATGGCTGCGACGAGGTCGCAGCACGGGGGTACTGAGGTTGTTGTTAGTCTTCTTCGAGCTCGCGCTGTTTCTTTTCGCCGATGAGCTGGAAGTCCTTGGGGCGAAGCACGAAGGTGGAGCCGAGATATTTCTCTTTGACGATGCGGTTCTCTGCCAGTTCGGGCGGTGTTCCTTTGAACAGGATGCGGCCTTCGAACAGCAGGTAGGCGCGGTCGGTGATGCAGAGTGTCTCCTGAACATTGTGGTCGGTGATGAGGATGCCGATGTTGCGGTCCTTCAGTTTCCACACGATGTATTGGATGTCTTCGACGGCGATAGGGTCCACACCCGCGAAGGGCTCGTCGAGCATGATGAACTTCGGGTCGATGGCGAGACAGCGTGCGATTTCGCAGCGTCGGCGTTCGCCGCCCGAGAGCTGGTTACCTTGGTTTTTGCGCACTTTCTGCAGACGGAACTCATCGAGCAGGCTCTCCATCTTCTCGTGCATTTGCTGACGAGTGAGGTCCTTGCGCATTTCGAGCACGGTCATCAGGTTGTCCTCGACGCTCATGGTACGGAACACGCTGGCTTCCTGTGCCAGGTAGCCCACACCGGCCTGTGCCCGCTTGGCCACAGGAAACTTCGTGATTTCGAGGTCGTTGAGGAATACCTGTCCGCCATTGGGCACGACGAGGCCCGTCGTCATGTAGAACGATGTGGTCTTTCCGGCACCGTTCGGTCCGAGCAGGCCGACAATTTCGCCCTGACGCACGTGGATGCTGACGTCGTTGACGACGGTGCGTTTGCCGTAGGTCTTGACCAGATGGCGCGTATAGAGCGTCTGCTGTTCCTCCGAATATTCGGGCACTTCGGCATCGCCGGCATTGGTCGTTGCGCTCTTCAGGATTTCTTCTGCCATGATTGTGTGAGTTCTGATTTAACTGCAAAATTACTGATAATTTGCCAAAATGCCACGGACAAAGCGAAAAAAACGTAGGAGCTGCACTGTTTTTGCCCGATTTTTTATAATTTTGCACGGAATAATGCCGAAGAATCCAATAATCAAATAGGAATCGTGTTAACAGTTAAATCAGGTCTTACACATCTGGGAAGTTACGTACAGCTGATGGGACGCGTGCTCACGCAGCCCGATCGTTGGCGTATGTTCTATAAGCAATACATCTCCGAGATGTTTCAGCTGGGCTACAATTCCATTGGCCTGGTACTGATCATCTCGTTCTTTATCGGAGCCGTCATCTGTCTGCAAATCAAGCTGAACATCCAGAGTCCGTGGATGCCGCGCATGGTGGTGGGATATACGACCCGCGAAATCATGCTGCTGGAGTTCTCCAGCTCCATCATGTGCCTGATTCTGGCGGGAAAAGTCGGTTCGAACATTGCGTCGGAACTGGGCACCATGCGCATCACACAACAGATTGACGCCCTCGACATCATGGGTGTCAATTCCGCTAACTACCTCATTCTTCCCAAGATAGCCGGACTCATGACCATTATGCCCGTGCTCGTCACCCTGAGTGTGTTCAGCGGCATCATGGGAGCGTATGCCACGAGTCTGATGGGTACCACCACGGTGCCCGAACTCGACGAGGGGTTCCGCTACCAGTTCAACCAATGGTTTTTCTGGTGCGGAATGATCAAGGCCGTGGTCTATGCCTTCATCATCACCAGCGTCTCGGCCTACAAAGGATACACCGTCGAAGGCGGCAGTGTGGAGGTGGGAAAGGCATCGACCGATGCTGTCGTTTCGAGCAGCATACTTGTGCTTTTTGCAGACATTTTCCTTACGCAAATACTCACTTGATGAAAAATGATTGAAGTCAAGCATCTCTATAAATCGTTTGAGGACAAAGCCGTGCTGAAAGACATCAACGCGGTCTTCAACAATGGTCAGGTGAATCTGATTATCGGACAGTCGGGCAGTGGAAAGACCGTCTTGATGAAAAACATCGTTGGACTGCTCACCCCGACAAGCGGCAGCATCGTCTATGATGGGCGCGACTTCGTCACGTTGACCAAGAAGGAGCGGGTGATGTTGCGCCGCGAGATGGGAATGATTTTCCAAAGTGCTGCTCTCTTCGACTCGCTGACTGTACTGGAAAACGTGATGTTTCCGCTCGATATGTTCTCGGACAAACCCTACGAGGACCGAGTCAAGCGTGCCCAGCACTGCTTGGCGCGTGTCAACCTCGAAGGCACAGACAAGAAGCTGCCGGCAGAACTTTCGGGCGGCATGCAGAAGCGTGTGGCCATCGCACGTGCCATCGCCCTCGAACCGAAGTACCTCTTCTGCGACGAACCTAACTCGGGTCTCGACCCCAAGACCTCGATTGTCATCGACGAACTGATCGCTGGCATTACCCACGAAGATAAGATTACGACCATTGTCAATACGCACGACATGAACTCCGTCATGGGTATTGGCGAGAACATTACGTTCATCTGCGAGGGTCGAGCCGAATGGCAAGGCTCAAATCAGGAAATCATGGATGCCGACAACAAGCCCCTTGAGGACTTCATCTTTGCCTCCGACATTCTGCGTCAGGCGAAGATTACGTACGACAACGAGAAACATGCGTCGCAACAACAATGAAGATGACGAGTTTTCACAGGCTGCTGAGCATCACATTCCTCTATGCTGTGTGCGCAATGACTTTGCACGCACAGCATTTTTCTTTCATGACCTACAACTGTGAGAATGCCTTCGACACCATTCCCACACCTGGCCATGCCGACCACGACTTTCTGCCCGACGGCGAGCAACACTGGACCCGCTGGCGGTTCAGTCAGAAGATGAACCGCATCGCGCAGGTGTTTCTGGCAGCCGATACGCTCCATCCGCTCGATATGGCGGTGCTGCAGGAAGTGGAGAGCGACACCGTGCTCACATGGCTCGTGCGCCGCACGCTGCTCGCCTCGATGGGCTATGAATATGTGATGACCGACTCGCGCGACCAGCGCGGCATCAACGTAGCGCTTGTCTATCAGCCCTTCACGTTCCGTCCCTTCGCGGTGCGAACAATCGGTCTGTCGGATGAATATGTACGGCAACACCACTTCACGCCGACGCGTGACATCCTGCATGTGAGCGGACGTTGCGCTTCGGGCGACACGCTTGACGTGTTTGCCCTCCACTTGCCTTCACGTCTGGGACAGGGTGAAGCCGACGTGAAGCGTCGCGAACTGCAGCGTTTGCTCTTTGCCAGCATCGACTCGCTGCTTGCTGTTCGTCCTTCGGCAAAGTTGATTGTGGCAGGCGACTTCAACGAGGCTCCGTCGAAGCGACAGATGCGCCGCACAGCGCATTTGTGCAATCTGATGTTGGGACGTAAGGGAGGTTCGTATAAGTTTCGAGGGCGTTGGGAGTGGATTGACCAAGTGTGGGTGTCCGACTCGCTCCGTGCTGCGGTCGGTGATGTGCGTGCCCTCCGTCTGCCCTTCCTGCTTGAGGACGACGAAGGGTGGGGCGGTGCGAAGCCTTTCCGCACGTTCTACGGTCCCGCCTATCATCGTGGCTACAGCGACCATCTGCCCGTTGTGGTGCGATTCCTTCTTCGCTGAGCCAAATCTGATCCAACAAAAAACCTCCCAGCCATTATCGGTTGGGAGGTTTTTCTACTTATCTATTGTGTGGAGTCTTTACTTCTTCAGATAGTCCTTCACGTTGTCGGCGGGAACCATCTTCTCGTCAAATGCGTAAGCACCTGTCTTGGGCGACTTGAACATGCGGATCACTTTCGTGAACGAACGGTTGTTCTTGTCTTGCAGCGTTGCGACTGTTTTCTTAGCCATAGTCTATCTGTATGTTTACTTAATCTCCTTGTGCACAGTCATGCGCTTCAGGATTGGGTTATACTTCTTGAGCTCCATACGGTCGGGAGTGTTCTTGCGGTTCTTTGTGGTGATGTAGCGCGATGTGCCAGGGAGTCCGCTTTCCTTCATCTCAGTGCATTCGAGGATGACCTGCACACGGTTACCTTTCGCTTTCTTAGCCATATCTTAACTAAACGTTTTTACAGTGTGTGATTAACCAATAACTTCAATGTCCTCCCACTTCAGGTTGCCCTTGGCGACAGCCTGCTTGAGGGCTGCGTCGAGACCGATGCGGTTGATGATGCGGAGGCCGTGTGCGCTGATCTTGAGCACAATCCAGCAGTCCTCCTCAACATAGTAGAACTTCTTTGTGAACAAATTGACGTCGAACGAGCGCTTGGTGCGGCGCAGCGAGTGGGAAACGTTGTTTCCGATCATCGACGTCTTACCTGTGATTTGACAAGCTTTAGACATATTTGTGATGCACGATTTACTGAGTCACTCAGTAGTTCGTTTCTTGCTTTTAATCTGTTTTTTGACAACTGTTGTTAATTCTCTCTGTTCTCTTCGTTATTCGGCGGGAACCACGCAAACCGTGCTACGGTCCAGACGTCCGCGCTTGAAAGTCACGACGCCGTCAACCAGTGCGTAGAGCGTATGATCCTTACCCATGCCGACGTTCTTGCCTGCATAGTGCTTGGTGCCACGCTGACGGATGATGATGTTACCTGCCTTGGCAAACTGACCTCCGAAGAGTTTTACGCCGAGTCGTTTGCTCTGCGACTCGCGACCGTTCTTTGAACTACCTACACCTTTCTTATGTGCCATAATTCTTTCTCTTTTTAGTAGGTTAAGCAATAACTTGTTTGATTGTCAGTTCGGTGAACTGCTGGCGATGACCGTTGAATTTGCGGTATCCCTTGCGACGACGCTTGTGGAACACGAGGACTTTGTCGCCCTTCACGAGCGGAGTCTTCACTTCGCAAACTACTTTGGCGCCTTCTACTGTCGGCGTTCCTACAGTCACTGAGCCGTTGTTGTCAACCAACAAGACGTTCTCAAACTCAACAGTTGCCTGTGCATCCACGTCCTTGATGTGGTGTACGAACAGACGCTTGCCTTCTTCGGCTTTGAACTGTTGACCGTTAATTTCTACGATAACGTACATTTTGTTTTTTTTATAATTTGTTAAAAACGGTTTTTGACCGCGAGGCGAGGCCAGCTCGTGACCCACTTATCCGAGCCCCTACGGCATAATCGGCTGCAAAGGTACGACTTTTTTCCGAACTGACAAAATTATTTCTGCGCAGAATGTCAGTTGGTAACGAAAAAAAAGTTTTTTTGATGTTATGGTTCGTTACAGGAGCAACCAGACTGAAGTATTATATAATCAGGCATAAGAGAATTCCCTCCATCTTTTCTTGGAATGCTGTTGTAGATTCTGATTCCTCGCTGTTTCTCGTTTGGATTGTGATCTATCCTCACGATGAGGGTGCTTTCATTGCGCTGTTCTATTTCGAACCAGGGCGCTTTTTTCTTGATTTCTCCGTATGAAAATCTGTAACAGGGCAGGTCGGATTGCATCTCCCCTTTGCTGTTTAGTTCAAATATAATATGAGGGGCACAAGGCCAAATAGAATGATATACGAGTGTGTCGGCATGGCATGAGATTCTTCTCTCCTGTTCATAAATCTTGCGCTCATAAAAGTATTTTATAAATCTTTCTAATTCCGTCTTTTCAAATTCAGTCATGTCGTAGATTGAGCATCCTGACTCCCATTTTTGGTAGATTGGATATGTTGCAATCCAAGTCCAGAGTAGTCTGTTCTGCCCCATGTAAGCCCACCGGTCAGGTCCATCTTTACCTACATATACCAAGTGTCCCTCCTTCCATATGCGAACTCCGCTGCATCCAGCGAGCAGAATCATCGTGATAAGGATAAAGGATTTAATGATGTTGTGATGATTCATGAATATAGATTATTATTTTTTGACGGTAAAATACTTTAAATTTGTTGTATATATAGCAGGTGTTTGAAGAGTATCTTGTTCGAGTATGTCTTGCTCGACGGGTTGTGAGGTGTCAAAAACTCCAGGGTTAAATTTTCATATGAGATAATTTGCGTATAAAGAACATTGCAAAGGTACAATAGATAGTTCAATCGTACAAATTTTTTTTTTATCTTTTTTATCTTTTTCTGGATTTACTGCGTCATATTTTCATCCGGTCTTTATGCTTCAAACAGGTTGATGGTGAACTGTTAAAACAGCTGAAGTGCAGACGGAAATCGGTTGCGGCGAACATACAACTTGGTTGCGGCGGACATACAACTCGGTTGCGGCGAACATACAACTCGGTTGCGGCGAAGAATAAAGTCAAAATATCATTGATATTTTAAGAAATACCATTGATGTTTTTGAAAATTCCACTGATATTTTTACAAATCTCAATGAAATTTTGAGT
>Ga0310691_10000292_pt1 | contig 101400 bp, 75 predicted proteins | sample 176DNAGHGlowgp2_FD_203887 | JGI IMG/M metagenome (GOLD analysis project Ga0310691, IMG submission 203887) | Sheep rumen microbial communities from Palmerston North, Manawatu-Wanganui, New Zealand - 1766 DNA GHGlow gp2 (v2) (version 2) | ecosystem: Host-associated > Mammals > Digestive system >...
TGGGAACCATGCGCTTCGGTCTGCGAAGCAAGGCTGTGGAGAAGGTAGAGGACGTGAAGACCAGCCTCATCGAGAGCCGCCGCATCATCTTCACTCCCTCGGTAGATTTGAAGGACGAGCTGGCCAACACCGCCATCCAGATCACCTGCATCGACCGCAACGGCAACGAGGTGAAGCGCGTAACCTCTACCTCTGGTGAAGTGGAAGATCCCGAGAACGGAACCACGGATCCGGGGAACAACGGAACCACGGAAGGCGGTGGTGGTAACACCGGCGGCAACGGCAACGGCGGCAACGGCGGTGGTGACGGTGACAGCGATGAGTGAAAGCAGCCTCACCCCTAACCCAAACTCCGTCGTGAATGGGGATTCACTCCCCTTTGTGGGGCCGAAGCCACATTCAGTGGCTTCTCTAAAGACCCCAGTCGCTCCGAGGAGAGGGGAACTTGGGGGGGCATTCGCTCCGAGGAGAGGGGAACTTGGGGAGAGTCCCATTCATCAACTCTTTAACATTTTAACTGTTTAACTGTTTAACAAAGTCCTCAGAACCTCAGCTCCCTCTCCTCGGAGAGGGCGGGGGGAGAGGCTGAGATTATGAAAAAAGATACTTGGAAATTTATCATTCAGACGATAATAGCTATTCTGACTGCTATTCTGACCAGCCTGGGCGTTACCAGCTGCATGAACTAAGAGCGGGCCTTCGGGCCCGACTCTTTAAATTGAAAATTGAGGCTGCGCCTCGAGCCTGCTACGCCATGGCAAAGCTGATGCAAGCATCGCTATGCTCATTTGGCTTAAACGCAGCCTTGAGAATTGAAAATTGAAAATTAATTTCAGTAGTTAAGAATTCGGAAGTTAAGTAGTTAAGCCATTACCATTACACGTGTATAACTATCGGCTTTAACTTCTCAGGCCGCAAGGCCGATAACTCCTCTAACTTCTTTAACTTCTCAAGAAAAATCTATTAAGCTATTAAGCTAAATTCGCTAACCACTAACCGATAACCGCTAAACTTTTTTAAAGGTCTCAAACCGCTAAAATTTTAGGGGAATGTGATGGGGTTACTGAAAATTTGCTTATCTTTGCACCATGCTAAAACAAAAACTTGGACCGACTACAGAAAAAGAGCGTCACCTGATACTCGATATTCTTAGGGGATTGGCATTGGCTGCCATCGCACTGGCCAATTTCCCCGAGTTTGCCTTGTGGACCTTCCTCTCTCCGAATGAGCAGGCAATGATGCCTACGGCTGAGGTTGACAAGGTGGTAAGATTCTTGCAGTTTGCCTTTGTCGACGGAAAGTTCTACACCATCTTCTCGATACTGTTTGGCATAGGATTCTCACTGATACTGGCTCGACGAAGTGTCTCGCTATTCCTGCGCCGCATGCTGATACTGGCCTGCATCGGCTTCTGCCATCTGATGTTTATCTGGAGCGGCGATATCTTGTTGCTCTATGCCGTAGGCGGACTGTTGCTGCCTCTGTTCATCAAGATAAAAGACAAGGTGCTCATGGTAATAGCGGGGCTGCTGATCTTTGTGCCAGTTGTGCTGGATGCCCTGACGGAGTTCGTCGGCATCGATTTCTCGGGACCATTCTATGACCTCTGGTGGGCACAGGCAGCCAAAGAGGGCATCACGGAGGCCAACTTCGCCTCCTGGCTTCGCGATGCCGACGATTATGCGGCGATGTTTGCCTTTCTGAAACAAGGGGCTTGCGAACGACTGTGGGAGATTGTGTCGGGTCATAGGTTGCCAAAGGTGCTGGGACTGTTTATCATCGGTTTTCTGATAGGCAGACACCGGTTCTATGCCCGTTTAAGGGAACTGCCACTGAAACAGATCTTCCTGTGGACGCTGGTGTTCTCGCTGCCTACCTCGTTGCTCTATGCCTGGAGTGTGGTTGAGGGACATCCCTGGGGACTGACTGTCCACTCGCTGCTCTATGCCGTGAGCGTCATTCCCATGTCGTTCAGCTATATCGCGGCTGTCTGTCTGCTATTCCTGAAGCGCCCTGCTTGGCTCATGCCTCTTGGCCAGCCCGGACGGATGGCGCTGACGTGCTACATCATGCAGTCGGTGATAGGTGTCATCTTGTTCTACGGCTTGGGATTTGGACTTGGCACAACCTTCGGCCTCATCACCATCGAACTGACGGCCGTCATCGTCTTCCTCTTCCAGATAGCCGTCTGCAAGTTGTGGCTTCACTATTTCCGCTTCGGCCCGCTCGAGTGGATCTGGCGCATGCTTACTTACGGCCGCTACTTCCCCATATCTTGGAAGGAGTGATAGTTTAGGAATCGGCATTTTCTGAATTCTCCGAATTTTGGATGAGATTTGGATCGGGGCCCTTGGAGAGAGAAATTGACTTCGTCCATCCCTAAACCGCTCGCCGCGGGGGCCCTTGCAAAGGAAATAACAAGAGAATAGCGATGCTATTTGTTCTTCTTTTTTACTGACACCAATTTCAAACAAGTTTGATTGGCGTCAGCAAAAAAAAAGAGACACCCGATTGGGTATCTCTTGTTAGTTCCTTTGCGGAGAGAGAGGCTCATGAACCCGTCTCTACGTAATATGAGATAACGCGCTGGAAATCAACGCATTAAACTATTCCAATAAATCTCAACACTTTGTACTCACTAATACAAATATAATACTTCGGTGTAAATGCAGGCTTTTTCAATGAATCAGCCAAACGTTTTTTGGAAGATTTTTCTGGCACAAAGATACATCTTTTATAATATATAATGCAAGAAAATAACAGAAAATATTTGTATGATTCCGATTTTTTGTTGTACCTTTGCAGCAGAGATTTTTGTATACTCCTTCGTGTCAGAATCAATCTGGCCAACGTTGACTGCCGGGGTAACTCCCGCTGCCATCGGAGGAACGAGGATCTCTACCTGATACACTTTGAGGACATACGCGCCCCTGACAGCGGGTCAGGCAAAAAGTCCGGCTGCTTGTATAGTCCTTGGTCAGCCTGATGGCCAGTGGTGGGTTCGTGCCATCACCAAAGTATCTTCTAATCGCCGAAGAACTGGATAACGGTTACTGCACCTATTTCTTCTGGAGCATGACTCCGTTTGTGATGGATGCAGGTTAAGACGTTGAGCTTAGGGGGCGTTCATTCGAACGAGCATCTATGACCAGTGAAGGCGATTACCTGGCACGGCAGTTGCTTTGAAACGAGAGTTTTCTCGCAGTACGACGGTGCCAGGATTATCTAAGCTGCTTCTGTTGGCTCGCGCGATTAAGTTCGTGTTCTGCGACTCGACGGGGGCAGCTCTTTTTTGCTAAATCTTTGGTGGTCTCAGAATTTTGTTGTACCTTTGCAGCAGAAATAGAGCTATTGACATTGCGGGAACGGGTTCCAATAACGCGTTCACTAAGACCGGCCAAAGCTCTGTTTTCTATCGGCTGCTGCTGTCGGGTCGCGCGATGTACTTCGACGCCGATAGTGGCAGCTCTTTAAAACAGAGCCCGCACAGCGTAACCGTTAGCCCGATTGTTGTTGTTGTTGCGATGCCTGACGCGGGTTTTAATCGGGCCGGCTGTACGGCCTTATCGTGAGGGTTTCACCACTCATGAAGTCATTCACAAGAACGATATACAGCGAACCCTAATATGTCATTATCTGCTGCCGTTCGGTGGCAGTTTTTTTATCTTCTGTTTTACCGCAAACTATAGCCCCCAAGTTAATTATTCTTAACTCTTGCTGTCAGATGTTCTGTACGTGGGGTTTTTCTCTTACCTTTGCAGTGAAAAGGTATAGAGGAAAACGCACACGAGCACCCTTGATGGTTTTCAACCCTCAAAAGTGCTGTGTGCAAGGCGGGGGAACCCCTTCCTTGACCTTCCCCGGAGTGCACCCGGAGCGTGCACATTTAACTGTATATCGCCATGGCTCTATCCAGTAAGAAAGGTGCATGTTCCGCCAACGTTCAGCCTGCAAAGGCCAACTGTCTTCAACATGCACGACGTGAGGGAAAAGTTCCCTCTTACGTCAATCCTCATCTTACGAATACAAACAGAGTTGTTTTCGAAGATGAGTTGATTCGCAGCCGTAAATCTATAATGCCATTGGTACGGCAGCGCGAAAAGCTATATGAGGAAAAGGTTAAGCAGAAATGCCAGAAGTCCTTTACCCCCTTTCGGGAAGATGTCCTTCACCTCAAGGAGGGTATCACTGATGAACAGCTCATGGCATTCAAGGAGAAAGCTGAGCAGCTCACCGGTTGGAAGGTTATAGGCATCTGGCTGCACCAGGACGAAGGGCATGTCCGATCCAAATTCATTGAGGGCGATGAAGAGTTCAAAATCAACTATCACGCCCACGTTCTCTATGACTGTCAGAATCTCCAGACAGGCAAGGCCGTCAGACTCGGACGTGACTATTTCCGGAAGCGACAAGATATACTCGCGGAATGTACAGGGATGGAACGCGGGAACCCTGCCTCTGAAACCGGACGGCGGCACAGATCCTCGCAACAGCAGCGTATCGTGGCGCAGGAGGAACGCATCGAGAAGCTCATGGCCGTTGCTGAGGAGTTAGAAGCTGAGCGTGATGCTGCTAAGGAAGAGCTGGAGGAAATTCAGATTGCCAAAGCGGGGAAAGAGAAAATAATGGGATTCTTCGGGCAGTCTGAAAAGGACAAACAAATAAAGGCTTTGGAAGGACAATTACAAGCTCTGAAGGATGACCAGGTTTTACAAATAGAAAAAACACGTCAAGACGCTTCTACGGAGGCGAGAAAAGATGAAAGGCAGATAGTTATTATGGAGATTAAGGAAGCTGCTGGTGGCCTTTATATCAGCGGGAAGGACGGCAAAGAAACAGCACAGGATATCGGCAGGTCGTGGCGCAGGAGCTTTGACGAAAATAAAACCCTTAAAAAGGAAATTCAAGAAAACGTATCGGATAAGTACCTCGCCATCTTTATGAAGATTCCAATCGTTGCCGAATGTATTAATATCATTAGGAAGTTTGTCCATAGCGTTGAAAAGTTCTTCAGCCAAAGAGATGCCGAAGTGCTGTCCTTTGCTATGGGTGATGGTGATGCTGTCGAACGCGAAGAGGGTGCAGAAGCACTGGGGAAAGCTGCATACTACCAATGCGGCGTTCTCGGCCAGCCACAATATTCCTCCAGATGGAAGAGGGCACAGGAGCTGCTCAAGGATATCGCGAGAAACGATGTTGGGGAAAAGCTGGAACACTCAAATTCTCAGACAGAAGGAAGGTGGCATAGGTAGTCGTTAACGTCCTTGTGGGGGGCGAAGCGGCTCCTGATGTCAACGGCTGTTGGCAGCGCGTCAAGCATAGCTTTTGTCGCGATGTTCCCGGGTTCATCATTGTCCAGACAGAGGAATATCTTCCCGCTAAAGTCGCGCAGGAACTCGATAGCAGATTCCTTGTTTGACACAGAGTTGAGCACGACGTAATTGTGCTTAACACCGCCGGAAAGAGTGGCACATGACAGCATATCCATGAAGCCTTCGAAGACAATCACTGGAGCACCTGGAATGCTCATGTGCGTTGTGATAGTCTTGGGTCTCGCGCTAATCTTCCGGCCATTGGGGTAACTCTTACAGGGTGCTGAGCGAAGTTCGTAGCCACCTTTATCATTGGCATATGCCAAAGCATACAGGTAACTTTCACCCTCGATGTATGAATAGTGAGCTTCCTGCAGGAACTGCTTGGCCATGGGAATGTTTATCTTCCGGTGGTAGAGATAGGCAAAGAGTCCCTTTGACTGGAGCTTAACGACCTCGAATTTTGTGAAGGTCTCTTCTTTCTCCTTTTCATCTGAACCTTGGAACTGGGAAAAAGAGAAAGAACCTGGAGCGTGGCGCATTATCTCTTCACATGCCCGCCGGACATCGGTTGTGTTAAGGCATCGCATAACAAGATCTACAACGCTACCATGTTCACCGGAAGCCAGATCATTCCATCCTTTTCCGTTGGCTGTGACAGAGAGTGACGGGTGTATATCCTCGCGCCAGGGAACCCGATACAGCCACCCGTGTCTTGTTTGCTTCAACGGTTCGCCGAGGAAGTCAAGACAAGTATATTGTTCTTTTATTTGTTTAATTGAAATGTAGTCCATAATCAAAATTGTTTTACTGGGAAGGAAAAAAATATTTCTCTCCTTATCCGTTTTTATGTTCATAATATTTGACAGCCTATCAGAAGGTATAAAATTTTACGTGCAGTATTGAAAAAAACCTCACTTTTCTCACAAACCTCACAATGGCTGATATTCAGATAGTTACAACGTGAGATTTTTGTGAGATTGTGAGATTTTCATTTTGCTCAAAGTCATTAATCTCACAAAAACCTCACAAACCTCACAAAAACCTCACACTCGTATAACCGATGATTCTCGGCATTGTGAGATTTGTGAGGTTTGTGAGGTAATTTTTTGAAAAATCATAATTATCATCAGTGTAAAAATAGAAAATCATTTACATTATCTAATCATATCAAGTAAGAGTTCACGGGTAATAACATATGCATTGCTTGAACGATTCACAATTGGCGACTTTACATCACCTTCCCAATTAAGTTCATAAACATCGTGTCGCACATTCTTGGCAGAGGCCTTCAGGCCCCAACCTCGCAGTATATTTCTGATTTGGAGGTCGCTGCTCTTGCGGCGTAGGCTATCAGAAAACTGACTCGCACACCTAACAATGTTATTGAGTTCTGTCTTACTATACATCAACTCGTCCACACCGTACCTATCCATTGTGTCCACGAGAAGATGAACCAGACTTAATTCGAACGGGTCTCGGCTTCCGGCCACAATTCTCTGCCAGGCTTCAGTATGAATCTCGTTAGGGGAAAACCAAAGTCGGTTCACGCGCTTTGTCTGCATCTGGCGGTTAAGCAAATAGAAGAGGAAGGCAGGTATCTCCTTCCTGCATTCCTGGAGAATGTCAACCGCCTCTTGTTCTTTGGAGAGAGAACTGATTTTACGTACCCAATAGCGTGTATCATCGGGTTCTATCTTAATTGGCGATATCTCGTCGTTTGAGCATATAATTACCTTCACAAAGTTGACAGTCGCCTTTGCGTCTTTACCCTTCCCCTCTGAGGGCAAGGTTTCTGCCGTCACTGTATTCTTAAGTTTGGCTGATTGTTTTCGCACTTCCTTACTATCGCTTTCCTGTTCTTCGACGTAAACAAGCAGTTTGCCAGTCCAATATGAATTGAATCGGTTCTCAAGAATGTCTGTTGTTAATGGTAAGGCATTGCTACCGAAAACCTCCTTCAAAAATTTGCAGAATGTTGATTTACCCGTACCAGTCTCCTGGCTCACAAGCAATAAAATTGGAAGCTGCTGCAACGGCCTTGTGTACAGCAGCTGAATATAATCAAGCCCCATTTCATACTGCTCATCGAAAATGTGGCGAAGAAGTTCCTCTATATGTGTCCAAGTACCTTCTTCAGGAATGTGTCCAATTGGGCGGTATTCGTTATAGAATCGATCCCCTATTCCATTTATTATACATTCCTTATAGTCTATATGAGATGGACTGTTTGTTTTGGCGAGATATTGAGGAGCTATCTTGCGTACCCTCTCTGCTATTTCCTTTGGGTATGGATGACCCTCGTTGTCAATGATTACAGAAGGAATTATGGGGTATAATTCTTCCTGATTAGTTAATGGGTCAAAAGATTTTTTGAACCATTTTCCACCGATACACAAATAGAACTTTGCAATCTCTTCGATTTGGTTCTCATCAATGATATTATTCTTAGTTTCTTGTACTTTATTTTGGTGATGAATATTGTCATTATTATCCATAATTCTCTGTATTATGTGTTAAAAATAAACGTTATTTTCAATAAAAATTTGCAGATTCAGAGAATTATGCTTAACTTTGTCCCGTTGAAAAGAAACAAAGAAGCAAATTCTCCGCTCTCGCTTCGATTTACTGGCTTAGAGTTCCCCCTCTGAGCCAGTTTCTTTTTTATGGGGGTCTGGCCATGGCAATCATTTCTTTTCTCTCCTTATCAGTTATTATCTATGAAACCCTTTCGATCTTCCGAGGTCGGGATTTTTTTCTAAGTCGGCCAGTACACCGTCCAGCTGCTGCAGCTCTTCGTTGTCGAGCGCATGGATACAGTCAATGGCCACCTTCTGTCCTACGAGGTGACGATGGCTGAGCGGATCTGCAACTTTCAGAACGTCGGCCACATGCTTCGTAGTGACCTCTTCTGGGCGCATCATCCAGTGTTCACAGATGAAATCATTCACGATAAGGTCGATATCCTCTGTTGTCCGGCTGTCGGCAGGCTTCGCTGCAATCTCAGCCACCCAGGGAGCCTTTTTAAGGAACTCTGCCAGCTCATCAAGCTCAAACCCGATGTCTTCGGGATTGAACTCATTAGCACCCATCGCTTCGCAAAGCTCATTAAACGAGTCTCTGAGCCATCCAATACCTTTATGCAGCCCTTTTCCGGTTATATGCTCAATGGCATATTGTGCAGTCTGTTCCCGGAGTTCTTCAATCGTCTTGCCCATTTTTACTCCTCCTTTCCTTTATTTTGCATACTCGGCCAGAAGGGCATCACGCTTGAAGAGTAATCTACCCTGGTCGTTGGGCCCATTCTTGATATGTGGGAACTTGTTCTTGATTCGGCGCATGTGATTCTGAGTGATTCCGAGAATGTGCGCAGCCTCTTTCACACTTACCATTTCAGAAGGTTGTTCCTCTTCTTCACGGAGTTTTCTAAACAAGATTCGGGCAGTTTTGCTCGCAATCGTTTCCATTTGTTTGTCGCTGAGAAAAATATCCATAACCTTAACTTTAAAATGTTGAACTTTTTTTGTGGCAAAATAAGCCAACTTACAACCGACTGCCAAAAATTAGAGTTACAAAGTCTTGAATTAACATTTTTAAGACCAAAATTGCACATTTTTCTTAATAGTGTGCATTTTTTACGTTTTTTTTAGCTCTCTCTCCAAAGACTTTTTGAGCTTCAAAACAGCTGCCTGAACCTTACTAAATGCGTCCAGATTCATGCCCTCGAATCCTTTCTGCAGACCCATCGCGGTCTCAACCTTGTTCCCGTCGATAATAATCGACACTTCGAATGTTGCTTTCATGATTATTGTGTTTTGGGGTTAATAATTGTTCTTCATGTACTCTGCCATAGCATCAACTACAGTCTCATCAAGGGTTGGAGCATACACCTGTTCGGTTATGCGGGTTGAAGAATGCCCGCACATTTTGGCTACGATGCCCATGCCGAACTTTCCTTCGTTAAGATAGAGGGTTGCGCCCGTATGACGGGCCCAGTGGCTGCTCAAAGGTTTATCGATTCCGGCGAACTGGGCAACAACCTTCAGGAAGTCGTTATACTTCTGATTGCTGATAATCGGAAGCCGGTTATTGTATTTTTGAAGGATTTTCAGCGCAGGAGGCAGCAGAGGAATCGTGAAATCACCATATACATTGTGGCCCTTTACGCGCTGCCCCTTGTAAACCTGCATACCCTTCACCTCCTGGATCTTGCTACTGTCGAAAGCTGCCATGTCAGCATACGCCATACAAGTGTATGTCTGGAACACAAAAAGGTCACGGACCCGAAGCAGGCTTTCCGTTGAGAGCTCCACTTCGCAGATCTTTTGGAACTCTTCCGGCGAAAGATGTTTGGCAATGCCTGTCTTCGACTTCTCTTTATCAATATGAATCCACTTGTACGGGTTCTTTGTCAACTTGCCGGCGTTGATCGCATCTATAATGAAGCTGTTCAGGAAGCGATGATAGTTATTCCACTTGGAATATGGCTTAAACCCTTTTTCATCCAGGTATTTATCGAAGGCAATGATATTCTCCTCGGTGATATCACACCAATTCTCGATTTCCCCCCATTCTATGAACTTACGGATGAAGCGCTCGTAACGCTCCTTACTGTCTGCAGACTTCTTGTAGCTGCGGATTTGGGCTCGCTTCTGGCAGAAGTCGAGGAAGGTTATACCGCCGGCTCTGAGACGCTTCAATCTTTCGGGAATGGAAAAGATGTCCATCCTATACTCCTTGCTCATCTCGAGAATAACCTTCTGGACTTCCACGAGGAGATGCTGCAGCATCTGATTGAGCTGGATGGCATCCACACGGTTCACCACCATACCGTTGCGCCATTGCTTGGGCAACAGTCTAATACCAGTAGAAATGTACTTTTGCCGGCGTTCGTAAGTGATACGAAGCTCGACTACTGCCTCCCTCTCGGAGGTTGCCTTGCCATACCTGTTGTAGATAAAGGCAAGCAGCGGAATTTTTTCACTCATACGCAAAAAATATTATAGTTTGACCTTTATTTGGGGAGGCTATAATACACGTATAATATTTTTCGTGAACAAGATGGAGCGTTTTGCATCATGATGTTGCGTTGCATTTTTAACGTGCCTTCCCCCTAATAGGGTCAAAATCAGCAACTTAAAATTGTAACGCGTTGAAAATCAACAACAAAAAAAGGAAACCTTGCGGTTCCCTTTTGCGTTTCTCAGCGGAGAGAGAGGGATTCGAACCCCCGGTGCCTCTCAGCACGCCGGTTTTCAAGACCGGTGTAATCGACCACTCTACCATCTCTCCGAACTCTCACATGAGAGGCTCTTGGTCTTAAAGCGCTGCAAAGGTAAGGACTTTATACGAAACCGCCAAAAATCGAAACAACTTTTTTTTATTTCACAAGAATTTTCTTCCCACCAACAATATAAAGACCCTTATTTAGTTGAGAGTTGAAAGTTGAGAGTTGAGAGTCAGGAGAGAGTTGAGAGTTTACCTTCCTTCCACTCAGGTCGTAAACTGCATCATCGTATTTTTCACTTTTCACTCCTTCACCTTCCACTTCATGAATTCCGTCTATTACAGATTCGGAAAGGAACTGGAACCAGTTAACAGAGAGCAACTTCACGTTGTTGGTTCCTTTGGCTACCATATATATATTACGTATCCCCTTGACAGGTAAATCCAGTGTTTTGGTATAGGTACCCCAGGCATTGAGTCCTACATCGCCATCCTCGCTTGTGAAAGTACAAAGCAACGTTCCGTTCTCGGCATCTGGTGCATCAGCATAAACCTCCAAGGTGGAGACAGTACGCAGAAAGTTGGCACGGACAGAAAATATTGTGGCTGAATCTGTTCCAAAATCAACGTTCTTATAACCTACGTATGTGGCATTCTTCATATTAGACACCTCGCCTGTTCCGTCATCGGTATTACCTGTATCAGCAACGTCGGCATTCCTTAAATAGAAGAACTGCTCTGCCTGAATGGAATCATAGGCACTATGCTGTTCCACAACGCCTAAGTGAGCATTAAAGGCAGCAGAGAGACAGGTACTATTGCCAAAAGACTCGAAAGTCTTTAGCTCTTCTCCCTCTTGATGCTTGAAATTCTCTTCGGATTTGACGAGCCATGCGGAAGAAGTGTTGCCGCCGGAATTACGGTTATTCCAGGCATGGTAAGCATTCTTGGCCATCCACTCGTAGTACTCGGGATGCTTCATATCTTCGGCATACCTTCGGATATATCGCATAAGAATTCCTTTAAATCCACAAAGGTCACCTCGGACAGTCTGACAGACTTTTATCACCCCATGACTGTCTGCCAGCTCTTTTACACTCCATTTGATAATGGCATCGGCATCGTTCTTGAACATAGGAGTTTTAAAATGATTGTAAAGCATGACAGCGGCACCAAGACAAGTTCCCTGATTGTAGGTAGAAGCCCAGTAGTTATATTTCTTTGAGGCCTGATCATAAGAATCCCACACCTTTCCCGTAGGCCTACCACCAGAGAATTCATAGAGTTGCTTACGATTGGCCAGATAGGTCTTCTTAGCCAACTCGTAATATGTTGTGTCGGCTGTGGCTATAGCCAGATAGCAGGCACAGACAGATGCAGGACCATTGATACAGGCATTTGTGCCCTGACCTGAGTTATGCTTCCATTGTAGCAAGTCATTCCCATAACAGTCGGCCCGTTCGAACATTCCGTTGAAGTTATTCTTAGCTGTTGTAAGATACTTGGCGGTTCCTGTAAGCAGGTAAGCACGAACACAGGCTATACACATCCATGCAATATCGTCGTTATACTCGTTATAACCTTGTACACCGCTCTTATACCAGGTTCCCTTATTACGGGATATGAAGTTGGTGTAGAGATTCTCGAACATAGTAGCATATTCCAACTTACCTGTTGTCTCGTATGCATCAAGGATGGTCTCGAACATCTCGGCATCTCCCCACCAGCCACCATTGTCTATGCTATAGCCAGTACTTTGTTTCTTGTAATGACGAGCCTTGAACTTTTTCATCATGTCATCACGCATGGATTTAGAGAATCCGTAAGGCTCGGCTTTCTCATCCACTTCTATCTCCCACTCTATCTGGGCAGGCTCGGCTGAAGAAGCGGTAATAAGGACAACACCTGTTCCGTCTTTGGTTTCTATTGCCGAAGAGAGCGCATACCTGCGTGTCTTATTAATAAAAATATTATATTTATTCTCAGAGCCCTCTACAGGAACCAATTCCCATGTCCCCCTGGTAAGGTTCTTTGCCATCATTCCCACCACAGAACCGTTACCGGCACTGGTAAGACCTCCTAAATAATACTTGGTATATACATTCTGCAAATAGAATGTTCCACGTCCTGTATCTTCTAATCTCCATCGTTGGGAATGCGTGTTGGTCTCTGTCCAAAGAACAGCATTCTTAGATGCATCAAGCGAAGAGTTTTCGACCATCAGAGAGCGGCCTCCCTTGATGAGCCGTACTACTTGTCCGTCCTCGAAAGCATACATTGCCGTGGTCAGACAGGAAAACAATACGAACGAAATCAGTTTTTTTGAAAAGTCAGACATAGTTAATAACATTATTATATTTATACATTTATGGTTTTACAACGTGTACAACGTCCTTTTCCGTGCATTTTGGCTCCACATCGGCCACATATACAACGAGCACGGAAATACTTCAGGTACCTCCAAATAAAGGACACAGAAAAGGCAATATACAACAGATATCCCAGCCCCCCCAGAACAGGCGATGAGAATATCAGGTAACATACGACGCAAACACCCAATAAGGAGAATAGGTAGAGGATAGCCTCTGGTATGGGTAAGAGAGTAAACACCTCGTCAATGGTGGCAATAATCAATACTACCAACAGCCAAATGCTGGCAATAAAAAGACCCAGTATGAGGGGAAGGTCGAATGGGTTGAGCGTTGGATGATAATAATACATGAGCCACGTCTCAGGCACTAAACGTTGAATACTGGCATACAAAATGGCTGAACTGGAAAGAACAACTGTCAGCATAGTGGGATAAAAAGAGCTGATATCCCGAAGGAAAATCACATGGAAATGCTGATGCTTTATCTGTCGGATAACAAAAACAATGATAACAGCCAACACGACACCTAAGAAGTACCACAGATGACGTTGGCTGAAAAGGTAGATAAACTCTGATATGGGATCGTCAGGCACCACACTGGAGAGAAAAACATTCTGATGAATCCACCCTTGCGTAAACTGGTCGTGAGCCACCTTAACCCATACACTGTCTATGGAATCCTCTGGTATCACCACTATCTGAGCCACCACGAGAGGGTCGTTGGCATAAAGCATGATACTGTCTGAGAGTGTATCTATGGGCATATTGTGCAATGGTTCCTGCGTCTGAAGTCTCATAGAATCTGCACTAAGGTAGAAATTGTCGTTCACAGCATAAAGGGTTGCCTCGTCGGCCGGATAATAACAAGCCGAGAGTAGAACCAAAGCCATGAAAAAGAAACAGACCTTACGCATGGAGTACTTTCATTTCACATTTCTTACAATCAAATTCCAGGCGAAAACGCCTGCCGTCTTTAGAACAAAGATAATAGGGTTCCTGATAGGGACTCTTTACACAATGTCGCTGTGGACACCATCCCATCTGATAACGCAGACAATAACAACAGGTCATCAGAGGCTGACCCTCTGGCAATCTGCCCGTTACCTCAACGGCATTGACTGCAAGGTTGTCGAAACATTGGGAAGACAGACGGTTGCTGATATTGAAGTTGAAATAGGAATCCCGCAATGGAATATCATGGAGACGGGCTTTAGACACCTCGTTCCTGCCATATTCCTCTTTTATGAGACTATCAATAAGCGTACGACGCCAGTCAGCTAACATACTACGGGGGATAAACCAAGGCTGCGAGAAGCGGATTTCAACCTCCTTTGCATAATAGATGGTATCACCTAACTTGCCGAGCACTTCTTTAATGCCAGCCGTCTGGTCGGTATGCGCCAACTGTTTAGGGCTCATAGAGCACAGGACTCGTTTACTCGTCAACTTATCACCTAAAGATACCATTGCCTTTAATTCGAAGCCTTCTTCGGTATCTGACAGAATAATCTTGAGAGGGAGTCTTCGCACAGCCGTCTTACCCGCCATAAGCTTTTCCCACTGTTGGTCGTAATTACGCCATAGGGTATCACCTTTTCTGATGTCGGGCATCTCAGCCGGATAAAGATGATTACCCTCTACGCGGTTTACCCTAAAGCCCTGCAACTGACCTTGTGCATCCAAAAAGCAAAGACCGTCTCCATTGCTGAAAGACGTAGTACCGGCTACTATAATACAGTAATTCCTTACCTCCTTAACGTGTCCCACGAACTGCCCTCTACTCTTTGGAGTGTCAGGTGAAGCCAAGTCATCCGTTCTTCCATGCAGGAAGTAGTCGGTGAAGCCACGAGAGAAACTACGGTCCGGATCTGGGGTAAAGAAAAATTCTTCTTCGCCCAACGATGAACGCCGGTATTCTGTTCTCCTACGTAAGATAGCATCTATCTGCTGACGATAATATGCCGTTATATTCTTAACGTATGATACATTCTTAAGTCTCCCCTCTATCTTAAAACTGCTTACGCCAGCCTCCATCATTTCTTCCAGATACTGACTTCTGTTCATATCGCGAAGAGATAGCAGATACTTGTCTTCCACTATACGCTCGCCGTTACTGTCCTCTAAAGAGAAAGGCAACCTACAGAATTGGGCACACTCTCCCCTATTGGCAGAACGGCCGAAACAATATTCCGATGCATAACACCTGCCACTATAGGAAACACAGAGAGCACCATGAACGAAAGCCTCGAGGGGCACATCAGGAACAGCCTGATGTATCTCGCGTATCTGTTCAACAGACAGCTCACGTGCCAAGACAATCTGTTGGTAACCCAGTTCCTTCAAGGCGACAGCTTTCTCAGGGTCCCGATTATCCATCTGGGTACTAGCGTGCAACGGAATGGGGGGAAGGTTCAGCTTAAGCAGAGCAAGGTCCTGAACAATCAATGCATCTACCCCCACACGGTAGAGTTCCCAGATAATATCCTGAGTTTCCTGCAGTTCATTATCGTAAAGGATGGTATTGACGGTTACATATACCTTAACCTTAAACTGATGAGCATATTTACAGAGCATCGCTATATCCTGCACAGAATTTCCAGCCGATGCCCGTGCACCATATTTGGATGCACCTATATAAACAGCATCAGCTCCATGGTCAACGGCAGCCAAGCCGCATTCCAGATTCTTTGCAGGAGAAAGTAACTCTATTGTTCTCAACTCTCAACTCTCAACTTTAAACTTTAAACTTTAATGGATATCCTCTATATTATAGGGAGTCTCTTGATATACGTAATAATTGAGCCAGTTCTGGAACATCAGGTTGCCATGTGCACGCCAGGTTACCAGCGGTCCTTGTTCCAAATTATCATCCTTATAATAATTATATGGCATCTGAATGGGAAGTCCTTTCCCTAAGTCACGCTTATACTCCGTATCAAGGGTATTAGGTGAATACTCTGAATGACCTGTGATAAAGATCTCCCTACCCTCTCGTGCCATTACCATCGAGACTCCGCTCATGGGGCTTTCTGCAATAATCGTTAATTCGGGAACTTTCAGGATGTCTTCTCTACGAATCTCGGTATGTCTGCTATGAGGCATATAGAACACATCGTCGAAGCCACGGAAGATGGGTAGCGTCTTGTCGGTCGGATACTGAGGAAATATGCCAAACATCTTCTGGGACAACGGGTACTTGGGTACACCGTAATGATAAAAAAGTCCAGCCTGAGCCGCCCAGCAGATATACATTGTGCTGGTGACATGGGTACGGGCCCAGGCAAAAATCTCGCTTATCTCATCCCAATAAGTGACCTCGTGATACTCGAGGTGTTCAACAGGAGCCCCAGTGATAATCATTCCGTCGAACTTCTCGTTACGCATCAGCTCAAAGTCACGATAGAACGCCTTCATGTGTTCTATGGGCGTATTCTTGCTGGTATGCGCCTTGACCTTCATAAACTGAACCTCCAATTGAAGCGGACTGTTAGAGAGGATACGGATGAGGTCTGTCTCTGTCGTAATCTTCAGAGGCATCAGGTTCAGGATAACAATCCTTAACGGACGGATATCCTGACTGTTAGCTCTTGAGTCTGCCAGCACAAAGATATTCTCGTTTTTCAACAAATCTATGGCTGGCAGCTTATCTGGAAGTCGTAATGGCATCTTTTCTTAAATTAAGAATTAAGAGTGAAGAATGAAAAATCTTCAAATTACCAGATGGTTACACGCTCTGATTTAGGTACAAACATGGGGTCACTCTCTGTGATACCGAAAGCTTCGTACCATGCATCAATGTGAGGTAACTGTCCGTTTACACGCCACTTACCTAACTGATGGGGATCGCCCTTCACGCGCTTCTGAATCTCGGCATCACGGATATTCTGAGCCCACACATTAGCATATGCCAAGAAGAAACGCTGCTCGGGTGTAAAGCCGTCGATGTCTTTAAGAGGAGAGGCTGCTGTTGCGTTCTTAAATGCCTGGAAGCTAACCATCAGACCTCCGTGGTCGGCCATATTCTCTCCAAGGGTAAGAGAACCATTGGCAAACAGGCCGGGCAGCACCTCAATCTTATTGTGGTATTCACGCATCACAGCTATACGCTCTTCAAAGCGCTTTGTGTCTTCTTCGCTCCACCATGTTACCAAGTTGCCTTCCTTGTCGTACTTACTGCCTTGATCATCGAATCCGTGTGTCATCTCATGACCAATTACAACACCAATGGCACCATAGTTGAATGCATCATCAGCATTCATATCAAAGAAAGGAGGCTGCAGGATACCGGCTGGGAAGCAGATCTCGTTAGTTGTGGGATTATAATAAGCATTCACCGTCTGGGGAGTCATGAACCACTCGTCCTTATCAACAGGCTTGTTCAACTTAGTCTTTATCATATCCTTTATTTCCCACTCGTTGATAGCAAGCATATTGCGCAGGTAGCTGTCACCAATCTCCAGGTCGCTATAGTCCTTCCACTTATTGGGATAGCCTACTTTTACGTAGAAGGCATCCAGTTTCTCGCGAGCTACCTTCTTGGTCTCATCGCTCATCCAATCCTGTACATCAATACGTTCACCCAAGGCAATCTGCAGGTTACGCACCAGTTTTTCCATACGCTCCTTGGCTGCAGGCGGGAAATACTTTGCAACATAAAGCTGACCCAAAGCTTCGCCAAGACCACCTTCTACGCTGGCTACTGCACGTTTCCAACGGGGACGGTCCTCTGTCTTGCCACTCATTACTGTTCCATAGAAGCCAAAGCTAATATTACGTGCTTCATCATCAACATAGGAAGCTGTCATATCTATTGCATGCCAGAGATAAAGATTCTGAAGCGCTTCTGGAGTCTCCTCCTTCAAAATCTTCTCGACTTCGTGAATAGCAACAGGCTGTCCCAGTACGACATTCTTGATTTCACCTGCCTTAATACCGAAGATACCAAAATGAGCATCCCAGTCAATACCAGGGAACTGACTCTTTAGCTCGTCGTAGGTGAACTTATTGTAGTTAGCCTCGGGGTCGCGTAACTCGGTCATACTCTTACTGGCCTTTGCAATACGTGTCTCTATGCGCATCACATCTTCCTTAATTCTGTTGGCATCCTTCTCGGCAAAGCCCGTGTGTTTGGTAAGGTCAACGATATACTTCTTGTAACCCTCGCGAATAGCTACTGTGGCAGGGTCTTCTTCAACATAGTAATCTTTGTTGCCTAAAGTAAGGCCACCTTGATTGATATTGACAATGTTGTTCTTGCTGTCCTTCTCGTCGGCACCAATCCAGACACTGAACATTCCCCTTACACCCTGACGCTGCATACGGGGCCAGACTTCCTCTAACCAGTTCTTGGTAATTTCGGGAGTATTCTGGTAACCGTCGCAAAGCAAAAACTCCTCAAGGGCTCCCCAGTAATGTTCGTTGAGGTTTACACTATCCATAGCTGAGTTGTATAGGGCAGCAATCTTCTGCTCTACGCTTCCTGGCTGCAAATCCTTAAGAGCTGCCACACTGTCAATAAGACCCTGTAACTGCTTAATATTATTCTCACTCAGTACATCAAAACTACCATAACGGCTATATTCTGCAGTCAATGGATTGGCCTTCTGCCAACCACCTGTTGCAAACATATAGAAATCCGTACCAGCCTGATAGGTGCTGTCGAGATTAGCGAGATTAATACCAGAGCCTAACTCCTTGTTGCCCGTTGTACAGGCTGTTCCCATAGCGGTAAGTAATACCATCATTAAAAAGTTTCTTGTTTTCATATCCTATATTTTTTATTCAAATGTTCAATGTTCAATGCTGACCTTCGGTCGAGCCTGCTACGCCATAGCATAGCCCAAACAAGCTTGGTCTCTGCGTATGGCTTAAACGCAGCCTTCAATGTTCCAACTCCTCCATCGCCTGCTCCCATTCTGCTTCAGCAGCAGCCAGTTGAGCTTTCAGCTTCCCATGCTTCTCATACAGGCTCATATCGGTGCTGCCCTCAGGCGTAGAGAGTTGCGCTTCCAGAATCTTCACGGCAGCCTCCAACTGAGCTACATGTTCCTCAGCCTCCTGCACAGCTTTCTCCAGTTTTTTCCTCAGACGAGAAGCTGCTTTCTGTTGTTCGTACGAGAGAGCAGAGTCTTTCTGAGTAACTGCCACCTCGGCATTATCAGCAAGGGGCTTCTGCTGTAAAGAACTTGAAGTGTTTAATTCCGTAAGTTCATTTATCTTTTTGGTTTTCAAGAAATCATAGATTCCTCCCAAGTGTTCTTTTACCTTGCCTTCACCAAACTCATACACCTTCTCTACTAAGCCGTCAAGGAACTCACGATCATGACTTACTAATATCACAGTACCCTCAAAATCTCGGATTGCATCCTTCAGCACATCCTTGCTTCGCATATCCAAATGGTTAGTCGGCTCATCCAGAATAAGACAGTTCACAGGTTCTAACAGCAACTTTATCATCGCCAAACGGGTACGTTCTCCACCAGAAAGGAACTTAACTTTCTTTTCGCTGGCCTCACCACCAAACATAAAAGCACCAAGGATGTCGCGAATCTTCAGTCGCATATCACCCTTGGCTACACGGTCGATGGTATCGAAGACCGTTATCTCCCCATCCAAGAGCTGTGCCTGGTTCTGAGCGAAATAACCAATCTGCACATTATGACCTACTGTTAGCTTACCGTCAAAGGGTATCTGTCCCATGATGCACTTTACGAGAGTAGTCTTACCTTCACCGTTTCTACCGACGAATGCTACTTTCTCACCGCGCTTAATGGTAAGATTGACGTTCCCGAAAACCAGATGCTCATCATATCTCTTAGCTACATCCTCGCAGATAATAGGATAGTCACCGCTGCGAAGCGAGCATTTGAATTTCAGGCGCAGGGCCGAATTATCCACCTCGTCCACCTCGATGGGCACAATCTTTTCTAACTGCCTTATCTTCTGCTGAACTTGAATAGCCTTCGTGGCCTGATAGCGGAAACGCTCAATAAAGGCTTTGGCATCCGCAATTTCTTTCTGCTGATTTTCTAAGGCATGCAACTGCTGCTCACGACGCTCAGCACGCAGGTTGACATACTCGTCGTACTTAACCTTATAGTCATAAACCTTTCCGCAACTGATTTCCAATGTGCGATTGGTTACATTATTTATAAACGCTCGGTCGTGACTCACCAGGACCACAGCTCCGGCACGTGTACTCAGGAACTGCTCCAACCATTGTATGCTCTCGATATCCAAGTGGTTAGTCGGCTCGTCAAGCAAAAGAACATCAGGATGTTGCAGTAACAGCTTAGCCAACTCAATACGCATACGCCAGCCACCAGAAAACTCGCTGGTGGGACGTTCAAAATCCTCGCGTCTGAAACCCAAGCCCTGTAAGGTACGCTCCATTTCGGCACGATAGTTCATACCTCCCATCATTTGGAAATGCTCGTTCAGATGTGAAAAGCGTTCAACCAGTTGCATGTATTCCTCGCTCTCGTAATCCGTCCGCTCCGCCATCTGGTTATTCAGACGCTCCAATTCACTCTGTATCTCATGAATATGCGCAAAGGCCTTTTCTGTTTCTTCGCGAACAGAGCACACATCCGAAAGCACCATTACCTGCGGCAGGTAGGCAATGCTGGTGTCGCGAGGAACAGCCACCACACCACTTGAAGGCTCCTGTAAACCAGCTATTATCTTTAGCATTGTACTCTTGCCCGCTCCGTTTTTACCCACCAAGGCTATGCGGTCTTTATCGTTTATGACGTAACTGACATCACTAAACAAAGGACGGGCACTGAATTCAACGCATAAATTATCTACTGATATCATCCAATATACTAACTTTTGACCGCAAAGGTATAAAAAATCTGCATTTTTAGGTGTATATTTTATAAAATATAAGTATTGGGATTATATTTTTTTTTATCTTTGTAGGCACAAACTAATAAAAAACAACGTTAAGTTAGCGTCATTGTCAACTAATTTAAAATAGAAATAGGAATAAAAATGAAAGTAAAGTATTATCTGATTAGCATGGCAGCCATTGGCTTGCTTACAGCATGTTCAGGAGAAAAGAAAGAGGCTACAACTGAAACCGGCAAGGCCTCAACAGAGAAAAAAGTCGAGGCAGACCAGCCTACAGGTGATGTGTTTATCTACACTGGCGAGCACAGGAAGAGCAAGACACAGCCCGACAAAGCTAAAGTTCTTATCAGTAAGAAACTGGCTAGTATTAACACTGACGAGTTCAAGGGCAACACCACTATGGAGGAGATTTGGATTGGCGATCAGGTTCAGCACATCGCCAACGGTGCTTTCGCTGGTTGTACCAATCTTAAGAAGATTCATTTAGCCGGTCCCCTGCCAGTTATTAATGATGGAGCCTTCACCGACTGTCCTTCTCTGGAAGAACTGCATGGAGATGTTTATACCGTTGGTGTGGACGGATTCAAGGGCTGTACCTCTCTGAAGAGCGTCATCCTGGGCGAACATGCCTATTGGATTCGCGTTGGTGCCTTCGAGGGTTGCAAGAACCTGAAGAGAATTATCCTCGCCGACACTATGAGCAAGTTGGAGGACGGTGCATTCGTTGGTTGTTCCTCGATGGAAGAACTGAGTATCCCCAACGACTTCAAGAACCGTATGTTTGGCATGTTCCCCAATCCCGAGAAATTTCGCAAGGTTTACTTGCTGACTACAGAATTCTATCCCATGCCCAAGAACTGTCAGCCCAACAAGCAGTGTACACTCTATGTTCCCGACACGTTCCTGAAGCAGTTCCAGGAAGACGAGCAGTGGAGCCAGTTCGGCAGCATTGAGCCCTTAAGCAAGAGTCAGTACTACTCTGCAGAAGGCTTCCTGAAATAAGGAAATCGATCATAACAATCATAAAAAAATTACGGGCGCACAATCGTACGCCCGTAGTTTTTTTTGTCACAAAAGTCTGTGGTATAATTCTATCTCCTGATAGTCTTCTTGCCATTAACAAGATAAACACCCTTCGTGGGAGCATCAACCATTTGCCGACCACTCAAGTCGTAGATAACGCCCTCGTTGTTATTGAAATTGGGACCAAGGTTGTATATGCCAACAGGGTCAACACCCTTGCGGTAATAGAGACGTGCATTGTCGAAGCAGGTCCAATCGTAAGTAGTAGCAATAGACTTTTTCATTCCCACACGCAAATCACCTCCATCAGAGGGCAATTTTATCTCTACGGCATTGCATTGGTAAGCGCCTTTCATATTAAAGGCTATGTTGGCCTGCGTTACGTTGTCGGGATAAGTATAATCAGGCGAATAGGTAAAAGGGGCTGAACTATCAAAGATAGACATAAAAGGGGCCTGCTGAGTCTCATCGCCCGTCTGAATATAAAGTTGTGCATTGAGTCCCTCTGTTCCGTTATTATGTGCCACCCAAGCATTATCTTTACTGCCGTAACGATAGAATCCGTTGATGGTAAAACGATATTCTCCGGCCGGCATGTCGGAAAGGTCCTGATAAGCATCGAAGTTTTGGTTGTAATACTCTGCCACAGTGCCTGGCGCCGCTAAGAAGGGAGTACCCATCCATCCTTCCCTACCCTCAGAAAAGGAGGCATTGAGAAGTTGTTCCGTTATGTCCTTCCAATCTTCATCCGTCGCTTCGGGAAGTTGCTCCGAGGTCACATTTATTACAGGTATGCGTAGGATGCTCAGGGAATAAGCAGGCACAGAATAAGGAATGCTTCCATGGTCTTCGGAATCGGGAATGAAAACGGACTCAACAGGCTTTACCTTCATTAAATCCGACATAGAGTTTTCGTCCGAACCGCTGTTGCTAGTTAGTATTTGACGCTCTACCTGTCCCGTCCACTGGAAATCCTTGAAGCGAAGTATCGTCTCCTGAGCCTGTCCCAAGTTGACAAGTTTAACAATTAACGTATCTTCGGCTTGATTCAAGGAAGCACATGCATAAACCCCACGGCTTGTGGGCAAGGTAATATGGTGATAGAGTGTATTGTCTAAGTAACAATAGACATCTTCACCGTCCTTGACAATACGCAGATGATAGGTCTGCCCCTGACGAAGGGAACCTGCAAGCTTGGCCAATGTGCGCTTAGATCCTCCTACACATTGTTCGATGGCATGCTGGGAATTGTTCCAACCGCCAAGGTTCCACCAGATGAAGTTGTTTGGGTCGTCGTAACTGAAAGCTATAAGGAATCCTTCATTGCCAGAATTCTTTGTAGCATCGAGCTCTAAGGTATAGTTCTCCCCACAAGGTATCTGGCAGACATTGCACTTACCTTGCATAGAAGTACTTGTCTGATTAAGAGCTCCGCCGTTAATATCCCACGTACCGCCCGTAGCGTTCCAATGTTGCTGATATTCCTGAGCATCACTAAAATCTGTAGCATAGAGGGTCTGTCCCTGTGCATCAGTCACCTTGATATTATCATAGGTAACGGATGTTGACCATGAACTGAGGCCTATGGCATTGTTAAAGAAACGGGTAACGTTATTGGATTCTTGCCACGTAATGTTCTGATAGCCGACAGTAGAAGCCATCATCTGCTGCACCCAGTAAGAAGGTGTACCGAATGCGGCTGAGGCATTGAAGCGTATCATATCGGGCATCCAAGGAGAGGGATGGTTCTCGTGACAGAAGATAGGAGCATAAGAGGACATTATGCAAATATCAGAATTTCTCTCCATGCCAGCCATATAGACAGCTTCTGCAAGTGCTGCATTAAGGTTGCCCAAGGTACCGTAATCGCTAGTTACAGCATATTCACCAGCATAAACACGGTAGCCGTCTCGGTTAAAGTGGTCATACTTGTTATACTGCTGAGCAAACCAACCTGTGCTGCGATAGTAGTGCTCGTCCACCACTTCTACCGGATTTCCGTTGCGCCAGGCAGGGTCATCAGTTCCCCATGACTCTACATTGCCTATTAATATTATGTCAGGATATTTGGCTTTGATGGCACTGTAGAACTGCATATAACGTTCAGCATAGTGGTCGCTCTGGTCGTTGTTGTTGTTAAAAGAGTAATTATAGTTTTCATTACCTATCTCCAGTAGTCGTAGACCGAAGGGTTCAGGGTGTCCGTTGGCAGCTCGCATAGCACCGTAAGGAGTATTCACATCTCCATTGCAATACTCTATCAAATCCATTGTCTCCTGAATATAGGGACTCAGGTTCTGGTAGTCCTGCATCCATCCGTGACCCAGTCCTATGTTACATACAAAGAGTGGTTCTGCTCCCAGATCCTCGGTCAACTGCAGCAACTCATGCAGTCCCAAACCATCACTCACACGATAGCCCCAGTTCACATTCCAGTGCCCAGGACGTTCCTCGATAGGGCCAATGGTTTTCTTCCACTCGAAACGGTTGGTCTGCCCGTCACGCCATGTTCCCTCTATATAGCAACCTCCCGGGAAACGGACAAAGGTGGGATGAAGTTTAGAGAGCATCTCGGCCAAATCACGTCTACAGCCGTTGGGACGGTCCTTATAGGTAGGTGGCATCAATGACACAACATCCAGGTAGATAACCATATGTTCTAAAGCTCTTAGGGCGAACCTGCCTTTGGTATACGAAGAGGTAGCTGTCAATTGCAGAGTATATTTTTGCCATTCTTCTGTAAGGCTGATACTAAACTCTGTGCGGCCAAGGTTATTTTGGTTCTCATCTTCGAGTTCTGCACACATACGTCCATTGAACGTCCCATCTGTCTTTGCCCAGAATGTCAGCGTATAAGTCTCTCCCTTTACGATATTCATACCCCAGAAACCTTCGTTACGGACACCTGCAAGGTTCTCGTTTACAGTCAGTTTCAAAGCACGGCTTTGGGCGTTATTAAGTAGATTAGTACTCACCATCTCTACACTCACATTGCCAAACTTTTGCCATCCGTCTGGGGCTGTTGTATTATCCTCGAAGGAACGGTTACGAATCAACTCGGCATATAGGCCGCCATCGCCGCCATGATTTATCTCTTCATAGAAAATACCATACTGCAGCGGACTAAGCATAGGACCGCGCTGAGAAGTAGAGAACTCGAAAACAGACTGGGCTTTGCCTGTAAACACACAGAAGATGCAACACAGGCAATAAAGTTTAAACTTAAAAAGGATATTCATGTTTAATAATGAGTATTAGAAAATATATACACTCGCCATGGGGCGAGTGTAGTATACGATAGAACAGATAGAAATCAAATGATATATGATAGCTTATTCCATATCACCTTCTATAATCAAACGGGTTACTTCCGAAACTGCGTTTGAACGAATGGTGATAGTCTTCTGGAAATGGCCGGGAAACTTGTCGGTACCATTATAGGTAACGTCAATAACACCGTTTTCTCCAGGCTTAACGGGCTCCTTAGTGAAGGTAGGAACTGTACAACCGCAACTTGCAAAAGCCTGATGGATAACCAGAGGAGCGGTTCCTGTGTTAGTAAATTTGAAACTGCACTTTACAATAGGATCGTTCTTACTGAACTTGCCGAAGTTATGACGCAAGGTGTCAAACTTAATCTCTGCATAGTTCTCTGCCTTCGTAACACCGGTTACTTTTACATCGCTAGTATTTACCTTCTGTTGCTGTGTCTGGGCCTGCGTTGCTGAAACTGCCAGCATGCAAATGGCCAATATCAAGATTTTTTTCATCTCACTTTATCAATAAAATTTCTGCAAATATAGAGTTTTTTTTGTTAATAGGACCCTCAAAATCAATAAAAGTAACATTATTACCTTATTATTTAAGATATTTTTGTACTTTTGCACCCAAATCAGTAGGCTCAGGAAAGTTGGAAAAGATAATTCTTGGTATAGACCCCGGCACCAATATAATGGGTTACGGTGTACTGAAAATAGTTGATCGCAAGCCCGAAATGTTGGCCCTTGGCGTAATAGATTTGCGCAAGTTTGCCGACCATTACCTAAAGTTGGGACACATCTTCGAGCGCGTAAGCGGCATCATAGCCTCCTACCTGCCTGACGAAATGGCTATCGAGGCCCCTTTCTTCGGAAAGAATGTACAGAGTATGCTCAAATTGGGCAGAGCTCAGGGAACAGCCATGGCAGCAGCTATCAGCAAGCAGGTACCCATCACGGAATATGCTCCCACAAAGATTAAAATGGCCATAACGGGTAACGGAAATGCCAGTAAGGAACAGGTAGCCGACATGCTACGCCGTATGCTGAAAATAGAGCCCGAAGAAATGGGAAAATTTCTTGACGCAACAGATGCCCTGGGTGCAGCCTACTGCCACTATCTGCAGATGAATCGTCCGCAAACAGACAAGAAGTACCGCTCCTGGAAGGACTTTGTAGCCAAGAACAAAGATAAAGTCTCAGAATGATAAGAATCTACAATGGTATAACGCGCCACCCCGACTGGCGGATGGCAGAACCCATCAACTTAGAGATACTGCAAGGCGAGCAAATAGCCATTGCAGGAGATAATGCTGCAGGTAAAAGCCGACTGATAGAAGTAGTGACCGGTCATTACCCCCTGCTGATGAATGAGGTAAAATACGACTTCTCCCCCAGCCCGCTGAAGATGGTGAGTGAGAACCTGAAATATATCTCTTTCCGAGACTCATACGGCGATACCGACGGCACCTATTACTATCAGCAGCGATGGAACCAGCACGATATAGACGAGAACACACCCACAGTTGGACAACTCTTGCAAGAGGCATTCCGGCAAGCAGATGAATCCATTGGCAGAGGTCTCTCAGACGAGGAACGGGAAGCTGCCCAAAAGCAGCGTACAGCATTCAGAAATAAGCTGACGGAATTATTCCACTTAGACGGACTGATGGACAAATACATTATCTCGCTGAGCAGTGGAGAGTTACGTAAGTTCCAACTTACCAAGACACTGGGTACAGGACCGCGTGTGCTTATTATGGACAATCCCTTCATCGGCCTGGATGCTCAGACACGCGACCAGCTTCGCGACCTCCTGCAACAGTTGACACGCGAGACCCCTTTGCTCATCATTCTGGTACTGAGCAAGGTAGATGACATACCCGACTTCATTACCCATGTCATACCCATAGAAGGGTTGCGCATATTACCCAAGATTTCACGAACAGCGTATCAGCGTCAGTTACGTGAAAGGAAATATACATCGCTGTCCGACGAGAAGAAAAACTGGATTCTCAACCTACCCGACAAAGACCTGAAAAAAGAGGACTTTTATCCACAAGACGGACAAGAGATTCTAAAGTTCAACAATGTTACTATCCGCTATGGTTCACGCACGATTCTGAAAGACCTGAACTGGACAGTAAACGAAGGCGAGAAATGGGCTTTGAGCGGAGAGAACGGAGCTGGTAAGAGCACCCTTCTAAGTCTGGTTTGTGCAGATAATCCTCAAGCTTATGCCTGCGACATCGAACTTTTCGGACACAAAAGAGGAACTGGCGAGAGTATCTGGGAAATAAAACGACACATAGGATACGTCAGTCCCGAGATGCACCGTGCCTACCTGAAAGACCTTCCCGCCATTGACATTGTAGCCAGCGGACTCACCGACTCTGTAGGCCTGTACACTCGTCCCAAGCCAGAGCAGAAAGAGATATGCCTAAGATGGATGAATATCTTCGGTATCGAGGATTTGGCCGACCGCACATTCCTTAAACTCAGCAGTGGAGAGCAACGTCTGTGCCTGTTGGCCCGCGCCTTTGTAAAAGATCCCGAACTGTTGATTTTGGACGAACCCCTGCATGGCCTCGACCTTCAGCATCGTGCCCTTGTGAAAGAGATTATAGACACATTCTGCAGTCGTAAGCACAAGACCCTCGTAATGGTAACGCATTACAAGGAAGAATTCCCCAAATGCATCACCCATAGCATTTTCCTAAGAAAGAACTAAAAGTTGAATTTGGTCATTATCTGAACCTTATGATTCGTTACCCAATGTAAGTCTGTTTCAGCCAGTCCATTGAAGGGATTCTGGTCCTTGCCGTATTGTGCTGATGTGACCTCGTATTCAAGACCCAGTTGGAACTGGCCCCATGTACACAAGACGGTGGGAGAAAGTCGCCAGAGGCGGTTCATGTTGGCAAAACTGTTCTTGCTGAAATAGAACCCTTGAATGTCGCCTGTTGCATTGGTAGCAAGAGCATCCTTAGTACCGAAGTTACGAACATAACCGGCAAACAGAATACCTTTAACTTGCTTGCCGTAAGTCACTGAAATCCAAGATGAAGAGTTGCGTGTGGGCGTATACTCCCAGGAGCCGTCCTCGTGTATACGCTTCACCCCATATCCGCCATTAAGGTTCATGTGTTCACCTGCCTGAGCAAATACTGTCTTGGCCTTCATACTGAAATCCCTATATTTGTATTGAAGGTATAGGAAGGGCGATAAGGTAGTGATTCTGTCGCTCACCTTCACCTTTATTTCCTGATCCTGTGCATTCAGAACAGTTCCTGTATGACGGGGCGAGATGCTCAGCAAATCTACACCTGCCCTTAGCAGGACATTGGAATTAGGATGGTAGGAAACGCCAAGATAGGCCTCAGGTGTATGGGCATACTTAATATAGTTGGCAGATGCTCCCTCAGGGCCGGCTGATGTGTACTGCATCTGCCAAATGGCAGAAGCTGTAAGAGTGAAGTTTTTACCCAATTGAACGTCCATCTTTATCTGCGGTGTTCTGCTAAAGGGATTAAAAGGTGCACCAGTATTAAGGGAGATTACATCAGGCAGATCGGCAGCCAAAGGGTGCCAGGCTTGTCCCATTTGCAGGTTGATCCGTGCAAAAGCATCGCCACTCATTCGCAGGCTATCCCATGTAAGGGTCATGTAGGCCTGTCTCAGACGCAGTTGAGCTGTTCCAGTACTTCCTGTCAGTCCTGCATAAAAGTCCGCTTCAACCTTCCCGCTAAAATCGGTTTTCTTCCAACGGTAGCCCTGAACATCCAATCCAAAGCGTGTTGTCAGCGACAGAAAACGCATGGTGGTCTGGGAATTGAGGTCCTCCAGTGCTATCCCTGATGCATCAGCTTCTGTCTCTGTTTGATTCCAATCATTATCTTTGGGCAGATAGTTAAAAAGGTCACCTGTGCCGGCAAGATTCTCACGTGTATCTACCGAAAAATAGTTTCGTACAAATCCATATAGTTTAATGTGGTTATTTATGTGTTCCTTTACCTTATCGATTTTTTTCTCTTGTGCTGGCAAGGTACTTAAACAGGAAAATGCTAACAGACAGCAATAAAGTATTTTTTTCATCATCTATCTCTTGTTGTTTTTCTTAAAATGTACGCAAAATTAATTTGATTTTTCCTTTTTAACAAATGAATAGTAAAAAAAAACGCAATTTCTTGTATTGTATATGTAATGTTACTATTTTTGCATACACATTTAAGCAAAACACCACAATTAAGACCTTAGTCCATAAGAAAAGTGCAAAAACAACATTACTCATTTTTTAACTTTAATGATTACTAATATGAAACAAAAACTCTACCTATTTTTCCTTTTTACCCTTATTGGGCTATTAGGAAACAGTATGCATGTTCTGGCACAGGATATCCCAGAGCCTACGGCACAATGGGATTTCAACAATCCGGATGCTTTGATGACGCCCGTCAAGGGTAGCCTGACGATGGTTCCTGCCAAAACGAGCAGGGGAGGAATTACCTTCACGACCCTGAACGATGCGGGTATTACAAGTGTTGACGGCCCGTCTGAAGACAACAAGGCAATTCTGATTCCTAAAAATTCTGCACTCAAGGTAGAACGTGCTGAGGGCGCACAGCCCAGCACAACGTACACTATCATGATGGATGTGATGGTAGAGAATGCCACTCCGTTTGACGGTCTGCTCCAGACAGATAAGAGTAACGGTAGTGACGGCGACTTGTTTATTAACAAGAACTCTATAGGTGTTGCCTCGATGGGTGGTTACTTTGGTAAGGTGAAAAACAATACGTGGACGCGTATTGTCCTCTCTTACCGAGACGGCAAGAACATCCTATACCAGGACGGTGAGAAGCTGACAACCGCCAACCCTGATGTAAATGACCGATTTAAAATACAGAGTTTCGGTTTCTATCTGTTCTGCGATGAGGACGGTGAAGAGGAACCCACCTATGTGGCTAACGTAGCATTCTGGGAAACTCCGCTGACAGATGCCGAGGTGAGCGCATTGGGCGGCTACAAGGAAGAAGCTAAAAACTTCGAGATTGCTACAGCCAATGACTTGGTATCTTTCGCCGAATACATCAGTTCTGGCAAAGAAGCTAATGGCGTGCTGACAGCCGACATCAGCCTGACCGAACCTTGGACAACACCTATTGGTATAGACGGCGCATCATTTACAGGAACCTTCGACGGACAGGGACACAAGATTACCGGTTTCGACGGAACCAGTTCGGGAAAGTTCGGCCTGTTTGGTGTAACTGCCAATGCTACCATAAAGAACTTCAGTATCGACGGTAAACTTAAAGTAACAGCAGCACACGGCAGTGGAGCCATTGGTTGGGCTTCGTCCAGTAGAATTTCGAACGTTCACTCCACACTTGAAATTACTGTCGCTGATCCCGATGTACATCATGTAGGTGGTGTGGTTGGTTCTGCACAATACAAGAATCGCATTACCGGCTGTACCTTTGCAGGAACACTAACAGAAACAGCAAGCAACAACGACTGCTTTGGTGGTGTAATAGGCTACATGGCAGAAGACACGGTCTTGTTCTGTGCCAACTATGGTACGGTTACCTATTCCAACCCAGGCGGTTCTGTGGGCGGTATAGCCGCATACTTGAACAATAACGGCGGAATGATCCGCGGATGTCTGAACGTGGGTAAGGTGGCTTTAAACGATGAAGAGACGAAGCCTACGCTGGGCGGTGCCATCATGGGTAACCTGCGAGGCCACACACCAGAAAACATGCAGAGTAACTGCTGGCTGGAGGGTAGCGCTCCGTTTGCCACGGGCGGCAATGTGATGCCAGACGTAAAATGCTTCACTTCTGATAAGTTGGCAACCGGAGAGGTATGTTATGCCTTGAACGGCGACCAGACCAATATTGGTTGGTTCCAGACCTTAGGCAGCGATGAGGCTCCTATGCTCGACCCCACTCATCAAAAGGTTTATCTGAACGGGCGGAAACATTGTGACGGTTCTCTATACGCTGAATCCACCTATGCCAATTCACCTTCTGAAGTAACACAAGACAAGCACAACTTTGTTGACGGTTATTGTTCATATTGCGACCTCTACGATGAAAATTACGCCCTGACACCTAATGCTGAAGGCTATATCGAGATTGGCAACGTGAACCAGCTCAGGCGGTTTGCTGCTTTGGTAAACAGCGGAGAACTGAAAGCCAACGCCATACTGACGGCAGACATTGACTTCGCAGGAGCAATTGAAGATGCTCAGAAGAAAGGTAGGGAGTTTGCATGGACACCAATCGGAAGTTGGGTATCTACCCCAGCCGGTAACGCATGCTTCCAAGGCCACTTCGACGGTCAGGGTCACAGCATCAGGAACTTCAATGTGAAGTCCAACCAGAACTGGTACGCTTTGTTCGGTGTTGTTTCTTCAAACTGTGTGATCGAGAACTTCTATATCGACGGTAACATCAGCATTGCAACCCAGTACACGGGCGGTATTGCTGCTTATGCACGCGATGCACGCGTGGTATTCCGTAACCTGCGCTGTAATGTAAACATTAAGAACACGAGTGTAGGCGGCCGTCAGGGCGGTATTCTGGGCACTGTACAGACAACTGAAGATGTAACGCTGATAGAGAACTGTACTTACTCAGGGACACTGGATGCCAACGATAACGGCAACAGCGGTAACTACGGCGGCATGGTGGGTTACGTGAACAGTAACGCCAATTCGATAGCAGAGATTAACAACTGTCTGTTTGATGGTACGCTAGTGAACAGTGCAGAGGCTCCCGGTCAATGTACCTTCGGCGGTATGGTGGGCTATGTGAGCGGCGGTGTTACACATATCAACAGTTCACTGTCCGTCGGTGAGGTGAATTCGTCTGTCTGCGGCCAGTTCTTCGGTGCAGTGAAGAGCAACAAGAGCACGATGACGAACTGCTACTATACGGGGGAGATGGTGAACGGCTCAGCCAGCACCATTACCTTGGAGGCTGAGATGGTGAACGAAGACCAACTGGCAAGCGGCGAGGTTTGCTGGCTCCTGAACGAAGAAAACTTTGTTGATGTTGCATGGCATCAGGTTATCGATGAGCAGGAATATCCAGTTCCTGGTGGTAACGAAAATATTGTCTATAAGTTTGGCACTGGAGACTACAAGTGTCTGACCGACGAGATGCTATCTGAGTTGATTGAAGACCTCAGCACGAAAGAGGAAGATTTCATCAACGAAGTCGTAGCATATCAGATTTTACTCAATGAGTATGAAGAGACTATCAAGTCATGGGCTGACATACAAACCCTTGACAAGTTCTTTGAAGCATATAAGTCTAGTCTTGAACTAAAGAAGAGTATCGAGACATCAGCCGAGAACTATGCTGCCTATTCAAAGGCATGTGACGATGCTGCCAAATACATTGAAGATAATGGAATCGAAGGTGAGTACACAGACTTCCTGAAGGATTATTTAAAGGATTCCTTAGAGCCGGATGCTAACTATCCCAACGGTACCAAATCCTATATTCTGGACAACCGCAATCTGGACGACAAGGCTCTTATTGCAGAGATAGCCTTCGTAAGCCAGATGTTGGAGAATGCTATCGCTGGTGGTAGTACTCCCGGCACAGAGATTACCCGTCTGCTGACGAATGCCAACTTTGCTAATGATTATGAAGGATGGACAACAGAATTTGACGGAGGAACGGCTACTGTGGGCGGCAAACCCGAAATCATGCACATCCCCGAGGGATTCAATAACAAAACTTTCAACGCCTATCAGACGCTGAGCGAACTGCCAAACGGTATCTATATGGTAACAGCCAACAGTTTGTTCCGCACCGGAGGTGATGTCTACAGTACATTCTATGCCGGTCAGCTTTACCTGAACAACACCTGTAACTACGTTATGTCACCAGGCGAAGACGTCATTGACGAGAATGATGCCGAAGAAGGTGTGAACTGCTTGGGTGAAAGCAGCGACAAAAAATATGAGAGTGACGACATTGTAGGTTGGGTTCCCAATGTACGAGAAGGCTGCTCCGTTGCCTTCAGCGCAGGTCGTTATCAGAACTTCTGCGCCACAGAAGTAACCGATGGCACGCTGACAGTAGGTGTACGCAACCCAGGAACAGGCTTAGGAAGTGACTGGCTACCATTCGGCAACCTGCATATCTATTATCTGGGTACTGCTGACGAAGCCAACGAGAGACTTGCTGAGGTGCTTGAAGGTTTTGTGGCTCGCGCTCAGGTAATCCTGAATTTCGAGTCAAGTAGCTTCACAGAAGAATTCGCCAAGCATCCCAATATTTCTCAAGAACTGAAAGAAAAACTTGCTGCAGCTATCGGTGATGTGGATAAGGCTGAAAGCGGTGCAGAAAAGATGAAGCTCATAGAAACCTTCTCTGACCTCTTCAAGCAAATTCATGCTTGCCGCATGGCATACATCTCTATGCTCGATGCCATCATAAAACTGCAAGACAATCTTTATGCACTAGTTGAAAAGGGACTTATTGCCGACGATGTTTACGAGGAATGGTCAACAAAGCTAAGTGCTGCCTTGGACAACTATACGTTAGGAGAAATCACGGCAGAAGAGGCACTTGCCATTGCCAATGAGCTGAACAACAGTGATGTTATGCTTAAGTCTGTGGACGGAGTATATCAGTTGGAGACAGCTGCCGACCTAGCTATCTTCGCCATGATTGTCAACAACGGCTCTCTCAATGCCGATGCTGTCCTTATGAAAGACATTGACATCGCTGACCTCGGCGAGGAATTTGTATGGTCTGCTATCGGAAACTGGGCAACCTCCGGTATTGCATACAAGGGACACTTCAACGGACAAGGGCACACCATCAAGAATTTCAAGACAACCGCAGACCGTAACTTCTTCGGCCTCTTCGGCGTACTCTCTGACAATGCTCTCATCGAAAACTTCAGCATCGGAGGTGACATTGCCTCTGACTTCCAATGCGCTGGCAGTGTTGCCGGATTTGCACGTGATAAGAACGTGACCATTCGTAACATCCACAGCGATGTAAACATTATGAGCAGTTTTACAGGTGGTAGAACCGGTGGTATTTTGGGTACAGCAAATGACGGTACAATACGCATTGAAAAATGTACCTACTCTGGTACGCTGGATGGCTACGATGACGGCAATGGAGGTAACTATGGCGGTATTGTGGGTTACACCAACAACTCCACAAATGCTGTCTGTGATATTATAGACTGCCTGTTCGATGGTAAACTTATCAATACCGTAGCAGTTCCCGGCAACTGTACCTTTGGTGGCATGGTGGGTTACACCAATTCGTCCTTCGTAACCATAAAGAACTGTCTGTCCATCGGTACAGTAGAATCTGCAAGATACGCTCAGTTCTTCGGTGCACTGAACGGAACAAACTCTAAGATCTACAACAGCTACTACAAGGGTGACTACATTAACGGAAGCTCCAGCGGGCAGAAAGCTAATCCTCAGGAAGCTACACTGGTAAACGATGCCCAATTAGCAAGTGGTGAGATTTGCTTCAAACTGAATGGTGACCAAAGCGTAATCAACTGGTACCAGACAATGACAGGCGATGAAAAGGATTTGTATCCTGTTCTCGACCCGACTCACAAGGTAGTTCTGTATGATGAAACTAATGGATACTACAACGGAGGTGATGAGGATCCCGATGGCATTTCAACTATTGAACATTCAACATTGAACATTGAACATTCTATCTTCAACTTGGCTGGTCAGCGTATCAGTAAGTTGCAGAAGGGTATCAATATTGTAAATGGCCAAAAGGTTCTCGTAAAGTAAAGACTCATCCTCTACTCCCTTAGGGAGAAAGGAATAATAAAGCCCGCTCATTCCCCAAAGGAAGTGCGGGCTTTTTTAGCTTTGAGAATAACCTCGAATGTACTTTCGTTCGGGAATAAAAAGAAAAACAAGCTTTTCTTTTGTATTCCGCTCACTTATTCGTACCTTTGCAGGCCGAAAAGTGTAAAAAGATGAATGTTGCAGTAGTAAGATACAACGCAGGTAACATATATTCAGTTATCCATGCCCTACAGAGGCTTGGCGTTAACCCAATTCTTACCGACAATCCAGAGGAGTTGCAAAAAGCCGACAAAGTACTGTTTCCCGGACAGGGAGAAGCCAGCAATGCTATGCGCTACCTTAGGGAGCACGGATTGGACAAAGTAATCACGGATCTTAAGAACCCAATCCTTGGTATTTGTATCGGTCAGCAATTGATGTGTCGTCATAGCGAAGAAGGTGATACAGAATGTTTGGGTATCTTTGATGCCAATGTGCTACGCTTTCAGCCACAACGTCACGAGGACAAAGTGCCTCACATGGGTTGGAACCAACTGGAAGGTCCGACATCGGAACTCTTCAAGGGATTCGGCGAGGGCGAGTTTGTGTACTTCGTGCATAGCTTTTATGTTCCTGTCTGCGCTCAGACTATTGCGACCACCAATTATGTTCTCCCTTTCAGTGCTGCATTACACAAAGACAATTTCTATGCCACGCAGTTTCATCCAGAAAAGAGCGGAAGCGTTGGAGAACGTATCATTAAGAACTTTCTGGAACTATGATAGAGCTGATTCCTGCCATAGATATTATAGGAGGCAAATGTGTACGCCTGACAAAGGGTGACTACGCTACCAAGAAGGAGTATGGTGACCCGGTTAGTATGGCACAAGAGTTTGAACAATTGGGGTTCAAGCGTCTGCATGTTGTGGACTTGGATGGAGCCAAAAGCAAACACGTGGTGAACGATGCCACACTGAGAGCCATTACCAGAGCAACCCGACTGAAGGTCGATTTCGGAGGAGGTGTAAAGACAGAAGACGACCTGAAGAAAGCTTACGAGGCTGGTGCCACTTTGGTAACTGTTGGTAGCATAGCCGTGACAAATCCGGATTTGTATCTGGAGTGGTTACAGAAATATGGAGCCGACCAACTGATTCTGGGAGCTGATGTACGTGACGGCAAGGTGAGCATAAACGGATGGCTGGAGGATAGCGACGTAGAACTGACAGAGTTCCTGACCAGATACATGCTGGCCGGCACACGAAATATTCTCTGCACAGAGATAAGCAAAGACGGTATGCTACAAGGACCAGCTATAGACCTGTACAAGCAGGTGATGAAAGCCCACCCCACCTGCCATCTAATTGCCAGTGGCGGCGTCAGCTGCATAGAGGATATCCTGGAACTGGAGAAGGCCGGCATCCCTGCCGTAGTATTCGGCAAAGCCATCTACGAGGGAAGAATTGACTTGAAGGAGGTTGTTAGGCTGTTAGGGGCAGAACTAACCGCTAACCGCTAACCTCTATTTTTGAATTTTGAATTTTGAATTAAAATAATATAGTGTTAGCAAAACGAATCATACCTTGCCTAGACGTTAAGGACGGACAGACTGTAAAGGGAACAAACTTTGTGAACCTAAGGCAGGCTGGCGATCCGGTAGAATTGGGTCGTGCCTACAGTGAACAGGGAGCAGACGAATTGGTGTTCCTGGATATTACTGCCAGCCACGAAGGCCGGAAAACTTTTACCGATATGGTGCAACGTGTTGCCGCTGAGATAAGTATTCCCTTCACAGTAGGAGGCGGTATCAGTGAATTGCGTGATGTTGAGAAGATGCTATCGGCTGGAGCGGATAAGGTAAGTATTAACAGTGCTGCTATCCGTAATCCTAACCTCATTGATGAGATTGCATACAATTTCGGTAGTCAGGTTTGCGTGGTTGCCATAGATGCACGTTTAGACGAGAAAGGATGGACATGCTATCTGAACGGCGGACGTATCCCTACAGAACGTAACCTTTTTGATTGGGCCATGGAGGCTAACCAGAGAGGAGCCGGTGAGATTCTGTTTACCAGCATGAATCACGACGGGGTAAAGGCTGGCTTTGCTAACGATGCCTTAGCCCGACTGGCAGAAGAACTTTCTATTCCCGTGATTGCCAGCGGTGGTGCAGGATGTATGGAACATTTCCGCGATGCTTTTGCCATAGGTCATGCAGACGCAGCACTCGCTGCCAGTGTATTCCACTTTGGCGAAATAGGAATCCCTGAGTTAAAAGAATATTTAAGAGCAGAAAAGATAAACGTAAGATTATGAAGATTGACTTTCAGAAATGTGGCGGATTGGTACCTGCCATCATTCAGGATGCAACCACAAAGAATGTACTGATGCTTGGCTACATGAACCAAGAAGCCTTTGACAAGACAAAGGAATCAGGACTGGTAACTTTCTATAGCCGTTCCAGACAATGTCTGTGGACAAAGGGTGAGACAAGCGGTAACTATCTGCATGTCGTGGATATTAAAAACGACTGTGACCAAGACACCCTTCTTATTACCGTTCATCCTGACGGTCCTACTTGCCATACCGGAACAGATACATGCTGGGGGGAGAAGAACGAGAAGAATCCTCTACTCTTCCTCTCGGAACTGAACGATTTCATTGAAACACGATACAAGGAAATGCCAGAAGGCAGTTACACAACGAGTCTTTTTAAGGACGGATTAAACCGTATGGCGCAGAAAGTGGGCGAAGAGGCTTTGGAATTGGTCATCGAAGCTACCAACGGCACCAACGACCGCCTTATATACGAGGGCTCAGATATGCTGTATCACCTGATTGTCTTGCTAACAAGCAAGGGCCTGCGCATCGAGGATATGGCTGCCGAACTGGCAGAACGTCATAATCCCGGATGGAAAAAACACTAAAGCCACCTCCATCTCTCCCATGGGGGAGAGACTAATTGAACATTGAGAATTGGCCATTGACTCATAAGGCTCATAAGACCTATTAGACTCATAAACGATAAACTAATAAATGATTATAAACTATAAGAATATCAATATTTACCAAGGTGACTACCAGGTCCTCAGAAATGTGAGCATAACAGTTGAAGAGGGCGAGATGGTATATCTGGTAGGTCAGGTAGGCAGCGGTAAGTCATCGCTCCTGAAGACTTTCTATGCCGAGGTTCCTTGCGAAGGAGAAGTGGCTAACGTGCTTGGCTACAACATGCTTAAGTTCAAGACCTCACAACAACCTGCTTTGCGTAGGGAAATGGGCATTGTCTTTCAGGACTTCCAACTTCTAACAGACCGTACTGTCTTCGAGAACCTGAACTTTGTATTGAAAGCCACAGGTTGGAAAAAGAAAGCAGAAAGGGAAAAAAGAATCCAGGAAGTGCTTAAACAGGTAAGGATGGAAGATAAAATCGACAACTTTATCTTTGAATTGAGCGGTGGTGAACAACAGCGTATTTGCATTGCCCGAGCTTTGCTGAATAATCCTAAAGTCATCTTAGCAGACGAGCCTACAGGGAATCTTGATGCAGAAAACGGTGAACTTATCCTTGCACTTCTTGATGAGATTCGCAGACAGGAGAATACAACCATCATCATGAGTACCCATAATTGGCAGTGGATCGATTACTTCCCGGGAACAGTTTACAAATGCCAGAATAATGAACTTACAAAATAAAAGACCATATACAAAATGAAAGTACTGAAATTTGGTGGTACATCCGTAGGTACCCCACAAAGAATGCAAGAGGTGTCCAAGCTCATCACAGCCAACACAGAAGCAAAACTGGTAGTATTGTCTGCTATGTCAGGCACGACAAATACATTAGTTGAAATATCAGAATATCTCTATAAGAAAAACCCCGAAGGTGCCAATACACTCATCAACCGGTTGGAAGAAAAGTACCTTCAGCATACACAGGAACTCTACAAAACAGACGAGTATAAACAACAGACTACAACCTTCATCCGCGACGAGTTCAACTATCTGCGTTCCTTTACCAAAGTCCATTTCACTTCTTTCGAAGAAAAGGTAATTCTGGCCCAGGGTGAAATTATCAGTACCAATATGGTTACCAACTACCTGAAAGAATGTGGCGTGAAAGCTATCCTCCTGAATGCATTAGATATTGTAAGAACCGACAAAAATGCAGAGCCTGACTTCCTATATATAAAGGAAAAGAGCAATGCCGTTCTGAAGGAGAATGACGGATATGATATTTACATTACTCAAGGTTTCATCTGCCGCAATGCTTACGGAGAAATAGATAACCTACTCAGAGGCGGTTCAGACTACACAGCCTGCCTGTTGGGTGCTGCCATCCAAGCCGAGGAAATACAAATCTGGACAGACATTGACGGTATGCACAACAACGATCCCCGTATCGTTGAGAACACAGAACCCGTACGTCAGCTTCACTTTGAGGAAGCAGCCGAGTTGGCATACTTCGGTGCTAAGATTCTTCACCCCACCTGTATTCAGCCTGCCAAATTCGCCGGTGTTCCTGTTCGTCTGCTGAACACAATGGCTCCCGAAGCTCCAGGTACTATCATCAACAATGAATTCCAGAAGGGTAAGATAAAGGCTGTGGCTGCACGCGACAATAATATCTGTATCCAGATAACCAGTAGCCGAATGCTTCTGGCTTATGGATTCCTTAGAAAAGTGTTCGAGATTTTCGAGACATATAAGACCAGCGTTGATATGATCTGTACCAGCGAGGTGGGTGTGTCTGTAACCATCGACAATTCAACCCATCTGGCAGATATCCTTGACGACTTAAAGAAATACGGAACCGTTAACGTGGATCACGACATGACGATTGTATGCGTGGTGGGTGATTTGGATTCTGACAATGTCGGGTTCGAGACAATTGCATGTGAGGCATTGAAAGAGATTCCCGTACGTATGATAAGCTATGGCGGTTCCAACCACAACATCTCCTTCCTGGTAAAGGCTGAAGACAAGAAGCGCACACTACAGGCATTAAGCAAAACTCTCTTCAATAAATAAAGAACCATACAGATTCCAATGAAAAATTTATTAAAGGATAACACCGCCCTTGTTGAGAAGTTCCGTTCTATTAGAACACCATTCTATTATTACGATACGGAACTGCTTGACATGACTTTGCAGGCTATTAAGGAGGAAACCGGAAAGCACGAGGGGTATCACCTGCATTATGCCGTTAAGGCATGTACCAACCCCAAGGTGCTTAACCACATAACAAAGGCAGGTTTTGGAGCCGACTGCGTGAGTGGTGGTGAAATCCAAGCCTGTCTGAATGCCGGGTTCCCTGCATCAGAAATTGTTTTCGCAGGTGTAGGAAAAAGCGACTGGGAAATAGAATTGGGACTGAAGGTTGGCATCCAGTACTTTAACGTGGAAAGCATTCCAGAACTGGAAGTCATCAATGAAATAGCCGCCAAAATGCAAAAATTGGCAAAGGTAAGTTTCCGTATCAACCCCAACGTAGGAGCAGACACCCATGCCAATATCACCACCGGACTGGCCGAGAATAAATTCGGCATTGCGATGGAAGATATGGAAAAGGTGATTGCGCTGGCCGACAAGATGAAGAACGTGGAGTTTATGGGCCTTCACTTCCACATAGGAAGTCAGATTTTAGAGATGGACAACTTTGTGGCACTCTCGAACAGAATCAACGAACTTCAGGACCGACTGGAGCAGCATGGCATTCTTAATGTTAAGAATATCAACGTAGGAGGCGGATTAGGCATTTCCTATGAAGACCCAGATGGTCAGCCTATTCCCAATTTCAAAGCATACTTCGACACATATGCAAAATACCTGAAACTGCGTCCTGGTCAGCAGTTGCATTTTGAGTTAGGACGTGCTGTAGTGGGTCAATGCGGCTCTCTTATCACAAAATGCCTGTATATAAAGAAGACTGCGACCAAACAATTTGCTATTGTGGATGCTGGTATGACCGACCTTATTCGCCCTGCTCTCTATGATGCGTATCACAAGATAGACAACCTTACCAGCAATGCCCAGGAAGAGGTATATGATGTTGTTGGTCCCATCTGCGAGAGCAGCGATGTTTTTGTTAAGGATTATAGCATGAACGCCACAAGACGGGGAGATTTACTGGCACTTCGTTCTGCCGGTGCATACGGCGAGATTATGGCCAGTCAATATAACTGCAGAAGTCTTCCCATAGGTTATACCACAGAGGATTTATAATTGATGATGTCAGGAACAACAGTTATAGCATTATGTATTAACTTCGTTTTATGGATACTCTCCATAATGCTTATGCTTCACTATGCCCGTTTGGGAAAGATTAGTCGCAAGCAGAGCGCAGAATGCATTAAATACACAATGCTCCCAAGTGTTGCTGTTGTCATTGTAGCTCAGGAAGAAGCAGAGAAGCTACGCAGACACCTTCCTCTTTTCCTCGAGCAGCATTATCCATCTGAATATCAAGTGATTGTCGTTGATATACATAGTTCCGACGACACACAGAAGCTTTTGGAAGAACTGGAGGGGAAATACCCTCATCTCACTCATACATCCATCCCTGTATCAGCCAGAGACATCAGCATGCAACGACTGGCTATGACATTAGGCATGAAAACAGCCTGTACCGAATGGGTTATCTTTACCCAAGCGGATTGCTGCCCGGAAACAGAAGGATGGCTTGCCAGTTTCATGAATACTGATACGCAGGGCAAGCATGCCATCTTAGGATTCACCCGATATGCGCAGTGTAACAGCTGGATGATGAAGAAACGTCAGTTTTTCCGTTTATGGCAACAAATGCTATGGATTCCCTTTGCCACAAAGCATCATCCTTACAGAGCAGACGATACACTGTTAGCATACCGAAGGGATTACTTCTTTGGACATAACGGATTTGCTTCCGACTCCAAGTTATTGGTAGGAGCGTCCACCCTTCTTGTCAATAATAACATTTCCCGGCAACAATGCGCTGTTTCCATCGACAGAAAAGCAATACTCCTTCAGGACAATCCTCTTCCTCATACATGGCCCCAGGAAGAAGTTTTTTTTATGGAAACTCGCAAGCATACAAAGTACAAGTGTCTTTACAGAACATGGTATGCGATAAAAGTGACCGTTCCCATACTGTTCACACTATCTACTATTGTATCATGCGTTCTTTGGTTTCAGGATCATATTGTTACAGGTATCTTGGCTGGTCTTTGGCTCTTTTTATATATATTCAGGGATATTGCATTCCGCAAGACTACCAAACAATTCAATATCAAAAGCTTTCACCTTACGCTCCCCTTCTTCTGTTCCCTTATCCCATTGTGGGACATTCGGTCATGGCTAAAGTGGCGCTTTACTAACAAAAGAGAATTTAGGAAAAAATTTGTATAATCATTTAAGATGCAGAGTATACCTTTCATAGCATGGTGTCTGGAACACCTTAATTACTGGGTTATCACACTTCTGATGGCCATCGAGAGTAGCTTCATACCCTTCCCCAGCGAAGTAGTAGTACCACCAGCAGCCTATCTTGCTGCTACCAACGGAGAGATGAATGTTGTACTGATTGTTGTCTGTGCCACTTTGGGAGCGATTATCGGAGCACTCATCAATTATGGATTAGCCTATACGCTTGGACGACCTCTGGTCTATAAGTTTGCCAACAGCCGGTTTGGCAATATGTGCCTTATTGATCAGGCAAAAGTTGAAAAGGCAGAAAAATACTTTAATGACCATGGTGCAATAGGAACATTGGTAGGTCGGTTGGTACCTGCCGTAAGACAACTCATCAGCATACCCGCAGGATTGGCAAAGATGAAACTAAGCAAGTTTATCCTTTATACCTCTCTGGGCGCTGCAGCATGGAACAGCATTCTGGCTGCCATCGGATATTATATGGCAAGTGTGGTTCCATACGACCAATTGGATGCAAAAGTAGCAGAATACAGCAATGAGGTGAAGATCGTGATGATTGCCTTGGGAGTTTTTGTTATTTTATATCTGGCATATAAGGGTTTTAAGAAATGAAGAATAGCCCCCTCCCTACCTCCCCCGAAGGAGGAGGGGTAAGTCTAGTGTAAAAAATAAAAAGTGAAAATGGGTAGATATCTGTTCTTTATACTTTCTTTATCATGTGCCCATCATAACTGTATGGCACAAGATATGTGGAATGAGTTGGCCACCTCAGAATACCGTATCGACTCTACCGATGTTAAGGCGTTACGAGTGGAGGTGGATAACTTGAGTTTCTTCCACGATAACGAATATAGCGGAAAACTCGCGCAGGGATACACCCTTCCTGGTTTATGGATCCAACCCAAGCTCACTTATAACCCGATCAAACAAATTGGTTTGGAAATTGGCCTCCATGCACTCATCTTTAACGGAGCAAACAAATACCCATGCTACGCCTATCATGATATAGGTACATGGAAAGGTAACCAATATCAGTCAGGAGTCCATCTTCTTCCTTGGGTCAGGGCTAAGGCTCAATTCAAATATCTGACAATTGTTCTGGGCAACATCTATGGCGGACAAAACCACCAACTGATTGAACCGCTTTTCAACCCTGAACTCAATATTTCACAAGATCCCGAAATGGGATTCCAGTTGCTTTGGGACAGACCTCATCTGCATGCGGATATATGGTTAAACTGGCAAAGCTATATCTTCAAAATGGATACACACCAAGAAGCCTTCACTGTTGGTATGAACTGGACAGTTTACTACAACAAACCTGAGAGCGAGATTAGCTGGTTCTCCCCCATTCAGGTCGTGATTCAGCACAGAGGCGGAGAACAGATTATTACTCCTAAAGAAGTCCAGACAATCAGTAATGCCGGCGTAGGCGTAGGAATGAAATGGAATGCCAACCGCAAGGCTTTGAAACATCTTGGAGCTGAAATCAATATGTTGGCAGCCTACCAACAGAGTGGTCAGTTATGGCCCTTCAAGACAGGACTAGCCGTTCATGCCGGTCTGAATTTTAACCTTTGGGACCACCTTGGCATAAACGCAGGTTATCTTTATGCGCCCAAACACTTTGTAAGCCTCTACGGAAATCCATTATATAATACGGTAAGTCAGATAGACCAGACAAACTTCGATGGGAACAACACCATTTCTGCAAGGGTCAGCTATCACTACGTCATAGCCAAACATTATGTAGTTGGTGCACAGGCTGAAACTTACCAGACATGGCTGCCTAAACATAACAAACTGAATTTCGACTTTGGAATTTATCTTAGAGTCAATCCCAACTTCCTAATCAAGAAGTGGTGATTACAACTCTAACGCCAAACCGTCATAAGCCAGATGAATATTCTCTGGTAATAGGGAATCTTCAACAGCATGAAGACCCAAATGATGACTCATGTGGATGATATAGGTAGGAATATCCAATGCCAGACTTTTGGAAAACACTATAGCATCTTCTACTGTCTGATGGGTAGGATGAGGCTCGTGTCGTAATCCGTTTACCACCAACACTTTTATCCCCTTTAACAACTCCTTGCTACGTGGGGTAATATCGGTCATATCTGTTATATATCCTAAGTCACCTATTCTGAAACCAAGAATGGGCAGCTTACCATGCATAACCTGTAACGCTGTTACTGGAATATCACCAAACATTACCTTATCACCCTCTTTCATTTCACAGAGTCGAAGCAGAGGAACACCCGGATATTTGTTCTCAACGAAACAATATGGTAACCGTTCACGAAGATGCTTGCAAGAATATGCATCGGCATAAATCGGCAAATCATGCATATAGCTGTAAGGACGCAAATCGTCTATCCCACCCACATGGTCATAATGCTCGTGCGTGATAAGGACAGCATCCAACTTGTCGCAAAAGTCAATGCGTAACATCTGTTCCCGGAAATCAGGACCACAGTCAACGAGCAGATTGGTCTTTCCGTCTTGTACCAGAGCAGAACAACGCAATCTTTTATCCTTGGGGTCTGAGCTCGTACATACGGTACAATGACATCCCATCTGAGGAATGCCACAACTGGTTCCCGTACCTAAGAATGTTATCTTCATGACTCGCCAATAAAGTTTACCTCAGGAGACAAAAGAATACAGAATCTCTCATAAACCGACTGCTGCACAACTTTACATAAAGAAAGAATATCCTTTCCTGTTGCACCGCCTTTATTCACAAGTACCAACGCCTGCTTGTCGTGAACAGCAGCTGGTCCTAAAGACTTACCTTTCCAACCGCATTGTTCTATCAGCCAACCGGCAGGAACTTTAACATGACTGGAATCAACCTCATAGAAAGGGGCATTGGGATATTTCTCTTGTATGCGATGCAAAACATCCACATCCACAATGGGGTTCATAAAGAAACTGCCTGCATTTCCTGTGACCTTGGGGTCTGGGAGTTTATTCTCTCTGGTTTCTATGATAATATCGCGTAACTGCATAGCAGACAGGGTTTCTGGCTGTATCTGCTTGGCCTGGACAGATGCCATCAAGCCACCATAATTCAAACAGGGAGTGAAATGTTTTTCCAGTTGAAAGACCACATGGCAAACAGCATACTTTCCTCTGTAAGCCTCGTCTTTGAATATACTGTGTCTGTATGAATAAGAGAGTTCATCATGGTCCCATGCTCTTGTAGAACCATCCTGTAAGGATACAGTATATACCTTCTTTATCAGGTTGCCTACCTCTGCTCCGTAAGCTCCAATATTCTGAACAGCCGATGATCCGACCTGACCTGGAATAAGAGAAAGATTCTCAAGTCCATACCAACCATGTTGAATGGCATATAGGACAAAGTCATCGTGTGTGATACCTGCACCAACGTTTACCATGACAGTATCTTCATCTTCACACAGAACAGAAATGTCTTTTATCTCCGAGAAAAGAATAATACCTGGAAAATCTGACAGGAAAAGGAGATTACTTCCACCACCAATGTGCAAGAGTGGTTGATGACTCATCTCTCTTTGGTATTCGTCAAGGAAATCCAACAACTCCTGCTCACTGCTATATTTCACCAGAAGATTAGCAGTCGCATCAATACCAAAGGTATTATACTCCTTTAATGAACAATTCCTTAGCTTTTCCATTCTTATTCTCAACTCTGAACTCTCAACTCTAAACTCTAAACTAATTTTCGTATCTCGTCAAATACCACTCATTATCCTCCTTTGTAAAGTAGAACAACTCCTGCAAACCATTAGAAGAACCAGACTTCTGCAAAATCATCCGCTTTGGTCTATACTTTTGCACCCCATAACGGATATTAGAGATTACACCCTGAGGAACATCTGGGCAGAAAGATCTCCATTGTTCTGCATTAATGGTACCTTCAATATAAGAATCATCCTCTTCCGGATCAAGAACCATAACCTTCAGAGGTTGTTCTACATGAGCCTGTTGGTATAATGTATCTGAACTGAATCGTGCATAAAAGGTAAGAAAATCATAAATATCGCTTTCGTGAAACACAATATCACGGACTGACGTAAGCTTCCACTTTCCAGCTATCAACTGGAACTCAAAAGAGCGAAGATTTTCCTCAATCAGATCTATACGCTCCACAATAACCAAAGAATCCTCCATAACAGACTTCTGGCTCTCCACCTGTTTTCTGTCTCCGTATAATACCGTAAAGAAATCCTCTTTAAGAAAATGAAATTCTGATGCACAATTAAAAGAGTTTATTTTCCTGGTATCTCCGTCAACATCCGTAAAGGTAAGAGGCCACACAATTCGTTTGCTCTGCAGTCGGTCACTATGAGTAAAGGCAAACATAAAGTCATCAAACGATGTGTCTAACTTATCAGATTCATCCGCCTCCTCGATTTCTTCATCAACTTCACTTAATGTATCGGGTACAACAGATGTATCTACAGATATAGAATCGACATCCTCTGATGATTCTGAGTACCTTCCATTATTACATGAAAAGAGTGTTACAACCACAAACAAAGGTAATATTACCTTAACTATTCTGTTCATCTTAAAGACACTTGTCTAAAAATTGCACAAAAGTACACTTATTTTTTCACATTACGTTCACTTTTCCATAATAAATATGTACCTTTGCATGGAAATTTCAGAAAAGGAAAGAAATTATGACAGAAAAGATAGAGAAATTAATGTCGGAGATTGCTACATTAGCAGCCAAGAATGCTGATGAAGCAGAAGCTCTGCGAATTAAATATCTTGGTAAGAAAGGCGAGTTGACAGCTCTCATGAACGATTTCCGTAATGTTCCCGCAGATATGAAACGCGAAATTGGACAGAAACTGAACGTACTGAAGACTGCTATTCAGGACAAGATAAATGAACTGAAGGAAGCAGCCGAGGTACAACAGAATGCCGGTTCATCTGTTGATCTTACCAGAACTCCCTACCCCATTGCTTTAGGTACACGCCATCCGCTTACCATTGTAAAGAACGAGATCGTAGATATCTTTAGCCGTCTGGGCTTTACTTTGGCAGAAGGCCCCGAAGTAGAAGACGACTGGCATGTATATAGCAGTCTGAACTTTGCAGATGATCATCCTGCTCGCGACATGCAGGATACTTTCTTTGTAGAGTCACATCCAGACATCATTCTACGCAGCCACACCAGTAGTGTACAGTCACGTGTCATGGAGACTACACAGCCACCTATCCGTATCTTATGCCCTGGACGTGTTTATAGAAACGAAGCTGTTAGCGCCCGTGCCCACTGCTTCTTCCATCAGATAGAAGGCTTGTATATCGACAAAAACGTCAGCTTTACAGACCTCAAGCAGGTTCTTCTGTTATTCGCACAGGAATTGTTCGGACCAGACACCAAGATTCGTCTGCGCCCCAGCTACTTCCCCTTTACAGAACCTTCAGCAGAAATGGATGTCAGCTGTACAATCTGTGGTGGAAAGGGTTGTTCTATGTGTAAAGGTTCGGGATGGCTCGAGATTCTTGGATGCGGAATGGTTGACCCTGCAGTTCTGGAGTCGAACGGTATTGACAGCAGTATCTATACAGGCTATGCTTTTGGTATGGGCATAGAACGTATTGCTAATCTAAAATATCAGGTAAAGGATTTGCGCATGTTCAGTGAGAACGATGTCAGGTTCCTTGATGAATTTATCTGTGCCAACTAAAAAATCTTCTGATATACCATAGCATCCTGCCACTTTTCTCCATTGCAAAGCCAATGCGGAAGGGTGGCAGTTCTTTTATACCCTGCTTTGGAAAACAAAGACTGAGCTGCAGTATTGTCAACAGATACCAATGCATATAGCTGGTGAATAAACAAATGCTTCGAGGCATACCTATCCAAGATGCCCAAGACTTCGTTGGCATAACCCTGATGCTGCCACTCTGGAAGAAGGACTATTCCCACTTCTGCACGCCTGTGCCTAGGGTCATAATTTTGTAAGTCAACAAAACCTATTGCATTACGGTTCTCTGTCTGGGCAATCACCAAGCGTACTTGTTTGTCTGCATTGATATCGTTGCTTGTCTGCTCGATAAACTGGCGCAAAGCATACCTCGAATAAGGAACATTAGAACTTCCTACAGTCCACAAGGATGTATCATTCTCAACCAGATACATCAGATCCAAGTCCTCTGGTTCTGCAGCACGTAACATTATTCTCTTACCTCTTAACATATCTTAGTCTTGCAATGGGATTACCTCGTTATGACGAATCAGCATGGTGCCGTCAAACGATACTGTTTCCAATAAGGAACGCATACTCTTCTTCGAAACATCCTGTTTCCTAAGGGCGGAAAGCATATCAGTAACAGAGGTGTTGCGCAAGTCGAAACGCATATAGGGTATCTCTACTTTCTTTCCTTCCGGAAGGAATCTGTCCAGCAACCTGATTACCACATTGATTAACACATCCATCAGCGCACGGAACACAACAGCCAGTCTGATAAAATACCCTACCAACACATATTTTTTGCCAAAATGCTTGTTGAAGAAAATCAGCATGGCATTATAGAAAACATGCACATAGCGGAAACTGCTTTTTTGGGTACTCTCACCCTTGTAGTGCAATATATAATAAGGTAGATAATAATTCTGCCAACCTCCTAAAAGCAAGCGGTAGCTTAGGTCTATATCTTCACCATACATAAAGAAGGCTTCGTCTAACAGTCCCACCTGATCCAAAGCTTTACGTCTTAACATATTAAAGGCTCCGGAGATCACCTCTATGGGATTTGCTTCGTCTTCATTCAGATATTTCATGTAATACCTCCCAAAAGTCCTGCTCTTGGGAAAAAGAGCCGATAGCCCCGACATCTTACAGAAACTGGTAAATGGAGTCGGCAGACCTCGCCTACTCTCAGGAGCAAAGGTCCCGTCAGCATTCAGCATTCTCACACCCGTCGCCCCAACTTGTGGATGAGCGTCCAAGAAATCTACACAACCCTTCAGTGTATCTTCTGCTACAATGGTATCGGGGTTCAGTATCAATACATATTCTCCCTTGGACGCACGGATAGCCTGATTATTGGCTCGTGAAAATCCAACATTCTCCTGGTTGCTGATAATGTGGACATCAGGGAAGATGGCTTGCAAATATGATACACTTCCGTCTGAAGATGCGTTATCCACCACCCAGATGTCTGCATCTAAGCCTACAAACGCTTGCTTAACACTTCTGATGCATTGCTCCAGATGGTACTTAACATTATAGCTAACTATGATAACGCTTAATTTCATTTCTTCCAGTTTCTTAGTCTTCTGTTGCAGGCCAAATGAACATATATGCTATTGCCAGCACAGGCAGGAAATAGAGCAGATTCGTATCGAAGAAGAAAAAATAATCAAACAGAATCATGTTAACCCCACTCGTTACAATTGCCATTCTTAGAATTGGATTCAATTGTTTCTTCTTAATAGCAAGGAATGCCGACACAATGGCCGAGAGTGCACATACAATTCCAAAAACATATTGGAACTGTGCGTCAGCCATACCATCTAACAAGGGTCCTCTGCTATCAGTTAGAAAATCCAACAGCAATGCTATAAGCAACTCAAACACAATAAATGAAAAAAACACTATCTTCTTACTGTTCATATTTTTACTTTTAACCCTTTGACGTTCTAACCTTTTAACCCTTTAACCTTTTAACCCTTTAACCTTTTAACCCTTTAACCTTTTAACCCTTTAACCCTTAAACTCCACTCTCCCTGCCAAGGCCCTACCCAATGTCACCTCATCAGTATATTGCAACTCATCGTTCTGCGCTACGCCTCTAGCAATTACAGTTATCTTCACACCAGCATCTTGCAGTTTCCTGTAGATATAGAAATTGGTGGTATCTCCCTCCATTGTCGGACTCAATGCCAGAATCACCTCATTAATTCCCCCCTCGCTTACACGTTTCACCAACGAATCTATCTGTAAATCAGCAGGACCAATCCCATCCATTGGACTGATAATGCCTCCCAACACATGATATACTCCTTTGTATTGCAGGGTTCCCTCAATAGCCATCACATCGCGCACATTCTCCACTACACAGATAGTAGCCCTGTCACGCGACTCATTACCACATATCTCACAGATGTCTGCGTCGCTGATATTATGGCACACCTTACAGTAGCCGACATTGTGTCGCAACTCCTTTATGCTGTCAGCCAAGGCATCCACCTCCATAACGTCCTGCTTTAACAGGTGAAGAGCCAGACGCAATGCGGTTCTGGAACCAATGCCCGGGAGACGGCTAATCTCCGTAACGGCTTTCTGCAGTAAAATTGAAGGATATTGTTGGCTCTGGTTCATACAACTATCAACTCTAAACTGCAACTACAGCACTCCTTTGCTCGATGGCAGATAAAAATGACTCACATCTCTTCTTACCGCCATACGCAAGCTACGGGCCAAAGCTTTGAAGATACCCTCAATCTTATGATGTTCATTCTCACCCTCAGCCTTAATATTCAGATTCATACGGGCACTGTCGGACAGACTCTTAAAGAAATGCAGAAACATCTCTGTAGGCATCTCCCCAACTTTTTCTCTCTTAAAATCAGCATCCCACACTAACCAAGGACGACCGCCAAAGTCCAGGGCTACCTGACACAGACAGTCATCCATAGGCAAGCAGTATCCATAACGCTCTATGCCACGTTTATCACCCAAAGCCTTTAGAATGCACTCGCCCAAAGCCAATGCCGTATCTTCTATCGTATGGTGCTCATCAATATGCAAATCACCATTGCAACGTATGTAAAGGTCTATCATACCATGTTTGGCAATCTGCTCCAGCATATGGTCAAAGAATCCCAAGCCTGTCTGTATATCACTCTTTCCATTTCCGTCGAGGTTCAGACGGACCGTGATATCTGTCTCCTTGGTTGTACGAACAACCTCGGACGAACGCTCACCGGCAAAAAGCAGTTCTGTTATCTTCTGCCAATCGGTATCTTCGCCTAAGATCAGACTCTTGCAACCAAGGTTCTCCGCTAACTTAGCATCCGTCTCTCGGTCACCAATCACCCATGAGGCAGAAAGGTCGTACTCACCTGTCATATATTGTTTAAGCATTCCTGTGCCGGGTTTACGGGTCGGGAGATTATCAGCAGGGAAACTTTTGTCGATATGTATGGCATCAAACTCCACGCCCTCGCCTTTCAGAATGTCGAGCATAAGGTTCTGAGTCGGCCAGAAATCCTTCTCAGGATAGCTATCGGTACCCAGTCCGTCCTGATTGCTCACCATAATGAACTCATAATCCGTATGCTGACGCAAGAACTTCAGTGCACTAATCACATGTGGAACAAACCGGAACTTCTCGTAGCTATCAATCTGCTCGTCAGCAGGTTCCACCAATATAGTACCGTCACGATCTATAAACAAAGCTCTTTTCATAATCACCATAGTCTAGTGTCAAAGACTTACTTAAACTGACGTAATGCACTCAGCAACTCATTGTTCTCCTGTTGTGTACCAATGGTAATGCGTAAGCAGTTGCCACACAGCTGGACTCTACTTCTGTTACGAACAACTATACCTCTCTGAATCAAATAGTTGTAGATAGCATTTGCATCAACCACTTCAACAAGAACAAAGTTGGCTTCGCTTGGGTGAATCTTCTTACAAATGGGCAACTCACTCAAAGCGGGCATTACATGATCGCGTTCACGTTTAATCTGTTTTACCCACTGGTCCACCTTCATCCAGTCTTCCATCATCTGCAATGCTTTATCCTGTGTCAGTTTGTTGATATTGTAAGGATATTTCACCTTGTTAAAGAGACCGATAATCTCCTCACTGGCAAAAGCCATACCCAATCTAATACTGGCACATCCCCACGCTTTACTGAAGGTATTCAGCACAATCAGGTTTGGGAAGCGGTCCAGGAAATGTCGAAAAGGCTGCTGACCCGAAAAATCCGAATAGGCCTCATCAATAACCACAATACCCTGGAACTCCAACAACAGGCGCTGCATCTCCTTCTTGTCCAACTCATTGCCCGTAGGATTGTTGGGCGAGCAAAGCCAGATAACCTTAGTGTTGACATCTGTGGCATCCAGTATCTTCTGGGTCTGCAACTGGAAATGCTCATCTAAGAGCACGGGGCGATACTCTATGTTATTAATGTCGGCACATACCTTGTACATACCGTAAGTAGGAGCAATAGCCACCACATTATCTTTACCAGGGTCGCAAAAGACCCTGTAGACAAGGTCAATGGCCTCATCACTTCCGTTTCCGAGGAATATCTGCGAGGACCTTACCTGCTTAATGGGAGAAAGGCGTTCCTTAACCTTCTCCTGCAAAGGATCGGGATATCTGTTTATAGGACTGTTATACGGACTCTCGTTAGCATCAAGAAACACACGGGCTGACATACCCTTGAACTCATCACGTGCACAACTATAGGGTTCCAATGCCCATATATTTGGTCTAACAAGTTTTTCTAATTCAAAATTCATAATTCAAAATCCATAATTGTGTTATGAAGAGTATTTATTCTCCTCTCTCCCCTTTGGGGGAGTCGGAGAGGGGCCTCATTCTCAACATCATCGCATTCTTATGCGCATCCAATCCCTCAGCCTCGGCCATCAGCTCAACAGTTCTTCCGATTCGCTGAACACCCTCAGCGGTAATATGCTGGAATGTAATTTTTCTATTGTAGCTATCCAGATTTACGCCATTGTAAGCTACAGCATAGCCGTTTGTGGGCAATGTATGATTGGTTCCGCTGGCATAGTCACCAGCACTCTCTGGAGTCAGGCTCCCCAGGAAAACACTTCCGGCATTCACCACCTTCTTGGCAAGTTCCATGTAGTTCTTGGTTTCTATAATCAGGTGCTCAGGAGCATACTGGTTGGTAATGGCCATCATTTCCTCATCGTCACGAACCAATAGGATTTTACTGTTTTCTAATGCCTGTGCGGCTATCTTATTACGGGGAAGAAGTGCCAACTGGCGTTCTACCTCCAACTGCACCTTATCTATAATCTCCTCACTCTGGGTAACGAGCAAAACCTGACTATCCACACCATGCTCAGCCTGACTTAGCAGATCAGCAGCCACGAACGCGGGGTTGGATGTCTCGTCAGCCAATACTTCAACCTCGCTGGGACCTGCAGGCATATCAATGGCAACGTCATGCAAGCTTACTTGCTGTTTCGCACACATCACGAACTGGTTGCCGGGACCGAAAATCTTGTACACCTTAGGTACCGATTCTGTTCCATATGCCATAGCACCTATAGCCTGAACACCGCCAATCTTAAAGATACGGCTCACGCCTGCGATACGTGCGGCTACAAGGATGGCAGGATTAACCCTACCGTCTTTGGCCGGGGGTGTACAGAGAACGATTTCCTCGCAGCCGGCAATCTTGGCCGGAGTAGCCAGCATCAGAACAGTACTGAACAAGGGCGCTGTGCCACCAGGAATATAAAGCCCCACCTTCTGGATGGGTACTGACTGCTGCCAGCATTCTACGCCATCTGTTACCTGGACATGCTCAGCATGGAACTTCTGTGCAGCATGGAACTTCTCTATATTATCATGTGCCTGCTGCAAAGCAGCTTTCAGCTCATCGCTTACCAACGTCTCAGCCTCCTGTATCTCAGCCTCTGTTACAGTCAAGTCCTGCAGAGACACATGGTCGAACTTTTCCTCATACGCTCTTACCGCGGCATCACCTTGTGTTTTTACATCAAAAAGGACAGCAGCCACCGTTGCATTCAGTTCGCCGGCATCACGAACAGGACGCTTCAGCAATTCTTTCAGCTCCTCCTGAGTGGGATATTTATATATTTTCATTGAACACTTTCTCAAATTGAAAATTTAATCGGTTAGCGATCTTCAGCCTTCGTACTTCGTAGCAAAGCGATTCGTCTTTCGTCTAAAGTCTAAAGTATCATTTTCTCGATAGGTACGACCAGGATACCCTGTGCGCCCAAATCCTTTAACTGACGGATAATCTCCCAGAAACGCTTCTCGTCAATTACCGTATGAACACTGCTCCACCCTTCTGTAGCCAAAGGCATTACCGTGGGGCTTTTGGCACCAGGCAGGATATCAACCACTTCCTTCACCTTATCGGTAGGCACGTTCATCAACACGTATTTCTTGTCCTCTGCGTTCTTTACAGCCTCAATACGGAAAAGCAGTTCATCCAATACTGCCTTCTTCTCTTCGCTCATCTGCTTGTTACCGATAAGCAGAGCTTCACTCTTCATTACCACCTCGACTTCTGCCAGGTTGTTGCTTACCAAGGTACTTCCACTGCTTACAATATCAAAGATAGCGTCAGACAATCCAATACCCGGACTGATCTCAACAGAACCCGTTATAACATGAATATCTGCAGCTATGTTGTTCTTCTGCATGAACCTGCGCAAAATACCTGGATAAGAAGTAGCTATCTTCTTTCCCTCGAACCACTTAAGGCCCGGATAGTTTACAGCCTTGGGGATAGCCAGCGAAAGACGACACTTGCTGAAACCCAACGGACGAATCACTTCAGCATCCTCCTGACGCTCCTCAAACTCGTTCTGCCCTACAATACCCAGATCAGCAACACCAGTTGCCACACTTTGTGGAATATCATCGTCGCGCAGATATAGAATCTCAACGGGGAAATTACTGCTCTGAACAAGCAATGTACGCTTGCTGCTGGTAACCTTAATGCCTGCTTCTGCAAGCAAAGCCATTGTATCTTCGAAAAGTCTGCCCTTCGACTGTACTGCAATTCTTAACATTTTCTACTATATTTAGAACCTTTCTACCTTATAATATTAATTTGCGGTTGCAAAATTATAAAAAAAAAACGAGCTATAAAAGCAATAGAGGCTTTTTTGCCTCTATCTTTATAAAAAAAACTAAGGCCTACCTCCCGGCAGACCTTGCGTCTTCTTAAAGTAAAATACTTTAACCTAAAAACTTTTCTTTAACCTTAAACTAAAACTAACAACACTATGTTCTTTTCTGATGCAAAGGTACGCCGGTTTTTCTTTATGTGCCAAATTTACCGGCACGAAAAGACAAAAATCTCCCCTTTTGTTGACTTAAATCAAAATCTTCCGGGCCTTTAACAGGGAATATCCCAAATTTAAACTATATTTGTACGCATTAATTCTTCAAGTCACATGCGCATAAAATTAATTATTTGTTTATTTCTGTTTGCTCATACGATGTTAGCTCAAGAGACATCCGACCGTGGATTTATTCATCCGGGAGGCTTATACACTCAAGCTGATTTTGATAGGGTGAAAGCTCAGCTAGCTGCCAAGAACCTGACTGTGGCGAAAGCTTGGAGCGTACTGAGAACTGCCGAGTATGCCCAAAGTAATGTCCAGACAAACCCTGTCGAGACGATTGTACGAGGAGGCGGTAGTGGAGAGAATTACATGAATGCCGCCCGAGGTGCTGCTATGGCTTACCAGAATGCATTACGATGGAAGATTGCAGGTACGACAGCCCATGCAAGAGCGGCTGTTCGCATTCTCATGGATTGGTGTAATACAACGAAGGAAATAAGCGGCAACAGCGACCAGTGCCTAGCCGTGGGCATTTACGGCTATCAGTTTGCGCAAGCCGCGGAACTGATGCGCGACTACGAGGGATGGAACCAAGAGGACTTCGAGAAGTTTCAGCAATGGATGCTCACGTTGTGGTATCCAAAAGCCATTGGTTTTCTGCGTTCTCGCAATGGCACATGGGAAAACAGCGGCAAATGGTGGAAGGCACCCGGACATTATTGGTCCAACTGGGGCCTTTGTAATGCGCTGTGTGTGATATCGATAGGTATCCTGTGCGATAACGTGCGAATCTACAACGAAGGTATTTCCTTTATTAAATACGACCAGGCAGGCAACTACACCGAACCTCCCACATTGCACGACATAACGGGGCACGACGGCATTACCGGAAAAGCCATCTGGAACGACGGGTTGACGGAATTCTGGGGCAATCTGATTGTTACTACATCGAAGAGTGAACTGGAAACAGGGGCCTATGGCGAGATAGGACAGATGAACGAAAGCGGAAGGGATACGGGACATTCGGCAATGGCGTTGGGGTTAGCTTTGGATATTGCCCAGGTGGCCTATAACCAGGGAGATGATCTCTTCGCATATATGAATCATCGCTTGGCCGCCGGTATCGAATATGTGGCAGCACAGACCCAGAGTGTTCAGGGACTGCCATGGACCAATTACCATTATGGCACCAACGGACTTTACTATACCGACGGCCGTACGTTGGTAATGACGGAACCGGCCCTTGGTGCACAGATGCGTCCCTACTGGGGTTCGGTCATCGGACTATACGAGGGTGTGAAGGGTGTGGAAATGCCATTTTCAAAGATAGCCTATGCACAAATGGGAATAGACGGAGGTGGCAAGGGCTCCACAAGCGGCGGATACGACCATCTGGGCTATTCTGTTTTAATGAATACACGTGAGCCGCAGCTTTGTCCGGCAGAAAAGGTGCCTACAGAGCTTATGGGACAAATAGATTACAGTAACACACTTTCCGCATCGCTGATTCCCAGTATTGCAAATGAGAAAAAGCGCGGACTTGTTAACGGTAAGATAACGAATCACAACGAGCTTGGGGCTCTCGTCAATACGTACACCACGACAAAGAGTACTCCTCTGCCCAAAGGAAAGACCTTACGCCTCATGCCACAGTTGCCGGAAGGAGAAGAGGACACTGGATTATGGCAATGGAACACGGGCCAGACGACACGCAAGATTATTGTCAATACAGACTGGAGTTACGTTTATCGTGTCAGCTACATCAACTCACGGGGTGTTGAAAGCCGACTGGCATTCTTTATCTCTACAACCGACGAGGGGGAACCGGTGGGGATCAAAGGAACAAAAGGGGAAGGAGCAAGAAACGGAAAGGAGATGGGCACTGCATACGACCTGCAAGGACGTTGCGTAAGTATGACATCAGCCCCTGTCCCTGTCCCACCAAAAGGCGTCTATATCGTCAATGGCAGGAAAGTAATGCGATAACAGCCCACGACAAATATGATTATGAATATATTCCAGTATTTTAAGTTCGTCCTGTTCCTGTGTCCGCTTTGTATTAATGCACAGTACCGCTCTGAGGTTTGGACACCCGACAATGGCGACGGGACATACACTAATCCCGTTCTTTATGCTGACTACAGCGATCCAGATGTATGTGTGTGTGGCAAAGACTACTATCTTACAGCCTCATCTTTCAACTGTATTCCTGGATTACCAGTTCTGCATTCCCAAGACTTGGTAAACTGGGAGATTGTGGGTCATGCGCTAAAAGAGCTGGAACCCCGTGAGCTGTTCGATAAGGTACAGCATGGAAAAGGCGTCTGGGCTCCATCTATACGCTTTCATAATGATACCTTTTATATCTATTGGGGCGACCCGGACCATGGTATTTTTATGGTGCAGACCAAAGAACCCAGATCAACATGGTCTCGCCCTACCTGCGTGATTGCAGGTAAAGGAATGATAGACCCCTGTCCATTGTGGGACGATAACGGACGCTGCTATCTGGTAAACGGATGGGCAAAATCACGCTCAGGTTTCAACTCTGTGTTGTCTGTGCGCGAACTTACAGCAGACGGGACAAAAGCAGTCGGTTTACCTCGTATTGTTTTCGACGGCGGTGAGGAGAATCACACGGCCGAGGGACCCAAGTTCTATAAACGCGATGGATGGTATTGGATAATGTGCCCTGCAGGAGGCGTGGAACAAGGATGGCAACTGGCCATGCGTTCCCGTTCGGTGTTCGGTCCATACGAGTGTAAACGGGTAATGTGGCAAGGCAAGACCGATATTAATGGTCCACACCAAGGAGCCTGGGTTCACACAACCTTCGACGAGGACTGGTTTTTACATTTCAACGACAAAGGAGCCTATGGACGTGTAGTCTATCTGCAGCCCGTTGACTGGAAAAGCGGATGGCCTATAATGGGAAACAATGGAGAGCCTTATGCAAAATACAGAAAGCCGAAATCATTTTCAACGATAGTAACTAACCCACAAGAGAACGACGAGTTTGCCGATAGCCTGGGACTTCAGTGGCAATGGCATGCCAACTATCACCAGTTCTGGGGCCAACCAACGGCCAATGGCTGCTATCGTCTTTATACAATGGAACAGCCGGATTCATTCCGAAGTCTATGGGACATTGCCAACCTCTTGCTTCAAAAACCGACAGCACCTCGTTTCACGGCTACAGCAAAAGTGCGTATAGCCTCCAAAGAAGAAACCCAATATGGCGGACTTGTAATGATGGGCCGTGACTATAGTGCACTGGTGGTCTGTCGCAAGGGTGATTGCTTCCAGGTTCAGCGCCATACTTGTATGGAAGCGGACGAGAGAAAGGAGGAGAAACGGGAAATTCTGGCTACTTTACAGCCTACCGCCCGAGATACCATTCCCTATGCACCGGCCATATATCTGGATTTGTACCTGCGTCTCGAAGTTAAAGAATGCAAAGTCCGGTTCTCTTATAGCCTGGACAACAGACATTTCCTAGCTGCTGGTCTGCCCTTTACGATGCGACAGGGAAAATGGATTGGAGCCAAGTATGGTTTTGTCGCTGCATGTGACAGTTTGATAGCCTCTCGAGGGTGGATGGACGTAGATTGGGTTAGAATCACCAAGTGATATAAATTAGTATAAAATCATAAATTAATTTTGCCTCATGCGAACCATTATTCGTTTATTCCTCATCATTTATTATATATTGTATTTCATTAAGCCCGTTTCTGCACAAAGTGATCTTAGCGATTACAAAATAGCAGGACCATACGAGGTAGTTGCACGCGATGGACAGTTCCGTGCTTCCAAAGGTGGAAGTGAACGGGATATGTGGACGGCTTATGAGTGTGCCAAACGAGGCTACACAGAGAAGGCGCTGGAAATAATCAATGCCTATGCCTCTACACTTCAGCGATTCGACGGACACGATGCACCACTATGTGCTTTACAAGGTTTTCAACTAGTCCGTGCAATGACATTGCTGCGTTCGCATGCTAGTGCTGAGTGGAGCGCCATGATACGCCGTGCGATGATTCCTACCATCAACAAATTCGAAGCGGACAGTCCTTACGCCAACGGGAACTGGGGCGCTATCGTAAACCGATTACGTATGGCATGTGCTATATTCTTGGAAGACAACATGATGTACAAGTCTGCTGTCGATTATTTCCTGTATGCCAACGACAATGGTTCTCTACCCAATTACATAAGCGAGTCAGGACAGTGTCAGGAGTCAGGACGTGATCAGGGGCATGCGCAGCTTGGTCTTGGGATGATGTGCGATATCTGCGAGATGGCATGGGGACAAGGCGACGACTTGTGGGGCGCACTTGATAACCGACTGATGAAAGGCATCGAATACGCAGCCCGTTACAACCTGGGATACGATGTACCCTTCACAACATGGACGGATTGTACAGGACTCTACAACGACTGGACGGAACCCGGTTCTATGGGACGGGGACGCATCTGGGATATCTACCAGAAGCCCTTCGACCATTATACAAAAGTAAAGAAAAAACAGATGCCTTACACAAAGAAACTGTTAGGTCTGCAATCCAAGGCAATACGTCGGGGCGAGATAAAAGAGAATACAGAAGGACGGACATTCCAGATAGCCGGGGTGGCAGAGGGAAAACGCTTACATCAGCTCTTCACTTACCCGGCACCGCAGGGAGCACCGCTCAAGAACGACTACGATGTATTTGTACAGTCACGCGGTAGTAAGGAATGGACAAAGGTAGATACCTACATGGCAAAGGTGAATGCTTCCATTGGAGACAACAAGCACAAAGTAAGCGAGATATCCTACTGTATGTTTGATTTTTCGGGCGATGTATTTGTAAAGGTCATCAGCAAGAAGAAAAAGTTCCGTACAGCTCGCATACGTCCCGACTATCGTGGAACCATAGCCAACGTACAGAACGACTCAACCGTGCAGTTCCTGCTTTTCCAACCTGAGAATGTGAGTGTAGAACTTGACGGAGATATCACCAACAACCTTCTCGTTTTTACCTCCAAACCTCCAGTAAGCAAGGAAGAAGCAGAGCAGGAGACAAAAGCACAAGGTCGTAAGTTCATATACATTCCGCCAGGCTTCTACAGGCCAGACGCCTTGACGAATATATGGAGGCTGGGTAAAGTCGAGAGTAGGTCTGTAATCTATCTTGCCGGAGGCGTTTATATAGATGGTACCCTACCCATTGAGGATACTCACGACGTAAGCATTCTAGGACGCGGAATAGCCCGTCCCGGACGGGGCTATGAGGGTGCCCATGTATATCGTTCTCACAACGTAATCATAGACGGTCTTGTACTGAACACCTGTCCCATCGGCGAATCGCATAATGTCACACTGCACGATGTTCGCAGTATCTCACATCCCTCGTGGGGAGATGGCTTAAATGTTTTCGGCGGATGCTCCGACATTCTCTTCGACCGCGTATTCTGTCGTAATAGCGACGACTGCACTACGGCCTATGCTACACGTAAGGGATTTAGTGGCAGCACACGAAATGTTACGATGCGTAACTCCACCCTTTGGGCTGATGTTGCCCACCCAATCTTCATTGGCATTCATGGCGATGCTGAACGTGGCGACACCATCGAGCACCTGCGCTACGAAAATATTGATATTCTCGGCCAAGCTGAGCCACAAGTTGACTACCAGGGTTGTCTCGCCATAAACTGCGGCGATAATAACCTTGTACGCGACGTTGTCTTCGATAATGTCCGTATCGAGCAAATCGAACAGGGAAGCATCGCACAGGTAAAGGTGGGCTACAATCAGAAATATTGTGCTGCTCCAGGACGTGGTGTCGAGGATATCACCTTCCGTAACATACGCTACTACGGCGAACTGCCTAAGAGCCTGAGTCTCATCAATGGATACAATGAGGAACGGCAAGTACGTAACATAACCTTCGAAGGACTGAAAATCAACGGACAGATTATGCACGAGAAAATGCAAGGCAAACCTTCTTGGTACTCTACTGCCGACTATATACCGATGTACGTAGGAAACCATGTCAAGAACGTTGTCTTTAGTAAGGACAGCAGAAGCACTCTCGCCAGTCAGTCATTGGCCTACTGTTCATCTCAGGTTGATCGTGCGTTAGAATCCTTACAACCATATAATTATGCCATGATGCCCAGAAATATTCTTAACGGGCAACACACCTGGAATCTCCGTGAAGCAAAACTACAAGAGTGGTGCAGCAGCTTCTGGCCTGGTATTCTTTGGATGACATACGGCTACAATAAAAGCGAATACGTGGGTAAGGTTGCCGAGGCATATACCAACACTATCATACCCGTCATCAGTCAGCCTGTCTTCGATCACGACCTGGGATTCATCACCATCAATTCGTTGCTGAAGGGCTACGAGCAGAGCAAAAACCAACAATACAAGGAACTGGCACTACGTGCTGCCGACTCTCTGGCGACCCTCTTTAACCCCAACGTCGGCACAATCCTCTCCTGGCCCAGACACGTCAAGGACTATGGCGGTCACAATACCATTATTGACAATATGATAAATCTTGAGCTGTTGTTCTGGGCGAGCCTCGCTGACAATACCTCAACAAAGAGCGATGGTAACAACAAAGAGGGGAAAGGGAAAAAACTATATGATATGGCTGTGTGTCATGCCGAGACAACAATGAAGAACCATTTCCGCAAAGATGGCAGCTGCTATCACGTAGCTGTTTATCATCCTCAGACCGGCAAGTTCATCAAGGGCGTTACCCATCAGGGCTATAGCGACCAGTCAATGTGGAGCCGTGGGCAGGCGTGGGCCATCTATGGCTATACGATGGTTTACAGATACACCAGGGACCAGCGCTTCCTTGATTTTGCTCAGAAAGTTACAGACTGTTATCTGAAACGGCTTAAGGAAACCAGCGATGACCATATTCCGTTCTGGGATATGGACGACCCACGTATCAAGACCGAAAAAGACAAATGTCCCAAGGATGTCTCTGCAGCTTGTATCGTAGCTTCTGCTCTGCTCGAACTAAATCGGTATACGCCCTCTAAAGGCTATCGCGAAGTAGCTGTAGATATCCTTAGTGACCTTCGTTCCGAACACTACCAGAGTCGCAACAAAAATGTCTCCTTCCTCATGCACTCGACAGGTCATCATCCGGCAGGCAGCGAGATAGATGTTAGCATCATCTATGCAGACTACTACTATCTGGAAGCTTTGATAAGGCTGTTCAATGAATAATCCCCCCTATTCCTCACTGGGGAGGATAAGGAGATAAAAAACAACTAAGGCCTACCTCACGGCAGACCTTGCGTCTTCTTAAAGTAATTTTTTTACCTTAACTAATTAACCTAAAAACTTTTCTTTAACCTTAAACTAAAACTAACAACACTATGTTTCTTTTTCTGGTGCAAAGGTACACCGGTTTTCCTATATGCACCAAATTTCACGAAAGAAAATCAGAAAATTCTTCGCCTTTATTGATATAAATCAAAATTGCCATACAAAGAATAGCCGATAATAGTCTTTTATGGCCCTATCTTTATAAAGGAAAAAGGTCAAAAGTTTGTGTCATATCTCTTGTTTTCGTATATTTGCCCAAGAAAAGAAACTATTTCGATAATATTGCACTATTATGAGAAGAAGAAACTTCCTGAAAACAATGACAGGATTGTCCACCATGTGTATGCTTAGCGGATTCCCCATAGAGATTTCCGCCAAGGAGAAACTGAAGGATAGCCAGTGGCGTGGATTCAATCTCCTGAACTATTTTACGGCAGGCTACCCCAAACCTTTCAACGAGGAAGAATTCAAGTGGATGCGCGACTGGGGTTTTAACTTCGTACGTCTGCCCCTCTCCTATTGGAACTGGAGCAAACCCGGCGAATACTACAAGATGGACGAAAAGGTGCTGGCCGACATAGACAATGCCGTCCGATGGGGACAACAGTACGGCATTCATGTGTGCATCAACCTGCACCGGGCCCCAGGTTACTGTGTAAACAAACCCGAGGAACCGGAAAATCTCTTTAGCGACCAGAGCGCCCTGGATGGTTGTGCATACCAATGGAGCGTCTTTGCCAAACGTTATAAGGGAATCTCCAGCAAGCACCTCAGCTTTAACCTGCTAAACGAAGTGGCCGACATCCCCAATGCCGAATACGAACGTGTGATACGTCGCTTGGTGAGCGAAATCCGAAATATCAGCCCGAGGCGAGTCATCATGATTGACGGACTTCAGTGGGGCGGACGTCCCCTGCTGACCATAGAAGACCTTCCACATATCATCCAATGCGGACGCGGCTATCAGCCCATGCTCATTTCACACTACGAAGCATCGTGGGTCTTTGGCGATCGCCCCATGCAGATTCCCCGCAAGCAACTCGCCTGGCCTTTGGATGCAGACGGACTGCATTACGACAGAGCATGGCTCGAGGATATGTTGCGAAAGGCATGGACTCCGTTGGAGAAACAGGGAGGCCATGTCTTCATCGGTGAGTTCGGCTGTCACAACCGCACTCCTCATCAGGTGGCCCTGAAATGGTTGGAGGACAATCTCGATGTCTTTAAGCAGAACAACTGGGGATGGGCACTTTGGAACCTCTCCGGCTCATTCGGCATTATGGACAGCGGCCGCTCCGACGTAGATTACGAGGACTTCCATGGTCATAGGTTAGACCGCAAAATGTTAGACCTTATTCTTCGAAAGAAATAAGCATAACCACATGCAAAAGGTAACACATAAACTGAAAAGAATACTACTGCTGCTCATACTCATAGCCACGCAGTTAGGCTGCCGGGCTCAGGGATGGCCCGCCGACTACGAAGGCGTGATGCTACAGGGGTTCTATTGGGACTCCTTTTCCCAAACCTCATGGGCTAAACTACAGGCCGAAGCTCCCGAGATAGCCCCTTACTTCCAGTTGGTATGGGTGCCCCAAAGCGGTTGGTGCAATACAGAGCGTAATATGATGGGCTATACACCCGTCTATTATTTCAATCAGAAAAGCTCCTTCGGTACAGAGGCCCAACTACGCAGTATGATAGCCGCCTTCCGGAAAAGGGGGATAGGGGTTATTGCCGATGTGGTCATCAATCACCGGAACGTTATGGGCCAGAATGGCTCACGAGTGGATTATCCCGCAGAGAGCTACAACGGAAAAATCTATCAGATGAAGGCAACCGACATTTGTCGTAACGACGACGGAGGTACCACCCGGGAATGGGCCGGCAACAACGGACTCTCGTTGTCAACCAACGACGATACGGGCGAAGACTGGCCTGGCTGTCGCGACCTCGACCATAAGAGTACAAACGTACAGGAGTGCATCAAGGCTTACCTGAAGTTCCTGTTGGAGGACATCGGTTATACGGGCTTCCGATACGATATGGTTAAGGGATTCTACGCCTCCTTCATAGCCGACTACAACACCTATACCCAGCCTGCTTTCTGCGTAGGCGAATACTGGGACAGCACCGAGAAGATACGTCAGTGGGTAAGCAATAGCAAGGGATATGTCTCTGACAAGCCTACCAGTGCCGCCTTCGACTTCCAGTTCCGTTACCGCATGCGCGATGCCATCAACAATCACGATTGGCGACATCTGGGCTATAACGAGAAGCCACTCTCGGCTGACAATAATTATAAAAGGTATGCTGTAACCTTTGTCGAGAACCATGATACCGAGAAACGCAGCAATGGTGACGAACAAGACCCTATCCGCACAGATACCTTGGCAGCCAACGCCTATCTGTTGGCAATGCCCGGCACTCCCTGTGTCTTCTACACACATTGGCGCGACTGCAAGTTTGCCATCAAGCAGATGATTCTGGCCCGTAGGTTGACAGGCATCACCAACACTAGTACCAAGCAGCAAAGAGCCAGCAACCAAGACTATTATGCCACTTCCACAACTGGCAAGAACGCCACACTACTCTGCGTTGTCGGCAACACTCCACAAAACTATACTGTCAGTAAGACCCAGTACACTGAGATTCTCGCAGGTAAAGGCTATCGCTACTGCCTGAGTCGTAGCGCCAATACCGTATGGATGGATGTTCCCGACGGCACTTACGAGGCACCCCTCAACGTCAAGCTGACAGCTGTCAGCAACCTGCCCGGAGCAACCCTCGTCTACACCTTGGACGGCTCAAATCCCACCGCAGAGAGCTCCCAGATAAAGAGCGGCACAATACTTAATTTAGAATCCACCTGCACACTTACGGCAGGCATCTTGTCAGAGGGAAAGGTATATGGTATCCAGCAACGGGAATACCAGGTTTTTAAGCCCCACGATATCACTCTCTACGTCCGTTCTGCCATCAGCTGGACGGGTATGACCTTTTACGTATGGGACAATCTGGACAAACAACTCAGCGGCAGCTGGCCTGGCAAACGCGTTACGACCACAAAGACCATCGACGGCCAGCGTTGGTATTACCAAAGCTATCGCCTTACCACCCCCAGTCAGTATATCAACCTCGTGGTAAGTAATTCTGTAGGCAAGCAGACTGTAGATGTTACGGGCCTTAAGGCCGACAGTTACCTATGTATCAATGGAACGCAGGATGGAGGGAAGTACCTTGTAGAAGACCTGACAACAGAAACCGAGACGAGTCTATGCAAAAATACCAATTCTCAATTATCAACTCTCAATTATCAATTTATATACGATCTTTCAGGGCAGCCCCCTAGCCATTCATCGAGTGGTATTCGGATTATTAACAACAGAAAAGTTCTGGTGAAATAAAAGAATACATTATTTTAAATTAATATAATCATGAAAGCAAAACATCTGTTCCTATATAGCACAAAGGTCATGGCGGCCCTATTGCTGAGCGCTATGTTCGGTGGACTAACCTCTTGTAGTCCAGTAGGAAATGACCAAATGTGATAGACTTACTCCACCAATAAAACGAAAAGAAACGAAGTTAGTTATCTCCGGAGGATATCTTTAAATATAAAAGGATCACGACAAACGTTAAAGCATTTTATGAGAATTAGAAATTGAAAATTGAGAATTATTTTAAGATTCAACGGTAAAGGAGAATTTTCAACTATCAATTAAATAAAGTTTTTCTAATTATTGTATCATTTGCAAAATGATTAAACTTTTACACCCAAACATATGTTAGATTCATTATTATATTATCCCTGACGGCATTAGTCCCAGTTAAAACTCGGGCACAGCAAACAGAACCCTCAGAACGACTCACAAGGCTGTTAATGCCAGGAACCAGCACAGTCTATTACTTTAACTATCCGACAATCAACAGCGCTGGTGAAAGCATTGTGCTCTCATCAGCCCTTGTCGCTTGGACACCCGAAGATAGGCAGAAGACCGAGAGCATCGAGACTATCCACATCTACAGCCATGCTACCATTGGAGCCGACGAGGAACGACCTACCTCAACAGGTTTCTCTAAAGAGCAGATAGTGCTTCAGACGCTACCGAGACGTTCCTACAAAAGCTATGATGGTATAGCCGCCAACTACATGGGACGCTGCATCATCATCGCACCTGACTATGAGGGCTTTGGTTTGACCAAAGCTTTGCCCCACCCCTACCTTTCGCAGCGACTGACTGCCCAACAGGTGCTCGATGCCGCTTATTACGGTATCAAGCTCTACCGCAAACAGTCGGCAGAGAAGACAGCCAATAATCCGTTGCTGCCCCTCAAAAGCGACTGGCGCACGTTTGCCATTGGTTATTCTCAGGGTGGCGCAGTCACGTTGGCCCTGCAACGCCTTATTGAAGAAGAAGGGCTGTCAGAGCAGTTGCACTTTTATGGCAGCATCTGCGGAGACGGGCCATACGACCTCATAGAAACCTTGCGCTACTATTCCGAAGACAACGGTATCAGTTACGGTGTTAAAACCGACCACAGAAAAGGCATGTGCACCTATCCCGTGGTTGTTCCCCTCATCATTAAGGGCATGTGTGCCACTCATCCCGCGATGGCTAAATATCATATCGAGGACTTCCTGTCACAACAACTACTTGATACCAACGTAATAAGTTGGATAGACAGCAAGGAATACACTACAAGCGAGATGTCTAAGATGTGGTACGACCAGCTAATGTCAGGCTTGACAACAGGAGACCGCTACTATTCTCCAGAGCAGATGGCAGAGTTGTTCTCCTCACCTGCGGAGGACAAAGTAGCAGGGCATCTCGATAAAATGTTCACACCAAGCACATTTGCCTATCTGAACAACCCCGACAGTATGGCAGTTGTACCTAGTAAGCCAACCACCGCCCAGCAGGCCCTACATCTCGCCTTGGCAGTCAATTCTGTCATAACCGGCTGGGAGCCACAGCATCGCATACAGTTCTACCACTCCCGTAACGACATGGTAGTGCCCTTCGGTAATTATCTTGCCTTTCGCAATGCACATCCAGCCATAGAAAACAGCATATATCGGCTAAATGACACCTATAGCGAAAGTGACCATATGACAGCCGCCACCATCTTTTTCCTTGAGTTAGTCGGCACTAACTCTTTTGCTCCCCATTACCAATGGATTAGCGAGGCTGTTATCCTAACAGGTATCGACACAAAGAACTTAATCGAAGTACAAAACCTGAATGATAGCGACGGCTGGAACACCCTTGATGGCCGCAGCCTTAACAGCAAGCCCACCACCAAGGGATTATATATTCATAAAAACAAGAAAGTCCTCATAAAATAATAAAGCGAAGTGAATATCAACAAGAAATACTTTTTTTGAAAGTTTGACAAACACAAGCAAGGAGCAACAATTCCCGTTGCTCCTTGCTTGTTCGAATCTATCCTTCACTCTTTGATAAAATGGATAGGCATGCCGAGAAGGGCTTATGCCAAATAGTTGTAGAGTAGCAGGCAAATAACCGCACCAACAACTGAAATAATGAACGAACCAATCCTGTTGTCACTCTTTATACCAAACAGACCAGCCACGAAGCCGCCAACAATACTACCTACGATACCGATAATGATGTTCCAGTACCATTCGTGACTTGACCCCAGCAGCCATGATGCACATGCACCTGCAGCCAGGCCATAAAGAATCCATAATAAAAATCCCATAACTATAAAATTTAGAGTTAGAACATATGTTCGTTGCAAAATTAAGTTTTTTTTCTGAAACCAACAATTTGTAGCATTATTTTTCACTTTTCACTGTTACCTTTTCCCGTTTTTGTGTATCTTTGCAGTAATAAAAAGGTATACCATGATAGACAGAAGATCATTTTTTAAACGTTTGACTGCTACCGGCGCTTTGATTGCCACCTCTCAGTTACCCTCATTAGCAGAGGATAATCCTGCCGTTTTCCCCAAACGCGGAGGCTTTGAGAGACTTTCACTCAGTTACGCAACCGTAGAGATTGGGATAGAAAAGCCCTTCTCGGTCTTACACCTTTCGGACAGTCATCTTACAGCTGCCTATGATTACGAGAACGAGAAAAAGCAACAGCTTCGCGATAGGCGTACTACAACTTTTGGAGGCAGGCAAGAAGAGGCTCTAAGCGATGCCCTCGCCTGGGCTAAGGAGCATGTGGACTACGTGGTTCATACCGGCGACCTAATAGACTGGCAGAGTGAAGCGAACTTCGACCTGGTAAAGAAATATTTTGGAGAAGGCGTTATTGGTTCCCTGGGTAATCACGAGTACAGTACCGACATGTGGCTGAGCGACCCCAAGGAAGAAAAGACTGAGAAATATAAGAACAATACACGCGAAAAAATCCAGAGCGTCTATCCCTTTAATACCACCTTGTATAGTCAGGTTGTGAACGGAGTGAACTTTGTAACGCTCGATGATGTTTACGGATACGTTACAAAAGCTCAGGTTAAATTGTTTAAGAAGGAAGTTGAAAAAGGATTGCCTATCGTATTGTGTATGCATGTTCCTTTGCACACCGACAACATTTGGCGTGCAACCTGTCGTTTCTGGAAGGATAAGGGGAAACTTACCTATAGCGAAGTACCAAAACCAACTGGTGACTACAAACGTCAGCTTAAAGACAGGGTAACCAAGAATTTCATTAAGTACCTGAAGAGTGAGCCTCTTCTACGCTGTATTCTGGCTGGGCACGAGCATATCTCTGTTGAAGACCAGTTCTCCCCTACCTGCCGCGAATATCTGGTAGCAGGAAATTTTCTCTTTCACGGAAGAGAAATACTATTTATCTGAATACGTGTTGGACTGCCTCGAGATACTCGTATCTGAAATAGCAGTCAGGCAACAGATAGCTTCCTTCTACCCATTCGTTCCAAGCGTTTATCATGATGAATGGAGGTTGTTGAGGATGTTCATCAACATACTTTTTGGCTATTTCAAGAAATGACTCGAAGGCTCGTGGAGTCTGGTGATAGCGTGTAATATCGTTCTCGCCTTTCGCAGGGAAGCGTGGTGTATCGTCCCAACCGATAGATACAGTAGGAAAAATGGGGATGTTGAATGCTTTTTCCCATTGTTCGCGTATCTGAATGGCATTCGCGCCATAAGTGAGGTAATCGGTAGTGAAACCACCCATGTTATAAAAAGCATGACTATTGACACCTAACTTGTCGATACGTTCTTGCTGAGCTGCGATGAAGTCTTCTGCCAGAAAACTACCACCGCCATTATTCTGCTGGATGTGAAGACCCTTGAACCCTGCCTTCTTTACCTCAGTCCGGAAATAGTCCATTGCCCTGGCAGCTTCTTCTATCGTACCGAAACTACGCACAAACTCGTTCATATCGAAAATACCGAACACGGGGCATCCGTCTATCTTCACATAATTCTTACACTTGAAATATTGTTTGATGACCCTTGCCACAATCGTCCGGAACTGTTCCCAATTCACCTTGGGGTCGAAGAGCAGAGAGGTGTCGTCGCCATGCAGGTGATAGTTCCAATAATTCTTTTTTACCTGATGATTGGCCCACATGATGTAAAAGTTCATCTTCTTGTTGTTCTTGGCACCCAGGAAACCGTTGTTAAGTGCTCCTTCGAGATAGGGATAGTTCATGAACCAATACCAATCAAACACAAAGGTATTCACCCCATATTTCAGAGCTGTATCTATCCATCTCTCCACCACCTTGGGATCGTCATCGTGTTCGTAGCCCCAAAGCGGCTGCTTAGGTTGATAGTGGCCAGGGAAGCGAGGGTTGCCTTTTTGAATGACTTCCCATTCGCCTTTGCCTTGTGGCCATAGGTACTTACGACCAAGTGAATCATCGTGACAAGATGGCCATACGTAGGCACAAACATAATAATTATCTCCGTTTATAGGCTTGGCGCTATTTGCTATAAGGGGCCTGCAGCACATCAAAACCATTATGCAAAAAGACAAAAGCAATATCTTCTTCATGTTACTGAGATTTGTAATTACATAAGTTTTTTCGATATTTAATTATCAAATTTACGAATATTTGAAAAAAAAACAAAACAAATCGGATTTTCTTTTGTTTTGCGCTCAACTTTTCGTAATTTTGCAAAAGCAATTGGTTCTCCAACCCATGGAAATGGGTTAAACGGAGCTAAGATGGGAACGCAGTGAGATTCTGCGACATTACCCGATGCTGTAAGTCCTTTCTTCGAAAGACGGTCGATAAGTGTCACTGGATTCAACCTGAAACAGGTCACGCCTGAAGAATAAAAGGTTGAGGATATCTGGGAAGACCGAACCGCCTGCAAGGATAAAGTCAGAAGACCTGCCATTTGCAACAAGACGCTGCCTGCGGGACTACGGGTATGCAGACAATTGAGTTGTTACAAACAGATTTAGTCGCCATGCTGCAGCATGTGTGTGTTATATCGTGCCATTTCCTGCTTTATCGCAGGCTGCTTCCTGCTGATATTATCAGCGAATCAGGTTTTGAAAGTTAATTCATTTTTTTTACTATCTGCTAATTATATTAGAAATAAAATGCCCTAGCTGTGAAGCTGGGGCATTTTTTTCTAATGAATGCAGCCTCTTCCCCAATCCCTCTCCGGAGAAAGGGGAACGCGTCACAGACCGCTATTTGATTTACAAGACTTTTGACATTTACTATACTATTCCTTGTGCCATCATAGCTCGGGCAACCTTCATGAAGCCGGCAATGTTAGCGCCCTTCACATAGTTGATGTAGCCGTCGGGCTCTGTGCCATACTTGGTACATTGCTTGTGAATACCATGCATAATCTCATGCAGACGCTTGTCGACATCGGCAGCACTCCAAGACAAATGCATAGCGTTCTGACTCATCTCGAGACCGCTGGTTGCAACACCGCCTGCATTCACAGCCTTCCCAGGGGCATACAGAATCTTATTTTTCAAGAAGATATCTATGGCATCTGGCGTACAGCCCATATTGCTTATCTCGCCAACACATAATACCTTATTATTAATAAGTTGTTCGGCATCCTCGGCATTCAACTCGTTCTGCGTAGCACAAGGCAGAGCTATATCGGCCTTTACCTCCCAAGGCTTCTTGCCCGGATAGAAGATTGCTCCAGGGAATTCATCAGCATATGGAGCTACAATATCGTTGCCACTGGCGCGGAGCTCGAGCATATAGTCTATCTTGCTTCCCTCGATGCCATCGGGATCGTAAACATAACCGTCGGGGCCACTTATAGTGATCACCTTGGCTCCCAATTCGCTGGCCTTAGTAGCAGCCCCCCAGGCAACATTACCAAATCCGCTTATGGCTACTGTCTTACCCGATAACTTATGACCTGCTGTCTCCAACATCTCGTTTACAAAGTAGAGACCGCCAAAACCTGTTGCCTCAGGACGAATGAGAGATCCTCCGAAGTCGAGTCCCTTGCCTGTGAGCACACCACTAAAGTCACGAGTCAACTTCTTGTACTGTCCGAAGAGATAGCCCACCTCACGTGCACCCACACCGATATCGCCTGCGGGGACATCTATTTCTGGGCCTATGTAACGATACAACTCATTCATGAAAGCTTGACAGAAACGTTCGATTTCTGCGTCACTCTTACCGCGGGGAGAGAAGTCGGAACCACCTTTGCCTCCTCCCATAGGAAGCGTGGTAAGTGCGTTCTTGAAAGTCTGTTCGAATCCGAGGAACTTAAGGATGCTCAAATTTACAGATGCATGAAAACGCAGACCTCCTTTATAGGGACCTATGGCGCTATTAAATTGGACACGGTATCCGATGTTCACCTGTACCTGCCCCTTGTCGTCGACCCAAGGAACACGGAAGGTTATAATACGCTCGGGCTCTACCAGGCGCTCCAACAGGGCCTTACGCTCAAACTCGGGATGCTGGTCATAAACATCTTTTATAAATACCAGCACCTCACGTACAGCTTGTAAATACTCTCTCTCTCCAGGATGACGTCTTTCCAGACGTTGCATAAAATCATTAATATCCAACATGGTACTATATTATAGTTTATAGTTTAATCATATCACAAAAATACCAAACATTTATTATTATTCCAAAGAAAAGGGCTTAATATTTACGCGACAGCTGTCATTTTGTAAAGTCGAAATGAACAAAAACGAAGTACTAGCTTTTGCTTTCCTTACATTTTAATATTATATTTTCGTCAACGTAACATTGCAACAAATTTTCTTATTATAAAGGATTGCACATAAGAAAGAAAATGTTTACCTTTGCACAACAGAAAAAGAACAATAAGATAAACCCCAAAAAACAATGGAAGAAAAGAAAATATTCAAGGTGTTTTCAGGCACAAAAAGCCATTATCTGGCAGAGAAAATCTGCGCACAATTAGGTTGTGAACTAGGCAATCTGTCTATCACTAAATTCTCGGATGGTGAGTTTGAAGTATGCTTTGAAGAAAGCATTCGTGGCGTTGACGTATTTTTGGTTCAAAGCACCTTCCCCAATGCTGACAATCTAATGGAGTTGCTGCTTATGATTGATGCTGCCAAGCGCGCATCGGCACGTACAATTAATGCTGTTGTACCCTACTTTGGCTGGGCTCGTCAGGATAGAAAGAGCAAACCCCGTGTTAGTATCGCTGCCAAACTGGTTGCAGACATGCTTTCGGTAGCAGGAATTAACCGTCTGATTACCATGGATTTACACGCAGACCAAGAGCAAGGATTCTTTAATGTACCCGTTGACCACCTCTATGCCAGTAGCGTACTGCTCCCATACATCCAGAGCCTGAATCTGAAAAATTTGGTTATCGCTACTCCCGACGTTGGCGGTACCAAGCGTGCCAGCACATACAGCAAATACTTGAACTGCCCTATGGTACTCTGCAATAAGACACGCAAGAAGGCCAACGAGATTGCCCATATGGAGATTATCGGTGATGTAGAAGGTGCTAACGTTGTCCTTGTTGACGATATGGTGGATACAGCAGGAACTATAACCAAGGCTGCTGACCTGATGAAACAGAATGGGGCCAAGAGTGTGCGTGCTATTGCCAGTCATTGCGTAATGAGCGGTCCTGCGAGCGAGCGAGTAGCAGCTTCTTCCATAGAAGAAATGGTATTCACAGACAGTATTCCCTACGCTGGCGGATGCAGGAAGATTAAGCAGCTCTCTATTGCCGAACTACTAGCTACCACCATTCGTTGCGTTGAGGACAATGAGAGTATCAGCAAGCAATATCTAACATAAAATACTGAATGAAAAGATGCAGCCCTAAGAAAGGAAGCTAGACTACGAGAATTATCTGCTTCCTTTCTTTATTATTAATGTTCTGTTCTCCGACCATATACTGACAGGTTCTATATGGTACAGAGTCTTACATTAAGATATTATTAGTGGCTGTAGGAAGTATTCCATTAGCTCTTTTCCTAACAACCATCCGAAGATGGTGGGTATTCCTCTTGCAAAGCATTCCGCTGATGTATTTTTCCGGCAACGAGACTTTTGTAGTTGTCGTTTACCGTCATTACATGAAGGCAATGAACGTGCTCTCCATGTTTATCACGAATGCCACTGAGAGCGGCAGTTTTATTTCGAACAACACATTGGCTATACTATGCGATGACCTGTATTTCTGTTATGGGTTATAGCCGTATGGGCTAAATGCAAAAGCAAGCCCACCAGTTACAAGAATGCAGCCCTATCGGGGCTAATACTGTTAGTCTTTCTGGTGTTTGCGAAGGACAGTAAAATGATGGGGCTGCCACCTTATAACCTACCTGTACAGTATTACAATGCATATATCATCAACAAAAGGATTATGCAGGCTGCATCTCACCCCATAACAAATATTGACTGTAAACAAGACAATGCAAAGGACAGAGAATCATATATCTTGTTTATCGGAGAAAGCATGGTGTATGACCATCTTTCGTTGGCAGGATATAATAGAAGTACCACTCCCCTATTGGATGCAAGAGACAACGTCACCCTCTTTTCCGACTACAAGACGATTGCCACACTAACTTGCCTGGCTGCACTATGATGATGACTGATGCCACAGTCGAGGATTTCTACAGAAGTTATTCAGGGGTAAATGTGCTTCAGGTCTTCAGGCAATGCGGCTTTAAGACCTTCGTCCTGGTGTGTATCAATCATCTGGATCAGGATCAGCCCCTGACAGCAGCAGACTCGGTATTCTGTGTAGAAAAGGATATATACATTCCAGCCAGTGATAGACTCCCTGACAAATATCTACCCCAAGACTTTCTTTGTGGTACAGGGTCTTGGCAATCATTGTTACTTCAACAATTTCGAAGAGGAAGACAATCTGTTCAGACCTAACCCATACTACGACCCAGAAGTAAAGTCGGACAGCCTTTACTATAATGCCTACGACTGTACACTACTCTATACGGACCGTGTAATAGATGGAGTTATTAATGCAATCGACAAAGAGGGTATGTCTTCTGTAATGTTCTTTGCCTCAGACCACGGAGAAAATATAAACCCAGGTGACGAGCGTCGCTCCGTATCAATGAATCCAAAGGAAAGTGAGTATCATGTCCCCTTTATTATCTGGAGAAGTCAGAAATGGATAGAAGAGAATCCCGAGAAAGAAAAATGCATCCAAGCCAACAAAGACAAGCAAACTTATATTGACAATATTTTCTATACACTTTGCGATGTAGCGAACATTCATCTCCCTGATTCACTAAGCAAACCAGAATGGGCCATTACCTCGCCATCCTTCAAGCCGCCTAAACGCACACTATGACTCCAGACGGAAGGACAATAATCAACTTGGATTAATTTGTTATATAAATAGTAGAAGGTTCGTCTCTCGACGGACCTTCTACTTATTTGATATTAGCCTTTTAAGGTAAAAAGATTGTTTGTCAGAATAACTTATAATATTTCCATATGCAAAGTTAAAGCGTTATTCTATATTGTGCAACATCTTTGATATGTTAAATAACACTTTTCGACACTTTCGTTAAATTCTGTCAAACATACCTTATTATATTTAAGGAAAATTGCAACTTTGAGACTAGCGTCTCGAAAATACTCATGTTCAGAAATAAAAACAATGAATTATTTTGCATTCCACTCACTAATTCGTATTTTTGCAATATATTTTAATGGATAACCTATCAAGGAAAAAGAATTATGGCAGATATTAATATAAATGAACAGGAAGAGAAGAAAAGCCTGAACTTTATTGAGCAGAAAGTAAAAACTGATTTAGCAGAAGGCAAGAATGGAGGAAGACTACAGACTCGTTTTCCACCAGAGCCTAACGGTTACCTGCATATAGGTCATGCCAAGGCTATTGCTATGGATTTTGGTATAGCCCAAAAGTTTTGTGGTGTCTGCAACCTAAGAATGGATGATACCAATCCCCAGAAAGAGGATACGGAATACGTTGAGGCCATCGAGAGAGATATTAAGTGGCTGGGGTTCCAGTGGGGAAAAGTGTGCTATGCCAGTGACTACTTTCAGGACCTTTGGGATTTTGCTGAATGGTGCATCCTTCAGGGACGTGCCTATGTAGATGAACAAACCAGCGAAGAGATTGCTGCTCAGAAGGGTACACCTACCGAGCCCGGCACCAATTCGCCCTATCGTGACCGTCCTGCCGAAGAAAGCTTGAGACTTTTCAGGGAGATGAACTCGGGCAACATAGAACCAGGCAAGATGATACTAAGAGCCAAGATAGATATGGCCAACCCAAATATGCACTTCCGCGATCCAATCATGTACAGGGTACTGAACATGGAACATTGGCGTACCGGCAACAAATGGAACGCCTACCCCATGTATGACTTCACTCATGGACAAAGTGACTATCTGGAGGGCGTTACCCACAGTATCTGTACGCTGGAATTCGTAGAACACAGGCCCCTCTATGACCTCTTTGTAAACTGGATGAGGGAATGGGCTTCCGACTGTGGTGGGAATGCTGAGGGTGGTAGCAGACTCTCAACCCTCAACTCTCAACTCTCAACTTACCAAGGCCCCTGCCAGTTTGAGTTCAATAAGCTGAATTTGAACTACACCCTAATGTCCAAGCGTAATCTGCTTATCCTAACCAAGGAAGGTGTGGTAAATGGTTGGGATGACCCACGTATGCCTACTATCTGTGGTATCAGACGTCGCGGTTACAGCCCTCAGGCCATCCTGAACTTTATAGACAAAATTGGCTACACCACCTTTGATGCCCTGAACGACATCAAATTAATGGAAGCTGCCTGCCGTGAAGACCTGAACAATCGCGCTATCCGTGTAAGTGCTGTAGTAAACCCACTGAAACTGGTTATCGACAACTATCCCGAAGGACAGATTGAGGAGATGACAGCTATCAATAACCCTGAGTTGCGCGATACCGATGGCAACACGATTACAGAGGGGAATACACATATCATTCATTTTTCAAGAGAACTCTTTATTGAGCAAGAAGACTTCATGGAAGATGGCGGAAAGAAATTTATGCGCCTTGGCCCAGGTAAGGAGGTGCGTCTGAAAAACGGATACATCATTGCCTGCTCTGATGAACAAGACGAGCATGGCAACTTCAAGTGCATAGAAAAAGACAAAGACGGAAACATCGTATGTGTGCATGCCACATACGATCCTGACAGCAAAAGCGGAATGCCTGGTGCCGATCGTAAGATTAAGGGCAAAACACTGCATTGGGTTAGCTGTCAGCACAGCATTCCCTGCGAAGTACGTAACTATGAATGCCTATGGACCTGTGAGAATCCGCGTGACGCCATCAAGCAGTACGAAAAGGAAAATGGTGTACGCGGTATAGATGCTATGCGTCCATTCCTGAACCCCGAATCACTGACCATCAACAAAAATGCACTAATTGAGGAGTTTGCTAAAGAACTGCCTGCACTATCCTATCTGCAGTTCCAGCGTATCGGTTATTACAACGTTGATCCCGATAGCACTCCCGACCATTTGATTTTCAACAAGACTGTAGGATTGAAGGATACTTGGCAGAAAGGGAGCAAATAATACAGCCTATGCGAGAAGAAGACGAAGATGTATATTTCAATGATCCCGAATTCCTGGAGTATCTGCAGCAATACGAGAAGGCTCGCGCGAACGATGAGCCTATCTATATGGATGCCGAAGATCTGACAGACATTGCAGAGTTCTACATGACTCAGAATCGAGAGGAAGAAGCCAACGAAGCTATTTCGTTGGCCTTAAGTCTGCATCCCGACAGCGTCGACCCTTTGATATTTCTGGCCAGGCAGCAGATGTTCCATGACAACTTGGACGAAGCCATAATAATAGCTCATTCCATTCCTGACCAGAATGACAGGGAGACAATCTTCCTATGGACAGAGCTTCTTATACGTTCGGACAAGCCAGAAGAAGCCTTACAGCTTATTTTATCTAAGCAGGAAGAACAAGATGAAGGCGAAGAAATGTTTCTTTATGATGCAGCCTGCATCTTCATGGATTATCAGCTAAATGAAATCGCCCAGGAACTGATAAATATCCTGGAAGAGAAATTTCCACAGAATGCAAAGTTAAGGAAACTAAAGATAGAGAACCTGATAGCCTTGGAGGATTATGACGAAGCGATAAAACAGTTGCAAGTCTATATTGATGATTATCCCTATAGCACTTCTGCCTGGATTTCAATTGCAGAGGCACACGTTATGAAAGGCGACTTTCTGGAAGCCCTGGACAACGTGGAGTTTTGTCTGGCCATTAATCCCACCCATAGTCAGGCATTATTGCTGAAAGCACATTGTCTTTTCCATTTGAATCATTTGGATGAGGCACATGAGATATATCTGAAGTTGCAGAAGAAAGACCCGGAAAACGGCAGGCTTTACTATATGGATGCCATCACACTGGCTAATATGGAAAAGTTTGGAGAAGCGAAGGTATTAATTGCAAAGGCCCTCGAATATACTCCAGAATACGATGAAGACCGAGTACAGGTTCTGCTACACATGGCGTTTATAGAGAGTAAGTGTCATAACGTCATAGGGGCTTCGAATGCTTTGGAAGAAGCCATGAGAGTGTCGAAGGGAAAGGGAGAAATAGAATACAACCTGCTAATGGGTGAAATTCTTCTGGAAAACGGCAGGGAACAAGAGGCTGCCGAACATTTTGAAATAGCCTATAACGAAAGTAAAAACAAGCAACAGACACTGCTTACCATGGGAATTGCCTATGCAGAAACGATGCATTACGACACAGCCTTGTCGTTGTTAAAGTCCTTTACACAAGAAAACAATGGGAAGGAAGGAGTCGTAGCTATACCTTATCTGGCTTATTGCTACAAAAAGATTCACGACCAAGATAACTACCTAAAATACTTGCGCAAGGCTGTTTCTGCAGATCGTGAAATAACAGAATTTCTCTTTGCCAAAGACTATCCCAGCATACAACCCGAAGAATATTATCTGTACGCTTTCAAGAATGTCTATGGGCGTTTTCCTGAATCATGGGAATAAAATAAAAGGGGGCGCCCCCCCCTTTTATTTTATTACTCGCTGAATTCCCTGATACGTTGTTCTTCACTTAATTTACAGATTAGCAAGGAATCGTCCTTTTCTGCAACGATAAAGCCTTCGAGCCCCTGAATAACAACACGTTTCTCTTGTGTGGTATGAATCATGCAATTACTGGTTTCGTACACTCGGATATTAGGACCTATGCAGGAATTACCATAAATATCACGTTCTGTATTCATCAGCAAGGAGCCCCATGTACCCAAATCGCTCCAACCGAAATCAGCAGGGAAAACATAGATTTCCTCTGCCTTCTCGAGGATGGCATAATCCACCGAGATATTCTCGCAATTAGGGAATTTCTCGTTTATTGACTCCTGCTCCTTATCAGTACCATACAAGGGGAGCAAATCCTCGAAGATTTGAGACATAGTAGGCTGGTAAACTCGGAATGCATTGACAATCGTACTTACATTCCATATAAAGATACCGGAATTCCAAAAGAAATTATTCTTGGAAATATACTTGGTTGCCGTCTCGATATCAGGCTTCTCTCTGAAGGAATCTACCCTATACATCTCCTTGTTCCTTGCTGTAGAGAATGCCAAATCTGCCTGGATATAGCCATAGCCTGTCTCTGGGCGAGTAGGCTTCATACCCAAGGTAACAATCGCATCTGACTCGGAAACAAAATTAAGGGCCGAATTAACTACACGTTGAAACTCGTTAACGTCCATAACAATATGATCACTAGGAGTTACTACGATGTTGGCATGTGGATCTGATGCCTTAATACGCCAACTAACATAGGCGATACAGGGAGCTGTTCCTCTACGACAAGGTTCAGTTAGAATGTTACTTACTGGAACATCCGGTAACTGCTTATGCACTTCTTCGGCATATTTTACAGAAGTAACCACCCAGACATTTTCTGGTGAGACTACACCACGAAATCTGTCCAGCGTCAGCTGAATCAGTGTCTTTCCGCATCCCATAACATCCACAAACTGCTTAGGAGTCTCCGTAGTACTCATAGGCCAGAATCGGCTCCCAACACCTCCAGCCATTATTACCAAGTGATTACCGTTTCCCATTTTCCTCTATATTAATGAGTTGCAAAGATAAAAATAAAATATATGCCTACGAGTGAAAAGGCGAAAAAAAAATACCAATTATTGATTATTGACACAAAAATACTATGAATGCCCTCTTAAGCACCCACTTTAAGCACTAATCCACCTAAAGAAGGTACTGTCAGGCGAAGGGAAGTATCGGGACTGAATGTAAGCTTTATTTTTCTGCCTGTAAGCATATCAGTTGCCAAACAGGATGACATAGCTTTAAGATTCCACAACTCGAACATATGTCTGGGCAGGTTTATCTGTATCTGCTGCTCTGCTTCGGAGAAATTGGCAACGACAAGCATTACGTTCTTCTTTCCCTTACGTACAAAAGCATACTGTTTGTGCAAGGTTGTATTCTGATACATCAGATCGAAGAACTCACCATCCGAGAAAGCAGATTCCTGCTCCTTAAGCCTCATCACGTTGACATAAAACTGACGTAACGACACTTCTTCTTCAGAAAGAAGACTTGCATCGAAACTTCCTTTATTACGCCATCGACGGATGGTATCTACTGTCCAATAGTCAAAGATGGTGGTTCGTCCGTCTCGCCCACTGAAGCCTTCAGCATCCATTCCTCTTTCGCCCAGTTCCTGACCAAAATAAAGCATAAAGGGATTCTTATACATCAAAGCACTGACTAAAAGCTGTGCTCTACCCTTACGGGCATCTCCCACAATGAAATCACTGGCAATACGCTGCTCGTCATGATTCTCCAGGAAATTGAGCATGAAAGGACGGATATCATCAATCTGTTGCCAGCACAAAGTAATATGCTGGGTACTGACATTCCCCTGAGCAACAGCCTTTAAGGTATCATAAAGCCCCACCTTGTCATATAGATAGTCGAAATGACCACGATAGATATAATTCCTGTATTCAGCCGGATTATACACTTCGGCAATGAAAATAATATCAGGAAAAGCCTCTTTAATCTTAGGAATGGCCCATTCCCAGAACTCAACAGGAACCATCTCTGCCATATCACAGCGAAAACCGTCAATTCCCTTTTCTGCCCAAAAGAGCAGAATGTTGAGCATCTTATTCCATGTATCAGGAACAGGATTAAAATGTCCTACTCTGCCAGCACAAACATCAACACCATAATTCAGTTTTACGGTCTCGTACCAATCGTTGCTTCCAGGCCAGGCACAAAACACATCATTGCCTGTTGCCTTAGCCGGCATCTCTTGGTATGAACTCTCCGGTCTAATGTTATCCAGATGAAGGTGTTCACCAGGCAGATAATAGAAATTGTTCTGGTTGGAGAAGGCAACATTCTTATTATCGCCAGCTCCCAAATCCTCAGTCCCCAAAGGACAGGCATCCGAATGATACTGTCGGGCCACATGGTTGGGTACAAAATCAATGATTACCCTGAGTCCTGCATTGTGTGAGCGCTTCACCAAATTCTGGAACTCCTTCGTACGAGCAGGGACTTTTTCTGCCAAATCCGGATCTACATCGTAATAGTCCTTGACAGCATATGCACTTCCGGCTTTACCCTTTACCACATCAGGATGGTCCAGACCTATACCATAAGCAGTGTAATCAGTCTGGGTAGCATGTTCGATAATACCGGTATACCAGATATGAGTAGCACCAAGGCTCCGGATTTCCTCCAGAGCCTTGGTTGTAAAATCTGACATCTTTCCGCAACCATTCTGCTTCTTTGTTCCATTAGGAACCAGAAGAGTTTTATCGTTGCCGAAGAGACGTGTAAGAACTTGATAAATTATCATTCAATACCTTTAATGGTGACGTCGGCATTACCCTTGGCGATCTTACCAATCATACCTTGCAAAGCACGACCAGGACCACACTCCATAAAATCGGTAGCACCAGCAGCAATCATATTCTGTACTTCCTGAGTCCAACGAACGCTGGCAGTAAGCTGAGCAATCAGATTCTGCTTAATTTCAGCAGCATCGGTATGAGCTTTACCATCCACATTCTGGTAAACAGGACATTTTGGAGTCTGGAACTCTGTCTTCTCGATAGCTGCCTGAAGTTCATCCTTTGCAGGCTGCATGAGGGGGCTGTGGAAAGCTCCTCCTACGGGAAGTACCAAGGCACGGCGTGCTCCAGCCTCGTTGAGCTTCTCGCAAGCTGCATTTACAGCTTCGATATTACCACTGATAACCAGCTGACCAGGACAATTATAGTTAGCAGGAACAACCACACCATTGCCCTGTTCACTAACCTCAGCACAAATCTTTTCTACCACCTCATCATCCAAACCAATGATAGCAGCCATCGTGCTTGGAGCTGCCTCGCATGCTTTCTGCATAGCCATAGCACGGGCATGAACAAGCTTCAGAGCATCATCAAACTTCAGAGCACCTGCTGCTGCAAGAGCACTGAACTCGCCTAAGCTATGGCCACCTACCATATCAGGATTAAACTCCTCGCCCAAACAAATGGCATTAATAACACTGTGAAGGAATACGGCAGGCTGTGTTACCTTTGTCTGCTTCAATTCTTCAGCTGTGCCTTCAAACATAATATCGGTAATACGGAAACCTAAAATCTCGTTAGCTTTCTCGAAAAGTTCTTTTGCTGTCTCGTTGCTTTCGTACAGGTTTTTACCCATACCGCTGTACTGTGCTCCCTGACCGGGAAAAACAAATGCTTTCATATCTTTATATTCCTTATATTAAATATGTTTCTTTTTCGGACTGCAAAGGTACGAATAAATGAGTGAAACACAAAAGGAAAAACCTTATTTCTTTCTTTATACGAATTAATCGCTCAAAGAATATGGCTTACCCGACTTTACGCCCCTGCTCTTATTGGGAGTAGATACCATTTGGAATTCCAACTTTCCACCAGCCAAAAGATCAGCATGTGTAATATAAAGCTTGTCATAAGGTTTGCCGTTCAATTTTACAGACTTCACATAACGATTCCTGTCGCTTACGCCAAGTGCAGAAATCTCCAGGATTTTACCATTTGGAAGAGAAACCTTGCAATAAGGAATGTATGGTGCACCCAAAACATACTGATCGGTTCCTGGACAAACAGGATAGAAACCCATGGCGGTAAAAATATACCATGCTGACATCTGGCCACAGTCATCATTGCCATGCAAACCGTCAATATTATTCACATACATGCGATTCATGATCTCCCGCAACCAATATTGTGACTTCCAAGGCTGAGAGGTCCATGCATACAGATAAGGAACATGATGACTTGGTTCATTGCCATGAACATAGCCTCCCAATAAGCATTCTTCCTCGATATCCTCATTATCCTCGTAATATTTCTTGTCAAGCGGATGGGCAAACAAATCGTCCAGTGCAGCTACAAATTTCTTATCACCTCCGAAACAAGCAATCATACCCTTAACATCATGAGGTACATGGAACGAATAGTTGGCGCTATTACCTTCGATAAAGCCTTCTCCATATGTCTGCAAGGGAGAGAAATTCTTCTTCCAACTGCCATCCTTATATTTGGGACATGCCAAGCCAATAGCTGGGTTGAAGACATTACGATAGTTAAGAGCACGCTGTTTATAAGTCTCTGCCATCTGTGTATCACCAGCATCAAGGGCAGCCTGATAGATTGTCCAGTCGTCATAGGCATACTCCAACGTATTGCTTGCACTAGTGCCACAATGATCGTAGGGAACATAACCATATTGTATATAGTCGGTCAGACCTTCCATCCATTTGGACGTGGAAGTTGCTTTCATGGCCTCGAGCATAGCCTTTTTGTCCTTAATACCCAATTTCTTGGCAACATCAGAGAGAACAGAAACAGCATGATAGCCACTCATACACCAGCCCTCGTTAGCCATCAAATACCAGATGGGCAACAGGTGCAGGGCACTCTGCTGCTGAATAGCAATCATACTCTGTGCCATATCAGCACCCTGTTGAGGTTTCAACAGATTCAACAACGGATGTTCTGCCCTATAGGTATCCCACAGCGAGAATACGGTGTAATTGGTAAAGCCGTTGGCCTTATGAATCTCCATATCATTGCCACGATACAATCCATCTACATCCATATAAACAGAAGGATTAATCATGGTATGATACATTGAGGTATAGAACAATGTCTTCTGATCTTCTGTTCCTTCTATATCTACAGTAAGGAGTTCTTTCTCCCACTTACTGGCAGTTTCCTGACGAATCTGGTCGAAGGTCTTACCCTTAGTCTCTGCCTCCAAATTAGCCAAAGCTCCACTCATACTAACAGGAGAGAGGGCCACCTTGACAATCAGTTTGCGACTTGTGGGCAGTTTGAACTTAAAGTAGCCAACAATCTCCTTTCCGGCCATATCTGGGAAGTTATGTTGGATATCCATCTTGCGCCAGAAACCGTTATAGAGCATACGCTGATTGTTGTTATACCCCCATTGGCTGATGGGTTCCGATAGTTTGATGGCAAAGTACGTATAGTTCTGGCGTGCCCATCCGCTGGTGATACGATAACCTGTGAGCGTTGTCTCGTCTTGCACTCGAAGATAGGTCCATAGTGTTTTCCCCTCATAATTATAGATACCGCTTCCCAAGTCCAGAATAAGTTGACCGTCTGTTTCAGGGAATGTATACTGATGAACGCCCACACGCTGTGTAGCAGTAAATTGAGCTAAGACATTATAGTCATCCAGCCTTACCTCGTAATATCCGGCTGTGCACTTTTCTGTATCATGTGAAAAACGCGAGCGGTATCCCCCATCGGGATTCTCGGCAGTCCCCGGATTCGTTTGGATTTTTCCTGTAGTAGGCATAATCAGTATATCGCCCAGATCAGAATGTCCAGTACCGCTCAAATGGGTATGGCTGAAGCCTACAATCGTCTTATCATGATGCTGATACCCTGCACAATACTCATAAACCTTACCCTGGTAACGGCCATTTACATTATGAGGGATGGTGTCAGTTTCCGGACTTAACTGCACAATTCCGAACGGCGAGCATGCACCAGGGAAAGTGTGCCCCATACCATTAGTACCGATAATAGGATTAACGTAATCTAAAGGACTCTTTTTTTGAGAAAAGCTATTTGCAGAGAAAGCGAACAGCAAAACAGAAATAAGGGAAAATTTATTCATAATAAAATAAGTATAAATAAAAAAGCCCTCCTACATGGAGGAGAGCATATTTAGCACATGTGAATAAGATCTTATTTTGCTGCAGCCACAGTCTCAAGAAACTCCTTACAGGGCTTGAAATAAGGAATATCATGAGCCTCAATCACCAATGTCGTATTCTTACTGATATTACGGGCGGTCTTCTTGGCTCGATGTTTCAGTGTCCAAGTACCCCAGCCACGTATGTATACGTTCTCCTTCTCAACTAATGCCTCCTTGATGGTATCTACAATACCCTCTACTGCGGCCAGCACAGTAACCTGGTCAATTCCGGTCTTCTGTGCCACAATCTTTACCATTTCAATTTTAGTCATATCCTTTGAGTTTTATTATTATTTCTTATGTGTATGCGAAAAACGACCACAAAGTTAGATAAAGATTTTGCATTGCCAAAATTTTAGACCCACATTTTTGGGGAAAATGGTGATTTTCTATCAGTTAGCCTACAAAAAAACCGAATATGCAGAGAATTTCACAGTCTCTCATAACCCCATGCATCCAAAATATCACCCCATGCATCGTTTACCATACTGATGGTACGAGGGTCATAAGCATATTGGTTTTTCTTATGGCTCTTTTTACGGTTTATGTATGCCTCTATGGCTGGGAGAGCCTCGCTCCAGCCGGGAAGGTCGAGGTCGTGATAAATACGTTCTGTTATCTCCAAGGCATTCTTCTCGAACTCCTCGAACTTCACTTCGAACAGATTTCCCTCGGGAATATACTTCTTCTGTTCCTGATAAGCATTATACAACTCCTTATAGCCGTACAGGATATTCTGCTCCATCTCTTCCTCTGTTATGCTATTCAGCTCTAACGGTGCTATCGTCTGGATAAAAAAGGAACGGCTGCTCTCGAAAACCGTATAGGGATTACGTATAAGAAAAACGAACTTGGCATTGGGAAACATCTCCACCAAAGTCTTTACCTTTCCGGTATGAGGTGGATTCTTACTGAGGTACTGGGCATCGGGTACACCGCGACGACTGTTCCACATGCTTATCTTTACCAGTTTCATGAACTTGTCTTTGAAGTCGGCAATCTCATCCGGTGTCGCCTGCTTCATGGTCAGGAAGCGGTCGCAATACTCACGCATGCTCTGGGGATAGAACCAGAAATTATAATAAGATACGGGACACATGTTCAATAGGGCGAACTCTTCCTCCTGCGGCAGGTCGGGACTGAGCTCCATATTGTCTGTCGGCCTGTGGCTGGGAATAAACACTTTCATGAGGGGCTTCAGCAACCACTGCATAGCCATCATGTGGTGCGGGAAGACCGTCTGATAGGTTGTTGTAAAGCCAAACCTGCGGTCCTGAGCAAATATATTATGGACAAATGTGGTTCCACTCCGCCAGTGTCCCAGAATAAACAAGGGATCGTGCTGAAGGGGCTTATGGGCCAGAAGTTTACGGTACTGGCGCTCCTGCAAAGAAACAAACAAGCTGAGCAGACGGCAGATGCCTTTGGTAAGCATTTTCTTGGTTCGCAAAGCCGGTGCAACATATCGGCCATCAGTAACTAAATGGAAAGTCTTCCAGTCGGCTCCAATCAAAGTGTTAGCAGGTAAGTCTGAAAAATTCAACAGTCCCATCTTGCAATCTTTTCCTATTTTCTATTTTATAACTTTTATCTCCAATCCTTGGCGGCTGAGTTCTTTCACCGCTTTCTCTATTGCCTCATAGTGCTCCTCCCCTATCCCAATCTTGTTGAGGTCGAGCGTAGGAACGTCGGCTTTGTTTATGTCGTCCATTTCGAGAGGACGGATAATCATACCCACAGCCGAGGTGTTATTGGTGATGGGGTCTATGAGAATGAAGGCACCGGTAGCTTTGTTCCGGCTGTAGGCATCGAAGAAGAGTGTCTTGGCGGTTGTAATGCACACACATCCAATCTCGTTCAGTTTGAAGTCTGTTCCGGGCAACTGCTCCATCGTATTTACATCCACACGGTAACATATCTCGCTGATAGTGGCACGCGTGGTGTTTGTGTTATGCTTCAGGAAGAACTGTTTGCTGCGGTTCATAGGTTCCTCGTCCATCCACACCATCATCGTCTGGAAGTAACGGCCGATGTCAGGAAGATTATCAGGACGTACAATCATTTCGCCACGACTGATATCTATCTCGTCCTCGAGCGTTATACAGATACTCTGGGGACAGAAGGCATAATCCAACTCGTCCTTGTATGTAACAATACTTTTTACATGGCTTCTCTTCATGCTGGGAAGAGCCATTACCTCGTCGCCTTTATGAATGACACCGCTTGCCACCTTCCCGCAGAAACCGCGGAAGTCGAGGTTCGGACGCAAGACATACTGAACTGGGAAACGGAAGTCCTGCATATTGCGATCCCGGTCTATGGGTACCGTCTCCAGGAACTGAAGCAGCGATATACCGTCGTACCAAGGTGTACGATCGCTCTTCTCTACCACATTATCGCCCTTGAGAGCCGACAGAGGGATGCACGTTACGTCTTCTATGCCCAACTGGTTGGTCAGCACCAGATATTCATTCTTTATTTTAACGAAGACATCTTCCGAGAAATCCACAAGGTCCATTTTATTGACAGCCAAGACAATATGCTTTATTCCAAGTAACGAAACGAGAAAAGTGTGCCTGCGTGTCTGGGTAATGACACCTGTTCTGGCATCCACTAAGATAATAGCCAAGTTAGCCGTACTGCCACCGGTAATCATGTTGCGGGTATATTGCTCATGGCCCGGAGTATCGGCAATGATGAACTTACGCTGGTTGGTAGAGAAATAACGGTATGCCACATCTATGGTAATACCCTCCTCGCGCTCAGCCTTCAGGCCATCAAGCAACAAGGCATAGTCTATCTGTCCTGCACCTGCATTGCCTACGCGCCTTGAATCGCGCTCCAAAGCCTGCAGCTGGTCCTCGTAGAGTTTCTTGCTGTCGAAAAGTAACCGGCCTATCAGTGTTGACTTTCCGTCATCCACAGAACCTGCCGTAAGAAGCCTGAGCAAATCTTTTCTCTCGTCGGCATCAAGATAAGCTTTTATATCTAATTTCCTTCCTTCCACGTTGATTCAATTATCAATTCTCAATTTTCAATTCTCAAGTCTGCGAGTAAGTGAGTAAGTGAGAGCAATAACAAACTCGCTTGATTATTGCCGAACGAAAGCAGGCTCGAAACGAAGTTTCAATTTTCAATTCTCAAAAATACCCTTCGCGTTTCTTCTGCTCCATACTGGCTTCCTGGTCGAAATCGATAACACGGGTTGTTCTCTCGCTCTTGGTGGTGGTCATCATCTCCTCCACAATTTCCTCTATAGTTGTAGCATTCGACTCCACGGCACCTGTCAGCGGCCAGCAACCCAAAGTACGGAAACGTACCATACGGTTATGAATCTTAGGCACCAGTTCCTTGGGCAGACGGTCGTCGTCAGCCATAATCAGGTTACCGTCGATTTCCACGCATGGGCGTTCCTTGGCAAAGTAAAGCGGTACAATAGGAATATTCTCCAGACGAATATACTGCCAGACATCCAACTCCGTCCAGTTGCTCAAGGGAAAGACCCTGATGCTTTCGCCCTTATGAACCCGGCTGTTGTATATGTCCCAAAGTTCCGGGCGCTGGTTCTTAGGGTCCCACTGGTTGAACTGGTCGCGGAAACTGAAGATTCGTTCTTTGGCACGGCTCTTTTCCTCGTCCCTACGGGCTCCACCGAAAGCGGCATCGAACTTATACTTGTTCAACGCATCCAGCAGGGCCTTGGTCTTCATCAGGTCGGTATGCACCTTGCTTCCATGCGTAAAGGGTCCCACACCTGCATTGAATGCCTCCATATTGCTTTCCACAATCAGGTTCCAGCCGTACTCCTTAGCATAACGGTCTCGAAACTCTATCATCTCGCGGAACTTCCATTTAGAATCGATGTGCATCAAAGGAAAAGGGACCTTGCCGGGGGCAAAAGCCTTTTCTGCCAAACGCACCATCACACTGGAATCCTTACCTATACTATACAGCATCACAGGATTCTCGAACTCGGCAGCAACCTCACGAATGATATGGATGCTCTCAGCCTCTAACTCCTGCAAATGCGACAGACTGTATTTACAATTCATATTTCGTCTTTCGTAATGAACTCTCAACTATAACCATCTCCACCACCCTATTCACAGACTCCTCTAACGAGAGACGACTGGTATCAATCTCCAATGCAGGATTTTCTGGAATCTCGAAGGGAGCGCTAATGCCTGTAAAGTCTTTCACTTCGCCTCTTCGTGCTCTTGCATAAAGGCCTTTTACATCACGTCGCTCACATTCCTCGAGGGGCGTTGAAACAAATACCTCTTTATAATCGTCCTTACCGATAATCTCCCGAACCAAACGACGAATATCATTGGTCGGACTGACAAAGCAGGCCAACGTTACTATCCCCGTCTGTACAAAGAGTTTACCTATTTCAGCTATGCGGCGAATATTCTCTTTCCTATCCTCTGCAGAGAAGCCCAAATTGCTATTGATGCCGACACGAATGTTATCTCCATCCAGAATCCTGCATAGTATGCCACGTTTGTGAAGTTCACGCTCCACTCCCATGGCAATGGTGCTCTTTCCACTTCCACTTAAGCCTGTAAACCAGACCATCAGACCATGCTGTCCGAGGAGTTTCTCTTTATCAGTACGTGTCATCATTTGATCATATATCGGATATATATTATCAGCCATAATATTATAGATAGAATAGAGGGATAAGGAATACACTCATCAGAAATACTATGATATTAAGGGGGAGTCCCACCTTAACAAAGTCTTTGAACTTGTAACCTCCCACACCTTGCACGATCAGATTGGTCTGATAACCAATAGGAGTACTAAAAGCTGAACTTGCAGCAAAGCAGATGCACACGAAGAAAGGTGTGGGATCCATTCCCAACTTATTACTGATGGACACAGCCAAAGGGAAAGCCAAAGCAGCAGCAGCATTATTTGTTATCACTTCGGTAAAGATGTTCGTTATAATAAATAATGCCGCTAACATTATATATATGCCGTTCTCGCTATGGCGGGCTTGCTCTGCCAAAACTATGATGTAGTCACCGAGAAAATCAGCGAGACCGCTATTTATCATTCCCTTGCTAATACCAAAGGCACAAGCAATGGTAATAAGCACATCCCAAGAAATCAACTTAGTATACTTTTTGGGAGAAAACATCTTGGTCCATGCCATAAGCACGGTGGTTATAGCGGCAAAGAAAAACATATCCAGCTTTACCTCTAAGCCTAATTCATGCACAAACGGCAACTCGCCAACTGTGGCACCTGTAACCATCAGTGCTACCAGCACCAAAGCGAAGTACTTTTTCTTCTTACTCAACTCTGGTTCAGCTCCTACCACATTCAACATCCAAAACACACTACTCTCGCCCCAAGTAGGCATAAACGTTTTGTCTGTCTCCAGAATCAGTGTATCCTGCTTAGTAAGAGGCTCATTAATCCAGTTGCCTGTCAAGGGAGAGCCACCTCTTTTAATACCCTTTACCATGGCTCCGTAATGACGATAGAAATCAAACTCTCGCAACGACTTGCCTAAGCCTGGGAAACGATTACTGGGCATTGCCTCTACTACTACTACACCTTCGCCTTTATTATCCTCTTCTTCATCGAGTGGAGTGTCACGCCTCTCAGGTAAAAGATAACGTGATATAATTATCAGATAGAACAGACCTGTGAGAGCAATAAAGACACCGACCTTTGAAAGCTCGAACATACCTAATGTATGTCCATTCTTTACAATATTGGCTCCTATAGCGTCATCAATCAAGCCATCCAGCACAAGATTGGTGCTGGTTCCTATCAGCGTACAAACACCACCCAATATAGTAGCATAACTCAGGGGGATAAGGAATTTGGAAGGAGGCAACTTCATCTTCTGCGCCCAATTCTTTATCATGGGACCAAAAATTACTACTACAGGCGTGTTATTCAAAAATGCCGATATAAAAGAAATTAAAGGAAGGAAACTTGCCAATGCCCTGGTCAGCGATACATTCTTAGCTGGCAGCACATGATAGATAATGCGCTCCAACACACCGCTCTTACGTACCCCTTCGCTTACCAGATACAGCAACGCCACAGTTATCATTCCCTTGCTACAGAACCCCTCTAATGCTTCCTTGGGCTGAAGAATTCCTGCACAAAGGAGTAAAACAACAGCAGAGAACAAGATAAGCCCCGGCCTAAGTTTATCCGTCATTAGTGCCCATAACATAAGCACAATGACAGCTGCCATATAAATCAGTTCGAACGTCATATCGTGTGCAAAATTATCAAGAAAAATGGTATTTCCCGCATTTTTTGCGGGAAAATGCCATTTTCGTTGACGTTTCAACTAATATAAAAAAACGTTTAGGGCAAATATTCGGAAAACTAATACTCGTTCCAGCTCTTGATAGCCAAATCATCCAAGCTAAGTGTACAGAATGCTTCGATGAAAGCACTTGCCAGACGTGAGTTGGTAATCAGAGGAATATTGTGGTCGATGGCACCTCGACGAATCTTATAACCGTTTGTCAACTCGCGCTCCGTATGATTCTTGGGAATGTTGACCACCAAGTCGAACTTATGGTCGGCAATCATCTTCATCACATTTTCGCGTCCGTTATCATCGTTCTCGTCAGGCCAGTTTACAGCAATAGCCTTGGCACCGTTCTCGTTCAGGAACTTAGCAGTTCCCTCGCTGGCATATATGGTGTAGCCTGCCTTTGATAGCATACGAGCGCCATCCAGCAGACGTACCTTCTCCTTGGTTTCACCGCTCGAAATCATGATACCCTTATCCTTACTGGGAATCTTATAGCCGGTAGCAATAAGTGAATTCAGTAAAGCCTCTTCGAAAGTATCGCCCAAACAGCCTACTTCACCTGTACTGCTCATATCTACGCCCAAGATGGGGTCGGTATTCTGCAGACGGTTAAAACTGAACTGACTGGCCTTCACTCCAATGCGATCAATATCGAAGGCACTCTTGTCGGGCTTTGTATAAGGAGCATCCAACATGATGCGCGTTGCAGTATCTATAAAGTTACGCTTCAGCACCTTACTAACGAAGGGGAAGGAACGGCTGGCACGCAGGTTACACTCGATAACCTTAACATCACGTCCCTTGGCCAAGTACTGGATATTGAAAGGACCGCTGATGTTCAACTCCTTGGCAATAGCACGTGAAATCTTCTTAATCTGACGTGCAGTAGCAAAACTGATTTGCTGAGCTGGGAAGGTCATAGTGGCATCACCAGAGTGTACACCAGCAAACTCAACATGCTCAGAGATGGCATATTCTACAATTTCACCACACTTGGCGACGGCATCAAACTCTATCTCGTTGGTCTCCTGCATGAACTGACTGATAACAACAGGGTATTCCTTGCTTACCTCGCTGGCCAATTCCAGGAAGCGCTTCAGTTCCTCGTCGTTATGGCAAACATTCATTGCCGCACCAGAAAGAACGTATGAAGGACGAACCAGAACAGGATAGCCAACCTCATCAATAAACTTCTTCACATCATCCATCGAGGTCAATGCACTCCACTTGGGCTGGTCGATACCAAGTTGGTCAAGCATAGCAGAGAACTTGTTACGGTTCTCAGCGCGGTCAATGCTGACAGGACTTGTACCCAGTATGGGCACACTCTGACGATAGAGTTTCATGGCCAGGTTATTAGGAATCTGACCGCCCACGCTTACAATCACGCCATTGGGATTCTCCAAGTCAATAACGTCCATAACACGCTCGAAAGACAACTCATCGAAGTAAAGACGGTCGCACATATCGTAGTCGGTACTTACTGTCTCGGGATTGTAGTTGATCATGATGGATTTGTAGCCCAACTTGCGCGCTGTCTGAATAGCATTTACCGAACACCAGTCAAACTCAACACTTGACCCGATACGGTAAGCACCTGAACCCAAAACAATTACAGACTTCTCATTCTTGTAGTAGTTAACATCGTAACCCTCGGTTGCGTATGTCATATACAGGTAGTTAGTCAGGTCGGGATGCTCGCTGGCAACAGTAGGAATACGCTTAACAGCAGGAAGGATTCCTTCCTTGATACGATGCTGACGTACAGCCAGGTTCTCGCGTTCCATGTTACCACTTGTGGGCTTCAAGACGAAGCGGGCAATCTGGAAGTCAGAGAAGCCCAGCATCTTAGCCTTCTTCAGCACATCCTTGGGGAGTTCCTCCAATGAGTTGTAGCCTTCCAACACAGCCTTGAAGTCAACGATATTCTTCATACGCTCTATGAACCAAGGGTCAATCTTGGTGAGCTCGTAAATACGCTCTACAGTATAGCCTTCCTCCAAAGCCTGAGCAATGGCAAATATACGCAGATCGGTAGGATTGGCCAGTTCTTCGTCCAAGTCGGTGAACTTCACGTGATCGTTACCGACAAATCCGTGCATACCCTGTCCAACCATACGCAGACCCTTCTGAATCATCTCTTCGAAACTGCGGCCTATACTCATAATCTCGCCTACAGACTTCATGCTGGAGCCAATCTTACGACTTACACCGGCAAACTTGGTAAGGTCCCAACGGGGTATCTTACATATCATATAATCAAGAGAGGGGGCTACATAAGCAGAGTTTGTGGTACCCATCTCGCCTATCTGATCCAGGGTATAGCCCAAAGCAATTTTAGCAGCTACAAAGGCCAGAGGATAACCTGTTGCCTTAGAAGCAAGGGCAGAAGAACGGCTCAGACGTGCATTTATCTCGATAATACGATAGTCGTTGGTCTCAGCATTGAAGGCAAACTGGATGTTGCATTCACCTACAATATTCAGATGCTTAACACACTTGATGGTAATATCCTGCAACATCTTCACCTGCTCATCTTTCAAAGAGCAAGTAGGAGCAACTACGATAGACTCGCCAGTATGGATACCCAGCGGGTCGAAATTCTCCATTGAGGCAACAGTGAAACAATGGTCATTAGCATCACGGATGCACTCAAACTCAATCTCCTTCCAACCCTTCAAGCACTCCTCAACCAAAACCTGAGGTGCGAAAGTAAAGGCACTCTCTGCAATCTCGCGGAAAGTCTTCTCGTCTGGACAAACACCACTACCAAGACCGCCCAATGCATAGGCAGAACGTATCATGATAGGATAGCCTATCTTACGAGCAGCAGCTACTGCGCTGTCCATAGTCTCGCAAGCCTCAGATACAGGAACTTTCAAATCAACCTTGTTCAGTTCCTTTACAAAGAGGTCACGGTCTTCTGTGTTCATGATAGCCTCTACTGAAGTACCCAATACTTCTACACCGTACTCTTTCAGCACGCCGCTTTGGTATAGGGCAGTACCTACGTTCAGACCTGTCTGTCCCCCCCATGCCAGCATGATACCGTCAGGACGTTCCTTCTTGATAATCTCTGTGATAAAATGGGGAGTGATAGGAAGGAAATACACCTTGTCGGCAATGCCTTCACTTGTCTGTATGGTTGCAACGTTGGGGTTCACCAGCACTGAATAGATGCCTTCTTCTCTCAATGCTTTCAATGCTTGGCTACCAGAGTAGTCGAACTCACCGGCCTGACCAATTTTCAGCGCGCCAGAACCAAGTACAAGTACTTTCTTCAGTTTCAGTTTCATAATCTTTTTCTATATCTTTAAAATGTGTAATTTTCTATAAAAAAAAGACCACCTTGCCGATTGTAACATCGGAGGTGGTCTGTTTATTCTTACCTTCTATATAATGTTCCTGGTTGTCCCATAAAACGCTCTTTTCATTTTATCGGGTGCAAAATTACAACATAATTTTTGTCCCGCAAAATAATCTGAGTTTTTTTTTCTACACAACCGCTATTTTTTTCCCATCAGCACTTTCATCCAATAACCGCCAATTACAGAGCGGGCCTTGAAGCCTGTCATACGGCCCGTTTTGGTATCGTGCCAGTCAGAAATAGGAACACGGCTTTCTGTCTCGTTGATATACTTGTACAGGGGATCAACGAACTTCTGGAAATCCTTATCGGTCTGTGCCATAGCTGCCGACCACATAATCCAGTCGCTCTTGGTATAATCCTTACGACAGTCGAGCGGCAAGCCGAACTCGTTTTGCTTTGTCAGGTAGTATTTGATTTCTGTTTGCATCGCATTGTTGGGAATGATGCCTGTATTCCAGAGCTTGTCCCATACCATATTATATTTTTGGCTCCAGGTATCCTTGCCTGCGCCGTATGCCAATTCGTAATGGTCGCCTACCTTGGTTTCCCTTTCCCATGCAGCAGCCATTTCCTTAGCCCTAGCGTTATACTTTTCGTATACGTCGGTCAGGCCCTTCATCTTAGCTATCTCTGCATAACCGGCTACTCCCATGATAGCCTTGATGGCTAAATTGCAGTTACCTGCCCAGTGACCGGCAAAGTCATCGGTACATAACTGATTGGCGGGATGCAGACCATTCTCTACCAAGTAATCAGCCCAGGTTGTGATAATGCGCCAATACTTATCAATATATAATGTATTGCCCTCCTGCTTACAGATCTGTGCAGCCAGGGTTATCATATTACCGGCTTCCTCAAGGGGCATATCGCCACCATAAACCTGTTGGTTAGCCTTGGGATACTGACCAAGGTCATGAGCAGCAAAGGGTTTAGTCCAACGACCCGTATAACTGTATTCAAAGATGGAGGTCATCATACCCTTCTGAAGCTCCGGGTTGTAACAGAGGTACAAGGGAGCCTCGGGATAAGTCAGGTCAACGGTATTCACACATCCGTTAGAATTGTTCTCCTTCGAGAAGAAGAGCACATTGCCGTCGCAATCCTTAAAGAGCTTGTGAGCAGCATTTACATGACGGTATGAACCGCTGAGAATCTCGGCATACTTTTCGCCTCCTGCAGCCAGGGCATCATTATAGATGGTCTTGTCCATCTGGCGACAACGCTGCATGATGTTTGTATAGTTTCCTGCCATGCGGTCGAACATATCAAAGATACTTACGTTTCCATCATGAGCCCAATAGCCTTTATAGCGCTTATAGAAATATTCGATGTCCCATATCTCATCATAACCAATCATGGCAAAGCTACTGCCTTGTGTGGTAGAACCGAAATCATGGACATAGGCCAATGTAGGCAATGAAACCTGCTTCTGACAAACCACCTCGCGCTCACCGCGTGGCAAACGACCGTCAGCCAGGAACTGTGTCTTGATATCGTTGTCCGATGCTAAAGAGAGTCGTCCGTTTACACCAGAGAGATATACATACCCCCAGTCGATACAGATGCCATCACCCGTCTTAGCAAGAATGGGCTGTTCGATGGTTCCTGCTTTCAGATACTGCCTGCCCTTCTCGAAAATCCTATTTGATATTGTAGGCTGATGCACCTTGTTCACAGCCATCTGCGGCGTGGTAGAGACGTAGAATTGTACATTGTGCTTCTGACCGTCTGTCGAGCGTACCTGATAAGAGATATAGTTGATGGGAGCAGAAAGCAAATCGTAATCGTCGATGATATGGGGAGCTGTGAACACCACATCCAGTTCTACGGGACCGCAAGCGAAAGTATAATAGGTATTGCATGCCAGAACATCCACGCTCTTCTGCTGGGCAGTCTTGATACTCTCGTTACCTTTGGCAATGTTGCGGAACACGCCGAAATCAACAAGGGCACCACCCGTCTTATTGTAACAATGTACGGCAAACACGTTCTTGCCTTGCTTCAGCAGGTCGCGCTTTTCACCATCCAGACGAACCACGACTCCATCCACATAATCCATAATACCTGTTGCGGCTTTCTTTCCGTTGATGAATATCTCGCAGGCATCATCATGAGAGAAAATAAGGTAGAGGTCGCCCTGCAGCTGTTCTGCTGTCAGATCTACAGAACGGCGCACCCATATATGGTCATCTTCCTTTGTCCAGGGGGTACGGATGTTATCGTAATTATCCGAACCGAAGGCACCCTTGCCATTTTTCCATGCAGAAGCATTAAAATCCGGCTTCTCCCATCCGTCTGCAGGCTTCTGACTGGTATATTGGGCTTCCCATTCTGCCTCGTTCGACATAGGGATAACACTCTCCATTAATGTTCTTTGGGCAGCACCCATCCAGCGATAAGTGGTACCATCTACACGCAACAGACCTTCCAAAGGCTTTTCGTCGTTTGTCCAGTGACGAGTTGATCCATCTGTCAGATTATCGTATGGACTCCAGACAGAGAAATAAGGATCGCTCACAATCAACGGTACACTGGGCAGGCGCAAATTAGTCTGCTTGTAGGGTTTGAACATCTCAGCATTCTGGGCCCACCCCATCATGCACACTGCCGCAAGGGCAATAGTCAGAAAAGTTTTTTTCATTTTTTATTGGGTTAATTTGTTAATTTGTTGTATCTCTTCATTGGTAAAGGGAGCTGATTCCGTAGCTCTTAGATTCTGTTTCAACTGCTCTGGCGAACTGGCACCCACCAACACACTTGTCACACCCTTCTGATGCAGAATCCACGAAAGAGCCATAGTGGCCAGACTCTCGCCTCGCTGTGCTGCTATATCATTCAAAGCGCCAAGTTGAGTCAATCGTTCAGGTGTAAGGTCATCAGCCTTCAGGAAACGGGGGTCGTGTGCCATTCGGCTGTCTGCAGGGATTCCATTCAGGTAACGGTCTGTCAATAGGCCCTGTGCCAAAGGCGAAAAAGAAATAAACCCTACTCCGTCATCCTGGCATTGCTTTAGGATGCCTTCTTGCAATGGAGCCTGATCCAGGAGGTTCAGTCGTCCCTGATAGATCAAACAGGGAACATCTCGCTGACGCAGATAATGGTATCCGTACCGTGCAGCCTCTAACGGCCAACGACTTAAGCCTATGTACAGAGCCTTTCCTTGCCGAACGATATCTACCAGTGTCTGCAACGTTTCCTCTAAGGGAGTTTCGGGGTCGTACCGATGACAATAGAACAGATCCACGTACTCCAGATTCATTCGTCTGAGACTTTGGTTCAGACTTGCTATCATATGTTTTCTTGATGCCCACGAGCCATAAGGCCCTTCCCACATATCGTAGGCTGCCTTGGTAGAGATGAACAATTCGTCGCGGTGCATACAGAAGTCACCTCGCATCATATTGCCCATAAAATACTCGGCAGCACCCGGTTCCGGGCCATAGTTATTGGCAAGGTCAAAGTGCACAATACCACAATCAAAAGCTGTCAATGCAATCGCTCTCGAAGTCTCGTATGGTGTCAGGCATCCAAAATTGTGCCACATCCCTAAACTAATCTCTGGAAGTAACACACCACTCCTTCCGCATCTTCTGTATTCCATGATTATTTTACTGTAATTTGGTCGCGAAGGTACAAAAAAAAAATCATTTTCAAACAGGATGAACGGAAAAATCATATATTTGCAGACGTATAACAAAAAAAAAAAGAGAGAAAGATGAAAATATTTGCGCTATTTGTCATGTTGGGCTTCATACCCTTGCAGGCTAACGCACAGCATACCTGGGGCGATCAGGAGGACGGAACCTATGCAAACCCCGTGCTGAATGCAGACTTCTCCGACCCTGATGTCATCCGCGTGGGGAAGAAATTCTATATGGTTGCCTCCGATTTCCATTTCATGGGTATGCAAGTACTGGAGTCCGACGATATGGTCAACTGGCGGTACTTGAGTCAGATTTACAACCGTATCGACGAGCCCGGCTGGGATGACAACCAGCATTACGGTGGCGGATCATGGGCTCCAGCCATTCGTTACCACAACGGGCGTTTCTACGTTTATTTCTGCACGCCAGACGAAGGACTTTATATGACCTCTGCTACAAGTGCCAGCGGTCCATGGGAGCCCTTACACTTAGTCAAGCGGGTAGGAAAGTGGGAAGACCCATGCCCTTTATGGGATGATGACGGACAGGCTTATTTAGGGCGGAGCCAACATGGGGCTGGGCCCATCATTGTACACAAGATGTCAGCTGACGGACGCCAGTTGCTGGACGATGGTGTAACGATCTATACCGGTCCTGTGGCCGAGGGTACCAAATGGCTGAAACGCAACGGCTACTACTTCCTGATCATTCCCGAAGGTGGCGTAGGAACAGGATGGCAGACTATTCTGCGTGCCACGAATATATATGGCCCTTACGAGCGTCGTATCGTATTGGAGCAAGGTAGCACAGCTATCAACGGCCCTCATCAAGGAGCCTTAGTTGATGCGCCTGACGGCAGTTGGTGGTTTTATCATTTCCAAGACACACCAGAACGAGGCCGTGTGGTTCATCTGCAACCTGCACGCTGGTTGGACGAATGGCCATTGATGGGAGTGGATAAGGACGGAAACGGCATTGGGGAACCTGTCGCCTCTTGGAAGAAGCCCATTCCTTCTGCAGGACGTTCCCTACCCCAGACAGACGATGATTTCTCTGGCCCATTAGGCCTGCAATGGCAATGGAACCACAATCCCAAGAATGACAGCTGGAACACGACTGATCGTAAAGGATATCTTACCCTTCACGCTTTACCTGCCGACAATCTTAAGGAATGCCATAACATGCTCACACAAAAGATGATGGGTTACACCAGCGAAAGCACTACCCTACTGGAAGTTCGTGGCAACTGCTTTGCCGGACTTGCCTGTACAGGGCAAGAGTTTCGTGGTATAGGCATTACACCCGAGGGCATTTTTGTGGAGTCCGACGGACAACGTACGCTCATCAAGAAAGGACGTTTCAGGAAGCTCCACCTTCGCGTCAAGAACGACTGTATCAAACACACACACCAGTTCTATTACAGCTTAGACGGCAATACCTTCTCTCCTGCAGGAGAACCCTTTACTATGCACAACGGGCATTGGAAAGGCATCCGCATAGGTCTCTTCTGTTACGGACAAGACGGTAAAGCGCAGTTTGACAACTTTTCTTACAGGGTTTTAGATAATGGGCTTTATTAAATTGAAAATTGATAGTTGACAAGTTAACGAGTTGACATTAGACCTCATACAACACGACTTCCGTACCTTCGCGTCGGAATTAAAATCTAACGCGAGCCTCGGCTGCGCTCGGGAAAGCAAGATAAAATAGGGTCACCTGCATAACCGCGTGGATTAACCGAAAATCTTGACCAGTCTGAAGATGAAGAATTTCTAGTCAATAACACCTCTTAGCTGAGCCCTGAAGTCCTTGATTTTTGCATTGAGCGATTCTGCTGATGCATTGGTCGACCTGTTGACAAAGTAGTTGAGGATTTCATCCTCTCTGTCGTACATGGCTGCGGCTATGTCGTTGAAGGCTTTGTTATCAAACTCGCCTACTTTGGCATACCACTTCTTGATGCTCTTACGTCCGGCTTCCTTGTCGCACTTCTGGGCAAAGATCATCCTCAGAGAGTGTGTCAGACTGTATGCCATCTCTATATCAGGATACAGCTCAAAGAGTATCTCTGCACGTTCCCTTTGGCTTGGAGTCCACTTCTCTGGTGATACCTCAACAGGTATTTACTACGCATGAGCAGTTCTGCCTTTGTCTCGTTGTTCTTCAGCCTCTCAGGATGGTATGCGGCATTGCTCCGGATGGGATTGCCTTCTGCGTCTACACGCGGCTTCCCGCTCTTGATCAGGTCTTTGATCATTGCCCTGAAGTCGTCTCTGGCATTAGCAACCTCCGTCATTACCTCACGGCCACGCACATGCAGTAGCACCTCCTGACCGCGTATAGGAAAGTCATGGAAGGTCTTGGCGGGAGTAAACCCGTTTGGACGCAAATCCTCACGATTGTCTGGCGTCAGATTATTGGCTTTCTCCTTCGGACCGCCGAGCTAAACCTTCTCGTCAAGATACAGATGGATAATGTTCACAGGACTCTCCTCTGACTGTGTGTCCTGTGTGGCGGTATTCTCCTTGGGCTTCACCTCAACATTGGTCAGTTCAAACCATTCCAACATATGTGTTGGCAACAAACATTTGGCAAGTATTTCGTATTGTGGATTCATTGTGATATCTCGTTTCTTACAAGAACGAAAAACAGCACGGTTTTAGTGTACGCTCACACGTGGTTATGCAGGTGA
>Ga0310691_10000295_pt1 | contig 101180 bp, 74 predicted proteins | sample 176DNAGHGlowgp2_FD_203887 | JGI IMG/M metagenome (GOLD analysis project Ga0310691, IMG submission 203887) | Sheep rumen microbial communities from Palmerston North, Manawatu-Wanganui, New Zealand - 1766 DNA GHGlow gp2 (v2) (version 2) | ecosystem: Host-associated > Mammals > Digestive system >...
GCCGTCATAATGTGATAATATAGCAATATCATCTTTGTCGTTTATCTGTTTATACAAAACGTCTTTTTCACAATCAAAATACGCTTCATCATCGATAGACAATATCTTGTCTCCTATCTTAATTATATCATTATATACAAGAACTTCTTCATTTTTGTATAAGATAAAATCAACAACTCCTTTTTTGTTTTCTAGTAATCTCATATTATGCTATTATAAATATTGAATCAAAAGCGGCATTTCCGTCTTCATCATCTGCCATTAAGTTTTTCTTGAATTTTTCATTTTTCATTTTCACCTCTTTCAGGCCATCCCTTTTCGGATTATCCGTTCCATTCCTCATTTTTCCTCTAAAATCAGCACGGACTGCCTCCTTTTCATCATCATTCAAATCACTCCATTTTTTATTGCCCTCCCAAGCCTTGGATGGATTATTTTTTTGGTATTCATTTGCTAACTTGTCTCCGTCAAATTTCCACTGGACTTTACACTTAGTATTATTATTTGAACTTTGCATGTCCTTTGAAAACTGTTCTGTGAAATGGCTTGGAGGTACATCCTTTACGGACTTGTATTCTATATGTTTTTTTTTGTGTGGTTTCTTTTCAACAACCACATCTACATATCGGTCACCATTATCAGTTTCGACATACGATTCAAACTCTATTGTACTTCCTGAATCAGCATCTTGAGCAAGATTTCTCAAAACCCACTCTTCTCCAATTTGAGTAGGAGATTGCACCTCTAATCCTGCTAAAACTACACTTATATTTGTAACAGTAAGTTTTTTTTCAATTATTGCTTTTTCAAAGGCAATCAAAGATTTATAAGTGTTTTTGGGAGACTTTCCACCTCTATAATACTGTTTGTATTCGCCAACAAATTCTTGAATGGCTGACTCATACATCTTTATGTTATCTTTGTCAAATTCCTTTTGATCTTCAGAATGTTTCTTGTTGTATGCGTCAATCCTTTTCTTTTCTGACTTTTCTCTTCTGTCTTTACTCTTCTCTGCATCATATTTTTCAGGATTGTTTTTATTTATAGAAAATAAATACATCGCAACAAATGCATGATATTGAATATTTTTCCCCGTATCTAGACTTAAGAAATCTTCTATATTAGTCGGATCAACATTGGATGGCAATTTCATTTCTACCATTTCATCCAAAGCACCCTCAAATACAGTATTAATATTAGACCCTACAGCAGACGGAACAGAAAAAAAACATGCCTTGGGTAATTGACCAGAAGTGACAAATTCAATTGATCCTCCTAATGCACATGTCGCTTTAGAATCTGAGGTCAACGGATTAGCACCCAACATTCCTATTTTTTGACCCGTATATCCACCAGACCATGAAACCACCATACAGACACAAGGAGGTGTCGGCACTGCTGGTGTCGGAGGAATCATATTGCAAATTCCAAATGGCTGAACTCCAAAAGCTGGTCCCAATGTCATTGTGGTAGCTGCAGTTTTTCCGTTTGTTTTAGAATACTGATTATCTAAAATATTCGACAATTTTGCAATGACAGGAACTTTGCTTTGATTGCATTTAGCCATAGCTCCTTCTACAGTATATTCTTCACTCATAGCAATCTAAGATTTATCAAGATATTCGTGACACTTTTGCATTATAAAACAAATACCCCCTGTCCTTCACTTCTATCCTTGAAGTAAGAACAACTTCCTGAGGCAAACCATCTTCTGAATATAGAGCGTCTAATTTTGCCTTGCCTGCAATAACATCGCTGTTTTCATCTGTTTCTATATTCTCTGTTTCATAAATATCATGACCATCCTTTGTTATACAGTCCGAAAAATACAAATTGACATGATTATCCGAACCTGGCCAATTATTCAGAAGAATCGCACTTGTGGCGTCTTTTTTATTCCAAAAAAATAGTCTGTAGAACTGATTATACCAAATAAGATTATAATGATATATCGGATCTCTGAATCCTAGGACTAAACGGTGAGCCATCAATGTCACGACCGCATCATTTTCATAGTCGCTGATGATCTTGTTGGCATTCTTCTCCCATTGTTTGCATAATCCGTCAAAGTCGTTGACATAACGCAAAGAGCCTTCCGGTGATGCCATAAGCTGCATCGGATACATCGCCTGATCAAACATGAATTCTATGGCCTGACTGCCAGCAAGTGGCTCCCCGTCTATAGTTGCCTTTGTCGGACACCCCATAGTGAAAAGATAATCCTTCTCATTTTCCTTCTTGGCATAAAAATCCATGTGCTTGATGAAAATCTCCTTCTCACCAGTCTCCTGTATCGTTGTCAATACAAACTTATATTCTGCTCTGACTTCTTCGAATTTATACATAAATCAACTGCCTATAAATGAATTTTGATGGTCGTAGTCACAATTGCTATAGACCTTTTCGTTTGTGCCATAGTATCCCACTGATCTGAATGCGACTATTTCCACAGACTCAAAAGTATACAAATCTTTGTCGTCCTTCAAGACTATCTCGAAATAATTGTTGTATTTGCTGACTCTTATCTCCAATGTGTAGTTTCCGGATTCCGACAACAGATTTTCAAATCTGTTGAGAGTCTCCTCCTCATTAAAGAAGAATCGTGCGTCGTAATAATATTCTTTGGAAATCCATTGAATATATAATTCCTTGACAGGAGATGGTCTGTCTATAGTGTTGGAAGGATTGATAGCGGTATACAACATAAAGCGTTCTCCATTGGCGAACTTACAGTCTTCATGATACAACTTGGTCTCTTTATCCTCAAACACTACGTTTATTTTATAGTTGTAGCGACGGAAATACCTGTTCCAAAGTCCGTATGGCACACCATGTGCTCTGTGGTAAGCGATAGCTTCATACATATCATTCTCTTCCTCCTTCAGCTCTTCCAACGTTTTGGCATGTTTACCTTCATACAAATTATCATCAAAATAATCGGAAACACTATCATAAAAATTGATATCCGGATGACGGTTCACACTTGGCCCATGTATGATGACATCATCCATCTCATGTGTCTCCTCAGCATGAAACACAATATCCAGACATATCGTCTTGCATCTGCCTATCATATAGAATCTCACTGCTCCACCAGGAAGACAACATACAGAAAACATTTCGTATGTCAGCTGTTGCGGCTTCGGATTTTTAATGAAATTATAATCATATCCCACGAAGCCATTCCTAAATAAAGAATCGATCAGAGCCATCTCTTCTTCCGAAAATTCAAAATCTCCAGTGTACCATTTGCGTTCCATCAAGGATGCCCACACAAGATCCACACCAGTAGGACAATGACTGATTTCCGCAAATCCCTGATGTTGGTCTTCACCCAATCCACAAGCACAAAAGACTGTCCCATTTGTGACAGCACTATTTTTATCATATTTCACATAAAACCAATCTGCACAAACAGGGAAAAACCTTGGAGCAGCCAGTCTTAGTTGCCACGAATATTTCATAAACAATCGTTTTAGCCGCCATGAAAGTTTCATAGCTATCTGTCTCATCTGCTGTGAAAAATTCATAACTAAAATAAAAAAACTAACCCTTGACTATTATTCGAATATTGTCGTCTGTAGGGGCATTGCCTATACCTGTGTTTGCAGAAAGATGAAGGAATTTGCATCTTAACTCTTTGACGTCAGCAATTTCTTTCTCACTTTTGGGAATATACGCACTCATACGTTTACCCTCAAATCTGTAGAAAACCTTCTCTGCCTTCACATCCTTATAGAATTTTTTTAATATCTCATATTCGTCGATTGTCTTCTCGCCAAAACAAAAACTTTTTTCGACATTTTTATCAAATATTTTTTTGTCGACATTTTCTATAAATTTGTCTCTCATGTAACAATAAGGAATGAATGAATAGGAATTCGGGATTTTACGTTCTCCTGCTTTTCTTTGCTCCGCATTAAACCATCCCTCATTCAACAATTCATTTTTGGGCTTAAATCCTGTATATAAAGGATAGGCATCTTTTTCCCTGTCGAATCTCACAATTTCGAATTTCTCAACTTTAGAATCGACACATCCACCACCTACATCACTATGAGCTCCCGGAATGATATAATTTTTTGAATTGACAGACTCCTTAACTGTAGTCAAAGAATAATGTAATCTGTATTCATCACCGGCACAAAGCTGGACTATTTTCTTAGCGTCATAAATTTTATCCAAAGCAAGTTCATTCACATTATCCGACTCAGCCATCATTGTTTTTATCATTCCATAAGAAGAGACCGTATCAAACAACCCTAAGAAAAGCACATCTATATCATCAACAGACTGCACTTTCACTCCAACGTTGCCAAGACGAGTCTTCAGACATACTCTATAAAGCGTTGACGTTGTGCCTTGCTCTTTTTCAATACAACTGACAAAACGTCTTGCGGCCGCAGCTCCTCGGCTGAACCCTGTCACAGAACAATGTAATCTGACTCTGCTTTTTTTTGAAAAACTTTTTGACAATCGATTGATCTCCTCACAAACCAACCGGCAACCTTTGGACACTTTGGCATTTATACCATTACTTCCTGTACCAAAAGTTTTGCCAGGAACCAAAGAATCCACCATGCCAGTTGATGTACCTATTCCGTCGACATAAACAAAAGAATACATTTTCTTTTTGTTACTCTCATCGACTCGGCTTATTTTACTATAACGTGCGACATTAGTGTACTCTCCCTTAGCACTGCCGTGCCTTATACCGAACATTTTCGCTTTAATTGGATGATTGTTCTTTTTATAGTCACGGTAAGTATCGATATTGTCTCGATTGTTGTTTGTCCCATCAAAAAACACAGACATATAGATGTCAACTTCATCAACATCTTCGTCTTTCTTATCTGTTTTATTTTTTGTTTGGCCCGCAGTCTTTCCTACACTCATAACAATCAATTAATCATTTGCCAATAAACACATTTTTTCCTCCGTTGACATTCATTTTTCCACCTGCAGACAAATTACTATCCTTCGATGATTTTGAAGTCAACTCACCACCAGTCTCTACCGTCATATCTTTGGAAGATTTGACTTTCATTTCCTTATCTACTGTAAGAGAAAAATTATCCTTTGATATGATCACATTCTGTTTCTTCACATTAAGAGACGACTCTCCTCCTATTTCTGTTTTATGATCACCGCTTACTGAATCAATAGCGTTTCCGCTAATCTCTTTTTTGTAATCACCACCTACAGAAACTGTAAAGTTCTTGCCAGAAGACATACTAATAGACTCTGATGCATTCAAATTAATATTTTTTGCACTTATTTCTACATCTTCATTGGCTATAATTTTTATTGAATTGTTAGATGTCTCCAAATGGATTTGATTTCCATTTGCATCAGAGATTGTAATTCCCTGATTACCACCGCCATCGTTAAATTCAAGATAAAGTCCGCTTTTTGTCAATATGCTGTGCACTCCGTTACTTTCTCCTCCTCCTTTTCCAGTACTTCCGCTGAACAAGCTTCCCATCACATACGGACGGTTAGGATCTCCATACTCGAAGCCGACCATCACCTGGTCGCCCTCCTCTGGGATAAACACCATACCTCGGTTTGCCACACCGCTGCCTCCCGCATCGGGAGACTGTACTCGTATCCAATTGGTATTTTTTCCGGATCTTTTCTGCCAGTCGAACTGTACCTGCACTCTTCCCAATCCTTTGGGATCACTGTTACTACTTACAATAGCCATCTCTGGATATGCCTTGACGCTACCCAAATATCGCTGAGTGATAAATTCTCTTTTTTCTGGTGTCCCTACAAAATGGTTGCTGTAGTTGCCGGACTTGTCCACTTTATGAACCACCTCCACCACACGGTATCTGCCCAAAGAAGGGACTCCCATCTTACTAGGAAATATTATCTCTACGATTCCTCCCAACACCACCTGACATGTGCGTGTCTGACCCTCTACACTAAGCATCGAACCACTGATCGTTTTGTCTTTTTTATCCAGCAATGTCTTGAGATCGGAGTCTGATGTGACAGGTGACGAGCTTGCCACCAGTTCTATGTCATCATACAATCGTCCAGCACCCCCTTTCACATCAGAAAGAAGTCCCGCACCCGAATCTTTAGTTCCTTCCACGTATACCTGTTTGTCCGTTTCATGAATATACTCGTATGCAGCGACGTTGCTTGGCAAGGCTGAAGCACGTGTACATAGGCTGAACACGTCATGGTCGAAAGTCAATGCCACTTCAGGTGATTTTTTCGGCTGACCGAAAATGACGGTTTTTCCGTCGTAGAAAAACATCTCGTTATATGTGCTCGATAATCTGTTGAGGAACTCGAACACACTCTCCTGATATCGCATCACGTATGGGATTACTCCGTTGAAATTAGGTTCACACTCTACTGTGACTCCGAACTTCTGCGTCGACTGAGACACAATCGATTTAAGCTGGCAGTCCACAAAGGAATCCATTCCTCGCGATCCGTTAAGCTTCACAATTCCGCCTTCACCGATGATGTGAACCCGATTGCTTCTGTGGTTAAGAAACTCATAATCGGGCTCACTTTCCCATGCATCGATACGAACATCTGTCACCCACCCTGAAAATTCATAAGGTGTACCTGAATCCTTATGCTCAAACGTGATTAGAGCCTTTGAACCAATACGTTTCAACAGTTTCTGTGGTGTCTGCTGCCACATCTCATTCTGAGACATATACTCACAAACCACCTCAAACCTGTGGCACGAATTCATATTCTGTTCAAGGACTAACGACTCGAAAGAAATTTCCTCTCCTTCGATCAACACTTTTGGTTGTACTGGATTCAAATTCTGTGACATTCTTCTTATAATTTAATTATCAATAACATTATCAATCCGGTGGACATTCACTTATCCCTGTGAATATTCACTGTTCCAGTTAGCCTCATCGTCGCCCTTTGTTCCATCAAGTTTGATTACGAAGCTCTTAGCTGGGAAATATGGAGTGATATGGATATCCAAATATATTCTGTCCTTCTGGTTAGGATCCTGCTCCAAACGGATAACCTTTGATCTTTCGATCAATTTGTCTGGGCCCTGGATGCTATCCAAGAATTTAACGATCTGTGAGCGAAGGTCTCTCTCCGTCTTTCCGCTCCAGTTTTCGAATGAGCGACGGTTCAAGAAGTCGAACAACACCTTTGTCACATAGTCGAACACACGGACAACCGAATATGTCTGCAGACCCAAGTTGTCGCCATTGAACAAAGTCTTGGCTGAGAATGCCATCACCTTGCCATATTCGTTGACCATAGGCACCAATCCCATCGACTCAAGCTGAGATATCTCACTCTTACGCAATGGGAATGCGACAGACTCGACCTCGTTCAGTCCACCATATTTCTTACCTGCTGTAACCTGAGACATGAGTGTAGTGTAGACCTTACCGGCAAGAGCGGCGGCTGGAGAGACATGCAAGTCATCCTCCTCACCCAACTCCTTATAAGCGTTACGTCCCACCAACCAGTTGCAGCACATAACGGTGTTGCTCTTGTAAGTGTCACCACCCGCATGGTCGGCGCTAGTGAATAGTTCAACCACGTCATCAGGCTGATCCAAGTCGGCAAAGTCGGTGAACAACATCACCTTATTTGAATTGGCTATTTTCGACCATTTGTCGAGCACCATATTTGAGCCAAGATAACCAGGAACGACAAGCAAGCCATAGTTGTTGCGAAGATCAAGTCGGTCGTAATTCTTTTTCAACTCCTCCTCAACATGGTCAATAAAACGGCTGTTGTCAAGATCCTTCAATTGCTCCAAAGAAGCATTCATTACAGAGACGTTGCTAAGCTTAGTCTCCTCTGTATTCTTATAAAACAGTTGAATTGCTCGGTACGACTGCTCCAATTCCTTCACAGCCTCCACTGCAGCCAATTGGTTTTTCGCCAAAAGACTTCCAACTGTAGAGATCTTTGTTTCGCACTGTTCCAGCATATCCGAGATATTCTTTGTATTTGAAAGCATGTCAATCCAAAGATCTATCTTACCTGCCAAATCCCTTCTTTCACCCTTCTTTTGTTCTTCAACGAGGAACATCTTCTTGCGAGCCTTACGCTCCGGATTCATATTTTGGACACCATCGATTATGTTTTCTAGGAATGCAAATCCACCATAACGAGCCAACGCTCCCAACGATGCCTCCAAAGATTTTCCAGCACCTGCTTTCTCTTTGAGCTCAGCTGCTTTCGTTTGAACCCCTTGTGCTTGAATATCAGCCATATAAATAATTTTAGATATAATTAGATTCCTGATTCTTTTAGCTCTTCTCTTAGTTTCGTAAGAGCTTCAATCATACCTTGACGCGACTCTTCGTTTTCCAAAGCCTTCTGTAGCACTTTGTTCGTGCGAAGCTGCTTGACCAATTTCTCGTAAAATTCCTGCTCCAATGACAATCCTTTCAAGAAATCGCTATGTTCTGTCATCTGCTTCACTTGGAAATCGCCAGTGTTAGAGAACTTGAAATTCTCAGTGACAGTCTCACCTTCAACTGTTTCAAACTCTACATCCACATTAGGCTGGAATTTCGCATATACATCGTCAATTGTCTTTAAGCCCTCTACAGTCTCAGGAGCAATAGGATCCTCAGCTGTAAGTTTGCCTACAAACAAAGTACGATTCTGTGGTATGTTACCGATAGCTTCTGAAGCTTCTACTGGTCTTTCATTACCACCAATTTCATAGTTTAATATACCCATCTTAAGTTTAATATAGTTCCAAATCTAATGAATGGCTCCGTACTAAAATATGACTGATATTTTGTAAAAATACTCCATCAAAAAACATAGGCAATTTCTTAATCCTCCTTTTTTAGGAAAAAAAACAATAGCAAATATTCACACATAACGCCCCATTTGCATTCTTCGCCTATTCTGTCATCAATCATAAGCTATGACAGAGCAAAAAACAAAAAACGAGAAAGGCTAAAAAAAGCCTTTCCCTCATTTTCTTGATTAAGCCTTTGGCCAGTTCTCCTCGTATTCTGCGCCACCGATCTTGATGATCTGAGCAGAAATAGTGATACTGATTGACATAGGAGCTGTTCCTACGATGTCAATACCCTCGGCAAACTCAATGATGTAAGCGTTCTCGAAAGTAAGCTCTTTCATCTTACCTTCCTCATCACCCTTCTTGAAAACAATGCTGCCGTTGAATGGTTTGAACTGGTTTACCATTGTCTCCAAAATAGTAGTGTCCTCTGTAGACTCTACTCTAACTGAAATTCTACCTCCATAAATGTTGGAAGATGGACGTCCCTTAGAATCTACATCACGCTTAAGGGAATAATTGCAGTCAAGTACATCGTACTCTTTTCCGCCTAGATTTAAAGTTGATCTAAAAGCCATAACTTTAAAATATTATAAATTAATAACTAAACATACGACACATTCGTCCAAAAACTAAACCTAGCAAGTAGATCGTTTTTTTCCTATTACCGTAATTGTTTATTGCAAATATAACAACCGTTTATTTGTTATCCAAACAAATTCGGCATGAATTTTCATTGCATTAATGTATTTTAACACAAAAAAAAAGAATTGAGCTAAAATAATGCAAACTATCTAACCGAACTTGTATGTTTTCAAAATAAATTCGTGCCCTATGGGTGAAAATGAATGCTATGATATAAAGATCAGTCATGCACTACATTCCACTTCAAGTTGTTCTCCTCATCAAGATCACCGTTTAGCTTGTCGCCACTCTTCAACTCTCCTGAAAGTATCATGCGTGAGATTGGGCGACGCAGGTAGTTTCTGACTACGCCTGACACCTGTCGTGCCCCATACTTCGGAGTGAAGCCCTTGAATGCCAACTCTTTCTTCGCCGCGTCTGTCAACTCGATATCCATGTTCTGAGCTGTCAACAGTTTGCGGAATCCCTGGAACTGGATCTCGAATATCTGCATCAATATCGACTCTCCAATTGGTGAGAACGGCACAATCTCCGAAAGACGTGCAAGGAATTCAGGACGGAAATGTTTACCCATCACTTCCATCATCTGCAATGTGGTAGGTACACGTCCCTCATTCAACTCGTTTGAAATCCACTCACTTCCTACATTAGATGTAAAGATGATGATCGCATTTGAGAAATCTCCCTCTTTTCCCAATCTGTCGTGCAATTTTCCTTCATCCAAAATTTGCAGGAACAAATCGAAAACCGACGGATGAGCTTTCTCAATCTCGTCGAACAAAACGACAGAATATGGCTGCTGGCGTATCTTGTTGACCAACATTCCTCCCTCTTCATATCCTACATATCCCGGAGGTGCTCCATATAGAAGGGCGACGGAATGCTCTTCCTTAAACTCAGACATGTCGAATCGGATCATCGCTTTCTCGTCGTTGAACAATGCTTCCGCCAACGCCTTCGTCAACTCTGTCTTACCTGTACCTGTAGGTCCGAGGAAGAAGAATGATCCTATTGGCTGACCAGCCTTGTTCATTCCACTGCGTGATTCCAAAATCGCATCAGTCAACGACTTCAGAGCTCTGTCTTGTCCGACAACTCGCTGACGCAAGATTGTCTCCATATTAAGCAGACGCTCTTTCTCTCCTGCCTGGATTTTACCGATCGGAATTCCAGTCTTGGAAGCCACAACCGCTGCTATATGCTCAGGAACAACCGTCTCAATTTTTTCTTTCGACATCTCTGACAAACCTTCTGCAAGCTTACGCAATTTATCTGTAAGTGCAGGAATTTCAATCTCCTTGTCGATCTCATACTCTACCTTAGCCTGGACAATCGGGCTTAATCTGCTCACTATGCTCAGCTCGATGTTCTTCAATTTGTTCAGATAATCGTCATCAGATAATTCGGAGCGACGCTGCTCTATATTATCCAATTCACGTGTCAGCCACGCCTGCTCTCCAGCGGTTGTCTCATTCACCATCTTCACTGCGGCCATTGTACGGTCGAGCAAATCGATTGCTGAATCCGGCAAACGTCTGTCCTTGACGTATCGTTTTGCCATACGGACACAGCTTGAAAGAGCCTCATCGCTGACTTTCAAATTATGGTATGTCTCATAATTTTCCTTCACAAAGCCGACCATTGTGACTGCGTCTTCCACATTTGGTTCTGCAAGTGTAAGAAGTTCAAAACGACGGTTGAGAGCGGAATCCGGCTCCACAACCTTTCTATATTCATCCTGTGTTGTCGCGCCGATCACTGTCAGATCTCCCTTCGACAACTCTGGTTTAAGAATGTTCACTGCTCCGCTGTTACCCTGTTTAGCGTCGAGCAGGATATGGATTTCATCTATAAAAAGAATAACCTTCTCAATCTGGCGAAGCTCACTGATCAACTTCTTCAAACGGTCCTCAATCTCACCTTTATAGGTGGCTCCGGCAATCAGAGCTCCACAATCCAACTCCCAGATTTCTGTGTTTTCCAAGAATGTAGGGACGTTGCCATTAACAATATTGTATGCAAGGCCCTCCACCAATGCCGTCTTACCGACTCCGGAATCACCTGTCACCATAACATTTGGCTTGCTACGTCGACCAAGGATCTCCATCATCTGGCGAATCTCATTGTCACGGCTAACTATAGAATGAAGTTTGCCGTCTCTTGCCTCATCTGTTTTGCAGACGCAATATTTTTCCAGATTAGCTTTAGACGCAGGAGCATCAGAAGCACCGTCGAAAGAAGACGCAGGAATATTAACATTGGCATTAGCCTTTTTATTTCCACCGTCTCCGATGAAGCAATCCCAAATATCCTTCTCCCTTATAGGGAACGACTTCAACTGATCAGCGGAAAAACCAATCTCCGGACGAGACAGTGCGCACAATGCACAAATAGGATTGATCTCAAGAAGTCCCAGTTTCAAGCGTACATTGTCGGCCTCCTCAAAAACTTTGTAGACTTTAGAATCAGGCTCAATCTCAGCGACGCCGCCCAACTTTTCACACTCTTCCATTCTGATTTCAGCCCACTCCTCAAGGTAAGAGACATCCTTGCCAATCGACAAGACAAAATCAGCCAGACCAACTTCCTTGTGGAGCATTGCCTTCAACAAATGAGCCGGAGTATATTTTGCATTGCCGTACTCACGAGCGAACGACTTGGCAATACGCACTGCAGTCTGAAGTTCACTATTTAAGTTTAGAAAATCCATATTATACAATTTTACATAAGTAATGGTAGATTAAGGCAATAAAGAAGAGTCGATGGTATAGTAGGTCTGTCCGTTAAACTCATATTTATTGCTGTTATTTATCGCGTCTTCCAATGCTTTTTGTTTTGACAACAGGTATTCCTGCAATCTATCTAATTGTTCATCTGATATCGCCCTGCGGCTTTTCAAATCAGAAAGTTTCTTTGTTGTCAACACCGGATCAAACGAGAACATTGAAATAGCTTCCTGCTGGTTCTTAGAAAGAGACATTTTCTTCAACTTAGACTTTTTCAGAGGATAAACCCTTTCATATTTGGACCATCGGAGATATGTTTTATACATCGATTTTCTTACATCCTTGGTTTTCTGATATTTACGTTGACCAATAGGAGCATCCACCCGTTTCCTACTTATCATATCAGGGCAAGAACGTAATTTTTCCTTCTTATCTGAAGATTGTGTACTTTTAGTGTCAACTCTAACAGACAGCAAATCGCGTAAGAACTGTCGGATTCGGTCTAATTCCGAGTCTGTCACAAAAAGCATATACTTACCCTTATTGAGATCGTTTGGATCGATCTTTAAATCAGTCGGATAATTTGAGACTGGATTCTTTGGGAACAGAGGTTGGAAAAGAGCAGACAACGTCTTGAAATCAGACGGGTATCCACCAAGTTTCAACCAATCCGGATTAATAGTAGCACGCCACACGCTGGAATTTTTGAACGACTCACTGATATGGTCGAGTATACTTTTTGTTTCATGCTCAATCATGGAGATCGTGGAATCAGTCACCGAAAGCAACAAATCCGGAGAAAGGGCCTCCTTCTTTTTAGGGAAGATCACCCATCCCTGCGACATACTGTTTTTCGGGTAATCGAGTCCATACACATTCTCCGAGAACTCCTTGTATTTGTTGGCAGAGCACAACTGGGCAGAATGAACCAGCTGTTTCTTTTTTTCCTTAGCCATCTGTTCAGCGGAACGAGTAATCATATCCTCCACTTGCAAAACAAAGTTGTTGAATGTGTTTCCATTGTTGGAGAACAGCTGGCAACCGATTATTCTACAATTGTTTCTCACCAGACTGTTGACCAATGCATTGTCAATTTGTTCCTTCTGATTTCCGTTTTCTCCGATCACAATGACAATGTTTTGCTCATCACTATGCTGCGACAGCATGCCCAAAGCGCCACGCAAAGCGGACCATGCGTCACCTGAATATTTTACCTTTCGGCTGTGTGAGTCGGCGTACTTCTCCAAATTAGAAAGTGCCTGCATGATATTATCAGTCAGCATACATCTTGATGCCTTTCTGTTTTCAGAGTCAAAGCCGACATAATAGCCAAATTTAAACTTGAAATTTGAGCTGTGTCGCTTCGTTATCGCATCCAACTGCTGAAGAAAATTGACATACTGCTTGAACTTTGCCTCCACCTCCTTTTGTCCGGAGAAAACTACCATAATATTGATATTCTTTAAGTTTCCGGATAATTCTTCGTAGTAGTGCTTTGAGATAGGCGTACCAGCAAGGCTATAAACCAAATTTTGGTCATCATTTACAATAGGGACAGGAGTTGCCGTCTTCAGCATAATGGCTTTGTCGGCAGTTTCTTCCATCTTATAAATTGGGTCGACTCCTACAAAATTTGGCACCTTATTTGGAGTCAGATATCTTATCTCCGATTTTTTGGGAATAGAAAAGAATGTTCCCGACAACGGACTTGTAAACAAGAATCTTTTAATCGGAATATTTGAAAAATCGCCATAAAGCATCTCACCCAATGGTCGCAACATAGACGACGATATCCATCCCGATTTAACTTCAGACGCTGTCAAAGGAGTAAGAGTTTCCTCTCCAATCACCAGACATTTGTCTTTATCTGAACTGCGTTTTGACAAGAACACTGGTTTCTGGAATGGAATTGTCCCGATAGGATTTAGCAATTCAGGTTCACTATAAAGAATCACCTCTCCATCGTTGAAGAATTTCTCAGTACGAATCAACGGTGCTGTGTCGTTGACCATTGTGATCATCTTCATCACCAAACCAGTGGCAACATCAGTCATCGCACTTGACGACAACACCAAGTTTGACTTCGGCATCCAACCCAAATATTCAGCTTTTTCCGGATCCTTCACTCGTCTTCCCTCAAAAACGCCTTTATCATATTTCACAACCTCCACATAATCACCATCCTCATCTATAACCGCCAATGGGTCAAAATAAGAGACCTCTTTCAACTTAACCTTTCCGCCTGGATTATGAAATGTAGGATTGAAATCTCTGTCGGAATAAACTATCCACGGAGTCCTTTTTTCGGCTGATTTCGGCACAGAGACCTCTCCACAGCAATAGTTTCTTGTATACTCGTCAGGAGTCTTCATGATTTTTGTCGACGATCTGACTGGTTTACAAGCTGTACAAAGGACCAAACCACCGTACACTATAAAAGGTAAAAAACGCTTTAACAACACTACTATTTATTTTATTCTAATTATACTTTATATCATAAGACATCAATTGCCAGAAACCTGGTTCACCATCAATCTTTTTATCCTTCTATTTTTATCTCGTTCAAAATTCACTTCCATAATGACCGTAGACTGTTGTTTGCCTTTGATCTTCAGTCCATAGCAATATGAAGAAAAATCATTTTCATTTGTTCCGTTAATCAGAACTGGAACATTAGGATTTTTTCCAAGATATTTACTTAGCAGATACTCGTAATTTTTATTGAACACATTCTTTTCATCTATAATCTGCTGAAGTCTTTTTTTGATATCCTCACGAGCTTTATCGTCTGGATTTTCAGGGTCAACTACAATAAACTCTGGCACGACCTCGATTCTATGAACAACCGGATACATCATGTTGGCTGCCATCAGTTTCACCTCATATACACCTACTTTTGAATAGACATGGATAGGATTTCGCTCCTGCGAATCTACTTTTCCACTTTCTCCAAACTCCCAGCTCCAATTGTCGGAATCACCATCAGCCATAAAGACAACACTCTCATTTTGGACAACCTTCGACGGAGCCTTAATTCTCACCAACTTATTATTCCTTGGAGACTTGCCTTCCTTGACATTGACCATAAAACATTGGCTCTTTTCCCTGTTAACAATCAAGCGCACCTGATAAGTGCCTGGTTCCTTAAAAGAATAATATCCACACTTGTCATTTGAAGTATCTCCATTTCCGAACTCCCATAAAATGTGGGTGGTATTATATGTGCTATCCGAATACCTGATTGGAGATCCTACCTCAACATCCAAAGGAGAGATTGAGGCTCGGATAGGAACCTCCGAAGAACTCAAATTTATGATTACTGACACCGCTATCAGAAGTAGCATTGTGCCAAAAACTATCAGATTGCCTTTTGAAAATATCCTGTCCATAATTATTCATTTTTCAAACCTTCAACTCCACCCTGACATTTATCCAAATCAATCCTAAACTTCTCTATGTTCTTCTGTGAAGCGGAGAGTCGTTCACGATCAAACAGCTTAATCTCGTAAAAAGAGGCCACATGGTCAAAGATTTTGAATCGAGCGTCATACTTATTGTTGTTGTCGCCACTAATTTTCTTTATCTCTCCTATCTCATAGTTAAGGTTTTGCTTTAAATACAATGCATTGACATTCGGATTGATACTGTTCACACTGTTATCAATAGCCGAAATTTTCTCAAAGTAATCTGATTGAGCCTTTTGGAAAACACGGACTCTCTCCAACTTTGACAAAGCTTCACTCTTGCCATTTGAGAAACGATTATCCGCATTATACAAAAACAGAAAGTATGCACAAATACCTGTCGTTACAAGAAAAAGAGAAAGCACATAAATCAATCCAGTCACTTTTTCCTTAGACGTCGATGTCGAATTGCTTTTTGTCATAATAACTTTTATAAACGGAATTTATCATTTAAGAAATTGACCATTTCTCTTTTTTTCATTCAATTTTTTATACTCGCCATTACACAAGAAAAGATCATTCTTAGCTCTGGCTTCTTCCTTCTTCATGGCAGAAATCGAATCCCTGACGCGTAGAAGATCATCCATCTTCGAAATCAGAAAAGAGTGGACTTTCACATCTTTCGCTGGAAGTTGTGATACTTTCTTCGAGATTTTCATCTTTCTGTCTACTATCGAACGCATCAGAAATTCCGAATTGACATCTTCAACGACATCAAAAGATCTGTAACGGTTTAAGAGTTCGTCGATATCATCACACAACTCAAGCTGAATTCTGTAGATATTTTCGCAATCGCCAGTCTTCTTTTTTATTTCAGATATCTCCGCTTCTGATGTTCTCAGAAAAAAGAACACGAAAAGCAATGTAAGGACAATCAAAACAGCCATATAGGCAGCAAACATCGCATGCAAAACTACTGTTTCTTTTTCATTTAATGCTTTCATGACAATATAGTTGAATAGCCAAGAAGTGGCGCAGCCTCGTCGTCTGTCAACAAGAATACGATACCTTCTTTAGCCACATTAATATTTATATTTACCTCAGTGTCCGCAGGGACAAACAAATCCATAATCTCTATAAAATTGCTATAAGCAGGGGTGTCTTCAAACATCAGGTCCTTATATTTCGGTGGCAACGAGTCAATCCGCACGTTCATTACCGGGAAACAATCCGTCACTCCTCCGCCTATCACCGTCGACACTCCCAACCTGCTCTCGCCCAGCTTCCAATCACACTTATCTGTAGGCAAAGTCAATTGCCTGTACGACATATCTATATCCACTTTACAATCCAAGAAGACGGATAGTATTTCGGCTATCTGTTCCGGCTTTGTCAGACGATAGGCCTGCGACAATAACGAAACTGCAAACAGAGACTTGTCCAGAGGCATGCCTTGCAACACTTGCCATACAGACTCAAACAAACGGACAAAATCGTCATGTTTGTCTCTCTTCTCCAATCTCATCTCATACAGATTGGCCTCAACCAACAATCTGTCTATCGACATCTCAAACGGACGGAAAAAGAAAGACGCACTCATCGCTACCTGTCGTTCATGTCGGATATATTCGATGACAGCTTCCTTGTCTTTCTTGTCGTTAAGATCCATTCGCTTATGGAAAATTCCCTCCGGCAACGACTCATACAAATCTCTTTTCCTAGAATATATGGTAAGATATTTTGAGAATCTGTCAAACGAGTTTTCCCAAACCATCTTGTCGATATTCTTTCCGCCCTTGGATATTCCTTCACGAATGACTCTGATTTCCTCCGGATCAAAACCATTCTCGATCAGACAAGCAGCGACAAACTCCGCACGATAGTCCGTATACAGTGTATTCTTGCCTACTATTTCTTCGTTAAGCGAATCCATGCCCTACTTCTACAAAAGCCAGCTTGACTTCTTACTCTGATCACTAGTGTCTTTGGCTGAAGTGACAGAGATAACCATGCTCTCTTTACGCTGGCCGACGTAATCAAGCTTGCTCAAACTTACCAACAATCCTTCCAAAACATTCAACATGGCGTCAATTGACGACATCGACGTCTCTATCCTGTTCTGACAAAACTCTTTGGAAGCGACGTTATCCAGAATTTCCTCGAATGCAGACGGTGCGATACCATTCCATTCGTAGAAATACTTCAGCATCTCATCTTTGCCAGACTTTGACATAAACAAGAAACTTGCCATTATGGCATTTGCGACCTCTCCGAATAGTTCTGTCACCTGGTAGGGAGAGAGCGACAAACCATAACTGCGCCATTTGTATTCCATGTTTGAGATTGCCCTTTGAAGTTCCCTGCATACTTTCAATGTATTCTCCATACATTCCGATTTGTTGGCGACGGAGGCATATGCTTTGTTGAAAATAACAGAGAGGGCATTTTTTATTGTCCCCATTGAATTCGAGATTGTCTCAAATCCTCGTCTCAATTTGTAGGTAGACGACATCGATAATGAAGGAGCAATATAGCTGTTGTCTATCATTAACTCTCCGTCCTTCTTTTTCAGCAGACCTACCACAACGTCAAACGGGCCATACTCATTGACAGTTTCCTTGTCTCTCTCTATTATCGACAGTTTGTATACTGGATCAACAAAAGGATAACGCGGAGGAGTCTCCTGCATGTCCGGCTCACCGCACGGACGTCTCTCATATGGAGACACAGACAAAACGACATCCCATCCTTGCTCTGCTGTGTCGATTTCCGAACTGCATTCGCATATCACCGGCTGGATAGGCTCCACATCAACCAAGCATCCTCCTCTTGTAATTCCATGATACATCCCCAACACCAAACGGGTGCCGGTGCCCCTGCCTTCCACATAAAGAGCCATTTGATCTTCTTTATCATCATAGGTTGACATAGGAAGCATTCCGTATGCAAACTTGTTCTGGAGTGCTTCTGTGTTTTTCATCAGACGCTCCATCAGATAATTCTCGGTCGCAATGAAATGAGATGACGACACACTCATTCCCTGCATCCAATTGACTGACTTATAAACAATATTCATAGTTTTCTACTTTTTCTACTTTACATTTTTTACTCTTCTAGCAACTATCATACAGTTGTTGATCAATCCGTTGGATTCAAACGTCAAGTCCGGATCCAAATACTTTCTTGACTTAAAGAATGATTTTTCAGTATAGAAAATCCAACCATAGGATTCCTCTTTGTCAAACAACTCAACCTGATTTTCCAGATGCTGATTATTATAATCGTTGATGATCATACAAAACCACTCTCCCAAAACGAAAGACTTCAATGCTTTGCTATTGACAATCGCTTCATTGTCATCGCCAACATATTTTGGGACATTGATTCCTACCACCATTACCTGGCTGATGTCCAATTCCGCATGAGGAGGCTCAAATGACTCACCTTCATGATATACCCTTATCTTGTATATCTCCGCAGGAATACTCAAATAACATTGGTATGTGACCATAAAAAGCGGATAAAACAAGATTGGCAACAGACATGTTCCTGCCCAAAATCCGTATTGCAATTCATTTGTCAGATTAAATATGATCGCAAACACGGCCCACGAAATGAAAAATTGCAGCATGACAACAAATATCAGGCCCATCGATTTCAACTGAGGGATAAAATGCGACAACAACTTTTGGTTGACAAATCCCAGCAGCAGGAACAAAAACTGAATAAACAAGTATACATACGGCATAAATGTCATTCCGAAGAATCCGCTTAATCCAAACAAAGAATAAAGCAGACTCGGCCCCAACACCGTGATTACCGCCTTTTTATCAGACAGCAACTTATTTTTCTTTGCTATAATCACAGACAACAATCCCAAAATCAAGACTATCACAGGAAATAGCAAATAATTGACAACAAATTTTCCTAATTCGATACTCATTTTATTTTATCTATCTGCAAAACACTCGATAATTAAATGTCATCGGAGATTGTCCGATCAATTTTTCTCTTATATCGTTAGACAAACGAATCTTCAGGCTTTCATTCATTTCGCGATTTTTTAGGATCAAAAAGACGTCTATCGTCCTCTGCAAACCTCCACCACAATCAGAACATCTGCTGATTCCTTTTTTTATCTCAACTGCTGAAATTTCCTCCCCACACTCCGAGAAACAAAAGTTTTTTATATCATTGTTGGTCACCACTCTATTTCTGCTGCTCAGAATATACTTGAATTTGGCAATTCTTTCCCTCTCAGAAGGTGGATTCATGCCATTCACGCTGGTCGTAAGAAATAATGGATGTTCATATTCTCCATACGCGTCACCCGTAGGATTGAGTGTCTGCCCGATTCTCATTCCATTTGCAAGTGGTCCGTAGGATGTCCAGTATTTCATATAGAAATAAGAGGTTGGCTTCTGGGGCTCCACAAAAAGATAATATGGCATCTCGCTGCGTTCTGTATCGTTCTGCGTTCTCCTTTCTATTTTTCGGAGCAGCTGCTCTATCAGGTTGACGCTCTCGACTCCATTTCCATTCTCCTGAACAGAAAAGCGACTCAGCTCTTCCTCCATGACACCTTGCAGACGGATCAAAAATTCTCTCGCGTCCCTCTTGTCAAACGACTCACATCCTCCCTGACGCAAAGTGTAGCTCAAATCCGACTTCTCTTCCTTATATCCGTTCGATCTGTTGTAGACGTTGCCATATTCATCCGTCACCTCCACGACATCAAAGAATAATTCGCCATCTTCCACAGGAAGAGGAATCACTCCGAAATCTTTCTTCACTGAACTGTTAATCTTACACATTTCCTTGTTTGCCACAGGGAAAGTGTTGATTGACACTTGAATATCAGACAAAATCGATGTCGTGAACTGAGGCGGCAAGTCTATCTCCAGCCAAATCATTTTTTTGGTGAAGACAGCGGCATACTCATCAGCGGAGCCTCGCATATTAAATCCAGCCGGCACATTGGCATAGTCTTGCGACGTCGCCTTCAAAGGGCTTTCAATCGTGACATAACTCATCTTATAGTAGTCGACGATGCTTTCGTTTACACTTTTGTCATTACCCAATCCGTCGAAGAAGCGCTGCAGATGCTCCTGCTGTCTCTCTCCTTCCATATGCAAGCCTCGACTTACACTCAGCTCCTCACCACGCCAACGCCATACTGCTGATGACAGATAGTGAAGATAATCATTCCGTCTATCAATATTCGGGAAGTCAAAATATATGGATAATTTGCTCAAATCAATATCCATTTCGCCAAAATCCAGACCCAGATATACTTTATTGACATTCTCTGGCATTGTCTGTTTTTTTAGCAAAAGTTTTTTGTTTTGATCCGGAAGTATCTCATACACACTGTTTTCCGACACAAGCATACGGACATCTCCACGCCTCAACATTGTCTCGCAAACTGGACAAAATGAAAAGTTTCTGCCTTCCCTTCGCCCTTGAGATGAGGAGACGGTAGTGAAGGCGTCGAACATACTTGTTGTCAACGATTCAGAGACTGTTTCCGCATGCACAACAGCATGAGCGGGACGGGCTACAGTAACCACTTCCGGCAGCAAGACCTCACTCAAACGCCTCATCGCACGTATCTCTATATCAGCAATCTCATCAGACACATTATGAAGTTGCATCGCCAAAGCCTCAATCAAAAGTCTAACAAGAGGGTCGAGATTCTCAACCTTTCTGATATTCCAAAAGTCTAAGGCCGTACGTATCATACGGTCTTTGATTTCCTCTTTACTTTCTCTGTTATAACCCATAGTTAATCCTTTGACAAAGGTCCTAAAAACAATGTATAATAAAGCCTGCAACGCTCACCTGTCGAATTGAGAGTGGCATTTATGTAAATGTCCACTTTTTTCCTTACACTGACGTTGCGTGACATGGAACTTTCCTTGAGAACATCCGCCACCTCAAGATGATATTCGCAATTACTTATTCGTTTTTCATATTTTGATATTGACTGAGACAAACATTCTGCGAAACGAGTTTTCCAAGTATCAAGGGATACTATTCTTTCGAAATCCATTTCCCAAATTTTTGTTCCGTATTCCACGTCAAAACTATGCTCCCCAGGATACGTTCCAATCAACATCTCTATATGTTGATCAATAGAATCCAGTTCCGAACACACGCTTGCATATCCGCGCGTCTCGTCCAATACGGAAACGAAATCGAAAGGAATTCTATAGTGACATTCATCCATTACCTAGAATTTTACTAATATAAACATCTATGCAAAAATAAACAACTCAGCAAACATAGCAACACTTTTTGAAGCAAATTTTGATTCAAACACTTAACAAAACCTAAAAAAAATGTCAAATGCTGATATAGAACTTATAAATAAAGATAAAAATCAGACCTGTACTGTTGCAATCATAATCTCATATTTTCAATTAATAAACTGCAGACTCATAAAAGTCTGACAAATTATAACGGCACAAAATTATAAATATTTTTTATATTTTACAATTTTATGTAAAATAAAATCAGCAAAAAACAATCTTATTGTGTTCTGCCATAAAAAACTGCCGACTTAAAGACTTTCTGCTTGCTCTCACGCACTTGCGTAAGTGACATTCAGCCTTTTGCAACCTCTTTCCATTTGCTCCGCTTCTGTCTCATAAAAACTTAATGATCGCTTTTGATGTTAGTTTGCAAAGAGAGTTATCTTTTCATTTGACAGCACACGTAATTAAAATCCACGGATATTATGCAAAAAAGGAATCAGCCCATACGAGCCGACTCCTTTTTATTAATAATCAAAAACTTACTAAATCTCTAATCAGTATCTGACAATTTCCACCGTTTCTGGCATCATAAATGCATTAGACGACACCTCACATTCATTAGAAACAATAATTTTCTTCAAACTGTAACTAAATCTGAATGTATTTGCCGGAATAGAAGTCACTGATGCAGGAAAAACTACAGACTCAAGTGAATAACAGTCTTGTAATAATGTTTCCGAAACTTCTGTAACCGAACCTGGCAACGTCAAATTAACAATACCAGACCTGACAAACACATCTTTTCCTAACTTTGTGTCACCCTCAAAAATAAGAGTTTTGATTTTAGAAGAAACGAAAGCGCCATCACCTACAGACTCTACTGTTGCTGGGATAACAAGACTGTCTATAGTAGCACTATAAAAGGCTTCATTTCCAATTGTTTTGACTGAACCAGGAATGGTTATACTTTTCAAATTAAAGCCAGAGAACAAGCTATTTCCAATAGATGTCACTGTCTCAGGAATCTCAATTGAATCTATACCGGAAGGACAAATAACAATTGTCGTCATATCAGAGTTGTAAACAATTCCTTCGACTGATTTATATTTTGGATTACCATCCTCTATCTCGATACTCTTCAACATTTTACAACCTGCAAAAGCAGTTCCATCAATAGAAGTCACAGAAGACGGAATGACAACCGATTCCAATGCTCGACATCCGCCAAACACTCTATATGGCAGTGATGTTATTGAAGACGGAATTTCAATTCGCGTCACATTATCACATCCATTAAACGCGCTCTTGCCGATTGATGTCACTGAGTTAGGAATTACTATCACTGTATCGGCACAAGATCCGAACGCGCTCTCACCGATTGTTGTGACCGTGTTAGGAATATCGATCTTCTTTAAGCGTTGACATGTCTGGAATGCCCATCCTGAAATGACCTTGACCTTCTTAGGCATCACTACCGTCTCCAAATTCTTACAAGAGAAGAATGCTCTGTTTGGAATAGTCTCCAAATTTTCAGGAAGAGACACATAATGCAAAGAAGGACATTCTACAAACACCTCTTTTCCAAGGGTTTTTACAGAGTTTGGAATTATCACACTATCCAATTTTTCACAAGAAGAAAATGCTTCAGCTCCAATCGACTCCACTGTGTTTGGAATCGTGATGGAAGTCAAGCTATCATTACTGTAAAACGCGAGCTCTCCGATAGTTTTCAGCTTAGCTGGCAATGTGATATCTTTCAATCTATAACATGATTGGAATGCTCTTGTAGGTATTTCTGTTATCGACTCTGGCAAAACAACCGATTCCAAAGCATAACAAATACCAAAGACATAATCTCCAAGTTTTGTAATTGTGTTTGGCAGTTCAATCGACTTCAAAGATTTAGTATTTCCTGCGAATCCATATTGAGCGACCTCTTTGACTGTGCTTGGGAACTTGACAGACGACTTGCCACCAGGACAGCAGATAAGCACCGTCTGATCCTTATTGTACAAACAGTCATCGTAATTACTATAATTAGGATCTTCTGCGTCGACAACGATTTTCAGCAGGCTGCTACATCCATAAAAAGGTTCTCCTTCTATAACGCATCCCTTAGGTATGACAATCTCTTCATAACCAGTCGATCCAAAAGCCTGATCTTCAATTTTCTCCAATGTTGAAGGGAGCTCCAGTTTCTTTGCTTTTCCATGAATATTGATCACCTGTAAAGCGCCATGCTCTATCTTCTTCAATTTCTCAGGCAATGTGACGTCATAAAGTTTGTTGGTTTGAAGGAAAAGACTTTTTGACAACACCTCCAGATTCTTTGGGAAAACGACCTTTTCCAAATTATCCATATAAGAGAATGCATAATCGCCAATAGAAGCGACGGTATTACCAATAACCATATTCACTACAGGAGCTTGCTGAAGGGCTGCCTCTGCAATAGATGTCACCTTGTATTCCACCCCATCCTTCTCCACAAAACAAGGAATCACAAGCTCTTCACCGGTTTTGCTTTTGTCGAATCCACTAACTTCAGCTGTCTTTGTCTCTTCACTGAAGGTAAACTTCAGTTCTGAATCGGCAACTTTCACAGTCTGACATCCCTCCAAATTTTCTTCTGGAATAGAATCAGCCACATTTGCAAAACACACACTGTCTACTTTGTCTACATCAACCACATACTTTGTTCCGTCACTGTGGTATACAAACATCTTTGTTTGTGCGGCAGTCGCGATCAATCCTGCGGCGACCAGAAATGCCAAAATAAATTTTTTCTTCATTTGTCAACGTTTTTTTATTATATGAAAAATGCTTGATTATTTAGATTTTTATTTGAGGTCATGCTGTATCAAATCATATTATAGGGGTCAATACGATCTAATTTTCACAGAAAAAACATCCAGCAATCTCGTAATACTACAAAAATAGAACATTTTTTCTAATATCAAAAAAGCAAAAAAACATTTCACGGAATCTGGATTGTTGAGTTATAGTTGTCAGGGGAAAATATATCCAGCGATCATTAAGACCTAACCATTTGACAATCAAAATCTTTACCGTCTCTAAAATTAGCACAAAGATGCCGGACACATATTTTCAAAAATGCGTCCATATTTATGACTTACAAATTGATATTTTAAAAGAAAAAAAGAATCGTTTCACGGTTATGCAAAGATCTACCGTAGTAACGGTTATCAGAACAGGCTATGTTCATTTATCTATATTACATACAACACAGGAAAAAAACAGACAGATATTTTTATTTATTTTCTCCTTCATAAACATATCCGTATGGATTATTCTTTTTGACGTTATCATACAACGTATTTGGAAACAATAATTCACTGAATTCTGTTGGACATCCAAAATTTTGAATGATCTGGTAGTAGAAGGCTATTACCGTCGTCATACATTTTCAATAAAACCATTCAAAGGAGTTGTCGTCACAATATTTAAGCATAGAGTTCTTACTTTGCCACTCTTCATCGCCCCATTCTTTTACAATCAAAATCATCAGACAATCTCCACCTTTCTTAACAGACTCTATTTTTATAGGCAATGTATCAGTCAGAAAAAAACGATAAAATTTGAGTTTTTCTAAATAATCTGATGAATACCTTACCCTATGATTTCCATTTGAAGTCGAAACATTATTAACGAACACAGTATCTGACATAACGGTCACTTTTGTCTCTTCTATACACTGGTTTACAACACTATAAAGTTCGTTTTCCTTTAATGGATTAAACAATACATATTTTGGGAAAAACTCCTTACTATTTAGCCAACCAAAAGAAGAAAAAGAAGAAAACAGGACAAATGAGAACAACAATCTGTATAATACGAACGTACCTATACAAGATATCACAATCAGAAATATTTTTTTCATATTAAACCATTTTCACTTAATGACTTGCTCAGTAGTAATACACATTTTTTCGTTCTCATGCACATTCTCGCTCGCCCTTACGGGCTCGTTCGAAGGACCGAGAGGCAAGGGCGTTCCGCCTTTTGCATTCCTCGTATTATGAAACAATCCATCTATCATGCTGTAATCTTGACATCTGCAAAGATAATTATTTTTTCAGTTTGGTATGCCATCACCCTAAGGGTCGTAGCCCCTTTATCGCTTGCGACAATAGCCGATTCCATAATGGTTGAGGTCGAAGACCTAAATCATTATGGTGTCGGTTTATTCGATTATGGCATCGATTTATTCAATATTGTATGTTCCATTCCATTTTTTTGTGTTCCATTTGATTTCGTGATTTATTATAATTATTGAGATTTTCACAATTCAATAATGGCAAACAACTTATTTTGACTACTTTTGCCACAAATTTACATCAAATGCTTGGATCCATTGTTAACGCCACTACAATTCTCATCGGTGGTGCTCTGGGTGCTTCTTTTGGCACCGGAATAAAAGAGAAATATAAGTCTGCACTTTTCAACGCTCTCGGACTCGCATGTCTTGTGCTCGGAATGAACGCTGTCATTCCAAACATGTCGAAGAGTGAGTATCCGGTGCTGTTTATAGCCAGCCTCGCAATCGGAGGTGTCGTCGGCACATGGTTGGACTTTCAAGGGAAAATAGACAGAGCAAATGCAAGATTAAACGAAAAATCCGGCAATGAAAAGAATGCCCTGCAGGGTCTCATGACCGGATTCCTGCTTTATGCGATAGGTACGTTCAGCATCGTCGGACCAGTGCTTTCCGCCCTCTCCCCTTCCCACGGATGGGCTTTAGGCGAGTCTGCCAACACATTTTTATATACCAATGCGACGCTGGACCTCGTGACTTCCGCTGTGCTTGCAGCGTCTTACGGATGGATAATGCTTCTTGCCGCGCCAATGCTCTTCTGCTGGCAAAGCATTTTCTATAGCCTCGGATATTTCTGCGGCGACGGAATGCCCGATCCGATGAGGACAGAGCTGACTATAGTCGGCGGTGTGTTGATTCTATGCTCCGGACTGAGCATACTTGGCATAAAAGATTGTAAGACGGTGAATCTTCTCCCGTCGCTGCTGGTGCCGATTCTTTTCTACATCATCAAGGATTTCATATTTTAAATGAATCCGTCATAATTTAAATGCGCTTCTGTCCTCCGATTAAGAAAAAAAGATTTTTGAGAAAAATTCTCAAATAATTGTTTCAATCTGCAAAATATTATATTTTTGTGGATATGAGAAAGAACTTATTTTTATCCATTATTGTGTTATTGGCGACGAATTTCGCCAGCATTGCGTTTGCTGAAGATTCAGCGGACTCATTCTTTATGCAAGGTAACGACAATTACACCGCAGGAAAATATGGAGATGCGATAAATTCATATAAAAAAGCTTTGAATTTGAGTCCGGGTAACGCATACATATATTATAATATGGGTAACGCGTATTCGAATAACGGAATGTATGGCGACGCGATAAAATGCTTCAACGCAGCCATTGAAAACGGACTTGTAGACGCATCCATCTATTTTAATCTTGGAAACGCATACAACAGCCAAGGTGAGACCGTGGAGGCTGTCGGAGCCTATAAAAGAGCAGTGAAGCTTGATCCAAATGATGCCGCAACGTTGCACAACCTCGCTATGGCATACTCCACTCTTGGCGACTTGGAGAATGCTGTAAAATGTTATGAGTCGGCAATCAAAATCAATCCCGACGACGCTGGTTCTCACTACAATCTCGGAAACATTTATTCCCAAATGGACGACGAGACTGCCGCCATACAGTGTTATGCCAAAACAGTGAAAATCAACCCATACTACGAAAAAGCATACTGCAACATGGGTGTGTCGTATAGCAATCTTGGCGACGAGGATCATGCCATCGACTGTTATCAAAAGGCTATTGAGGTGAATCCACGTTATGCCCGAGCTCACTACAACCTTGGTATCTCTTTCCTTCACCGCAACTTGAAAGATAAGGCAGAAAGCTGTTTCACAAAAGTGGTTGAGCTTACTCCTTACGACATCAGTGCATTCATCAAAATAGCCAACGCTTACGGTGAGATGGGAAAACAAGACAAGCAGATCGAATGCATGAAGCGTGCAGCCGACCTTGGCGACGAGGATTGTGCTAAATGGTTGAAAGACAAAGGTGTGAAATAAGACGATATTTATTCAGAGTATAGAATAGCAAAACAGAGACGAAATGGCTGCTCTATTAATTTTCATAATAGTATGGGTGTTATTATCCTACTTAGAGAATACCATTAAGTCAGACGCCAACGATTCTTATGAAGACTCTTCGAAAGCAAAAGATTCCTCGAAATCCCAAAATCGCTCATTCTATTTCGAAGATGTGGTAGTGGACGTGTTCATTGCAGTTGTGAAACTGACCCCAGATTTGCATGTCTTAGGCGACGGTGTAAAAGAGAGGATGCGTGAATATGCATTAAAAACATTCAAAAAAATTGACGGTTCAGCTGCGAATACCAGAACAGATCATTTTGCTAGTAGGATAAACCCCAAAGAACAGATAAAGGTAAAAGAGCTGCAGAAAAAAGTATCAGACAAATTAAAATACTACGATTTTCAATATAAAAAAGAGATTCTTATCTGCATGTGGTCGCTTGCATACGCCGACGGTCAGGCTACACTCGACCAGCAAAAACTCATCTCTATCATTGGCAAAGCCATGGGATTGCCGTACACCACTTGCAATAAAATTGAAACGATGTTCTGGCAACGTATGAAGGCTGGCAAATTCGGCAACTACAAAGAGTTTGAGAAGCGTCGCAACAAATGGTTTGAAGATGAGGCTGAAAGAAAAGCTGAGAAGGAATTTGAAAAAAAGAGAAAAGAGAACAGCAACACAAACTACACAAACAGCAGAAAGACAAACCACTCAAATCTGTCTCCTGAACTGCAAAAAGCTTACTCCGTATTGGGAATAGATCCGTCGGCAAGCATAGACGAAATCAAAAACCAGAAAAAGAAACTTCTGAAAAGATACCATCCCGACCTCTTCGCCAACCAGGGAGAAGATATGATAAAGAAAGCGACAAAAAAGGCACAGTCGATAAACCATGCCTATGAAATTATAATTCGTAATTTATAATGCGTAATTCGTAATTTAGAATTTAGCATTTTGAATTTAGCATTTTTTCCCAGATTTTCACTGCCTCAACCGCCGCCTTCACATCGTGGACGCGCAAAATATCAGTCATGCCAGATGCTAACGCAAGTGTGTTGATTGCTGTCGTGGCATTCAGGCTCTCTTCAATTGTGGTTTCAGCCACCTGCCAAGCCATTCTCTTACGTGAGACTCCCACCAAAACAGGCAATTTGAAAATCTCAAAACTCTTCAAGTTTGCCAACAATTTATAATTCTGATCCATCGTCTTGGAAAATCCAAATCCAGGATCAACAATGATATCTTTCACACCAAGCAGACGCAACTGGTCTATTTTATCAGCAAAAAACTTGATCACATCGCCCATGAAATCAGAGTAGGCGTACTCCAACTGCTGTGCCGAGACACTGTTTCCCAAACTATGCATCAATATATAAGGCACTCCGAGTTCAGCCACCGTCGAAAAAAGATTATCATCCAAAGCTCCTGCAGAAATATCATTTATCACGTCGGCTCCACAAGAAACGACAGACTCTTTCGCCACAGAAGACCTGAATGTATCTACAGAAATGATGATATCAGGGAATTGTTTTCTGACTAGAGACACCGCATTGCAGACTCTATCCAACTCCTCCGTCTCACTTACCTCGACAGCACCAGGACGTGTGCTAAAGCCACCGATATCAATCATTTGAGCCCCCTCAGTTATCATCTGTTCAGCTCTATGTAATATTTCCGAATCACTGTTTGCCCTACTACCTGCATAAAACGAATCAGGTGTGGCATTAAGTATTCCCATCACAACGGGTTTGTCAAAACTACGCAATCCGCATTTTCCAAAATTGATAGTGAACGACATATGTAAATCATTTAGAATTTATTCAAAATTACAAAATATTGATATGATTTATCGGTCCAAAGGGACAAAAATCGAAAAATGCTTATAAATTTGCAGCGAATTTCAGGAAACAGGTACAATTCAAGTGAGTTGAATCTGGAGATTTTCATCAATCCAAGTGAGTTAAATTTTTATTAGTAAAGACAAAAGAGATGAAAAACAAGTACATTGATTTGATTGAGCAGTCGTTTGAGTTTCCTAACGAAGAGTTCAATGTGGAGGACAACCAGCTTCAATGGCATGGTATTCCTCTAATGGATATAATCAAACAGTACGGCACTCCGTTGAGAATTTCATATCTTCCGGCAATCGCAAACCACATTCAGCACGCTCGCAGAATGTTCAATGTTGCTATGGCAAAGGTTGATTATCAAGGCACATACAACTATTGTTACTGTACCAAAAGTTCTCATTTCTCTTTTGTCATGGAGACGGTGCTGAAACAAGGAGTCAACCTTGAGACATCATCCGCATTTGATATATTCCTTCTTGAAGCACTTGCCGAGCAAGGTCATTTGCCTAAAGACAGGTTCATTCTTTGCAACGGATTCAAGCGTCCTCAGTATGTTGAGAACATTCAAAGGATCATCAATGATGGTTTCACCAACGTCATTCCGATCCTCGACAACAAGTTTGAGCTTGATCTTTTGCTTGACGGATTCGATAAGCCAATCCAGGTGGGCATGCGTATGGCGAGTGAGGAAGAGCCTAAGTTCGATTTCTATACATCCCGTCTTGGAATCAGATACAGTGATTTGATTCCTTACTACAAACAGAAGATACAGAACAATCCGCAGGTGAAGCTTAAAATGCTACACTTCTTCATCAACACCGGTATCCGCGACACTTCGTACTACTGGAACGAGTTGAACAAAGGAGTGAACATGTATATCGAGTTGAAGAAAGTATGCCCAGAGCTGGACAGCCTGAACATCGGAGGCGGTCTGCCTATCCAGACACACATGGACTTCTCCTACGAATATGAGTATATGATAGAGGAGATCGTGACACAGGTGCAGAATGCATGTCGTCAGGCTGGAGTGCCTGAGCCAAACCTATTCACAGAGTTCGGATCATACACTGTCGGAGAAAGCGGAGCTATCCTCTACTCCATCGTCAACCAAAAGCAACAGAACGACCGAGAGAAATGGAACATGATCGACAGTTCGTTCATCACTACTATGCCAGACACATGGGCAATCAACCAACGTTTTCCTTTCCTTGCAATCAACAACTGGGACAAGGAATATGAGCGTGTCCATCTCGGAGGTTTGACTTGTGACAGTGAGGATTTCTACAATGCGGAGGTTCACTCAAACGCCATTTTCCTTCCTAAGATGAAAGACGTGGATGAGCTATTCGTCGGATTCTTCAACATGGGAGCATACCAGGAGGCGTTGAGCGGATACGGTGGAATAAAGCACTGTTTGATTCCAGCTCCGAAGATTGTTGTGATCGACCGTGACGAAAACGGAGAATACACGACCAAGCTGTTCGCTAAAGAGCAGAGCTACAAGTCGATGCTGAAGATTTTGGGCTACTAAACAATTTCAAGCATAAAATTCAAAGGGACGCACCACTTTAATTGTGATGCGTCCTTTTTTCAACATAAATAATTATGAGAGATTATTTCTCAAAGCTGTAGAAGAACGAAGGGAATCCAGTGACAGTAATTGCCTTCGTCTCAATGTCTCCAGTCACAGGATCATAAGTGCAGAATCCATTATATGAGTCGTTGGCAGAACCATAAACAATCTTACCTTTATGAATTCCCATAGCCATACCATGTCCGTTAGTAAGAGGAAGCCCCTTGATTACCTTCACTGTCTTCTTATTAAGATCTACAACCACTGGCACACCTGTACGCGCAGTGTATGTATTAGTGTTCTCAGGATCAAGCCCAATAGCATAACCATAGCCATACATAATTCCGTCCGATGTATATTGGCATTTTCCAATCATATTAAGGCTACAAGGCAAACCTTCCACCGTCGCGCTACTCAGATTGAATTTATAGTTTTCATCGATTTCTGTCTCACCCTTTTTGATTCGAGCTATACCAGCATCCAAGCCTGGAATGTATCCAAAAGAGCCGACACAATTGATGTACATATCACCGTTTTCATCAACAAATATTGATTGATTGTCAATAGGACGAGACGGACCACAATAGCCAAGTGACGTGTTACGTATACGTTTGATGAAGCTGTCGTCCGACACATTGTAAAGAGCCAATTCCACACTGTTCTCCACAGGCATCCACTGCGAATTATACTGCTCCAATGTCACGTATAGAATATTGTCTCTGATACACAATGCACCTGGATACGCAGAGACACCTTCATTGCGTAATGAAGAGACATCTATTCTTGAAATTTCCGTCATAGTCTCCGGATTGAAGACAATGATAAGGTCAAGACTCTGGCAACATACGTATGCCTTCTTACTATTTGCCTCAACAACAATAGCGGCACTCGAATTTGCAGGAAGCGGCATTGTTCCCTTAAGTTCAAGCTGATTGGAACTATTAAGAACGTATTTTTTCAACTCCAACTTTGATCCACCCATATAATCAGGGAAGACGTAGATGTTTCCACTTTCGCACACACATGGATACGAACCAAAGCCAAGAGAAATGGCATTATAGTTGTCGTAGTTGGCACCACCACCCAATTCGCTAATTGTCTGCAAATATCCGCTTCCGCTATCACCAGCTGGATTAGTTACAGTTGTGGAAAAAAGAATTTTTCCAGAAGAAGATGTGCCATCATTGTCGTCGTCATCACATGATGAGAACACAGTTGCGAATGCAGCTAAAAATAGATAAAACGCTTTTTTCAATTTCATAGTTTTTATACTTTATTTCATTACATATCTAATCTTAAATGAGAAATTTCTTCCAGGCAACGGTCTGTTCAACTCTGAATAGACGATTTTGTCCGTCAGATTTTTCACTTTAAATGAGAGGATAAAACTGTCGTCCTTGAAACTATGTTCAAGTCCTGCGTCGATAGTGAAAGACGACGGTATCTTTCTATCCTGATATTTGCTCATCTCAAAATCGTAGAAATATTCATGTATATATGAAGCATCCACAAGGAAACGGCTGTTTTGGTTCTCGCCTCCGAAAAGATTTGCCTTATGAAATTCCAGGCCTCCATTCGCCAACACATACGGAATGTTAGGCATTCGTTTGTTGTAAGTCGGGTTTTCCGCTTCCGACCCATTCTCTTTTTTGCGATGATCACGGAGATCCTGGAATGTTGCATTAGCATACAAATAAAGTATTGGAGCGGCATCTCCCTTTATATCAAGTTCAACACCTTTTGAGCGGACAGTACCGAAGTTGGCATAACGAGCCATTGTAGGAATCATGTCAGCCTGGTATCTGATCATGTTGTGCAGATCATTAAAGAAGTAACCGACTTCCGCTTCAAAGAATCCGAATTTGTTCTGACGTCTGTATATCATACCTGCGTTAAGGCCATTACAACGTTCAGGCTCAAGATCTGTGGCAGGCAATATGGAATAGCCATTACCAACAAGTTCTTCTGAAGTAGGAATTCTCACTTCCGAGCTAAACGAAGCCTTCGCCATCAACTTTTTGTTGAATTTATAACGCAAAGATTCGCTTCCTCCCCAATAGTTCTTTTTCGTATTCAAGTCGACGGGACTGTTGACGAATGTATGTTCAAGCACTTTTGTTTGTGAAGAAAAGAAGAAATGCTTGATTGTCGTAGCACTCATAAACTTACCGTTGAGCAAAGTAAGGTCGTATGAGAAACCTGTTGTGAAGCTCGACATTTTGCTCGGGAAATTCGTTTCATATCCGAATGAAAGATCCATCAACTCGTTTTTAGGATTCTGACGGGTACGCGTACCATAGAGGTTGAGATTGAACGAATTATGTTTGTTCAGCAGATAATTGAGATTGAGTTTCGACACAAGATCCTTGGTTCTGTTATCAGAGTCAGAAGCATAGGTTCCTTGTTCACCACCATAAGCAGACACTGAGTTATAGCGGTTTCCATCCCAGTCGTAACGATAAGGAGCTTTGTCACAAAGACCATTCTGTCCGTAACTGTAGCTGGCATCAAAATCAAAATCTAGTCCATCAGCAATGAAATCATCCTTTTTTAGAGTGACAGCTGCGATTCCAGCCTGGCCATGAGAGTAAGCCTCTCTGATGTCAAAGTCAATGCCCTGAATCTCCTTTTTGTTGTTCATATAGATAAGTTCGAGTTTGGCCTCATCAAAATACCATTTTGTAGCCTTGAGAGAACCACCACCCATTATCTTCCTATAAGCGTCATGATTTCTCTCCACCACACGGTTGTTCAGATTTTGGAGAGTCATCTTATAGTCGTTGTCAGAATATACGAAAGCACCACCAAGGCCGAACTGCAAACCTGTTTTATTATTGGTACGTTTGAAAGTGGAATTGACTTTATGAGTGTTGAAGGAAGCGATTTCATAGCTTGCGTCAAGGTAGACGGGAGGGTATTCTTTTGTGACGACGTTTACCGCTCCACCCAAAGCTGATCCGCCAAAACGATATGGCACAATACCCTTGTAGATTTCAATTCGATCGATCATATCAGTCGGCACATCGTTGAGCGAAAGATAATCACTAAACTGACCCATCGCTGCTTCGTCGATATATATACCCATTCTTTTGCCCTCAAGTCCACGCACAGAAATTCTCGATGCGCTGCCGACGCCTCCAGTGTTGCGGACAGTCACTCCCGTCGTACGAGCCAAGGCATCATTGATATTGGTGGTTGTACCTTCAAGTTGTTTCACCGAAACCACAGACACAGGCATTGCAGCCTCACGCATCTCGCGTATCTCACTACGTTTTGCCACAATGGACACCTCTTCAAGTTCTTTGATTTGCGACTCGTCAAAATAATCACCCTGTGCAAAAGAATCAGCTGCCGCCAAAGCGACGATCATCACCGTCGCAACTTTCCCATTAATATTTTTCATCATTGATTTATTATATTTTCTCACATCCACAATCACCACTTAAAAAGTGCAAGTCTGTTGTTGAGGTTCGGAAAGAAAAAAGCAAAAAGCTTTCCTCTAATCGAGTATTTTTTCATCTCCTCATGATAGCTGTGCTCAGACAAAAGACTCAAACGAGGTTCTAATTCAATATATTCCTCTCCTGATTTTGTTCCCCACTGAAATGTTGCGTTTGTATGCTTTATCGCATCATGATGTTTTGAGTTTTTGCTTAAAAAAGGATGATGCAATTCAGCCAGAAGAAAACCATGTTTGAAAGAGTCGCATAGCATGTGCAGACAAGTCTGGACCTGTTCTTTGGTAAAATATTCTAGCACTCCCTCCATCACAACAATAGTCATATTGCGTTCTGGCAAATCTTTAGTCCATTCTGATTCAAGAGCATTTCCCTCTTTCATCACGCATCGTTCCCTATCCTGATATATTTTGCGTCGCACGTCCAAAATATCAGGCAGATCCACGTCGTACCATATAATCCTGCCATTGTCCACCTGCGCAAACTTGTCGTCGAATCCACAACCTAGGTTTATACAAAGAGCGTCGGGATATTTTTGGATAAGCTCGTCAAGTTGATTCTTATACATGATAGTACGAGCCACCACCCCCTCATGCGACATGAACGGATCATAATTTTTTACATCAACACCTAATTTTTCGATTATCTCTTTTGCCTTGTAATCCTTTATTCTGGCATTCGGACGGTCTGTTTCACTGGCACGAATCGCCAATGTCACCAATGCCGTCTCCTGAATATCTCCGATTTGTAGCTGCATAACACTTTTTTTGAGCGCAAAATTACAGGAGTCTGATTTGCACAACAATACCCATATTTCATGATTTTCGGGATGAATAAAAACAAAAAAGTTGCGTTTCGCAACGCAACTTTCCAGTCCATCATGATATATTCAAAATATATTCGAAAAAGCAAAATTATTTTATTTTCTTATATCCATATTTAGAAGCACTGCCGAGTTCTTCCTCAATACGGATAAGCTGATTATACTTAGCCATACGGTCTGTACGAGAAAGAGATCCTGTCTTGATCTGGCCAGAGTTAGTAGCGACGGCGATGTCTGCGATTGTAGTGTCCTCAGTCTCTCCTGAACGGTGAGAAGTGACAGTAGTGTAGCCATGACGGTGAGCCATCTCAATAGCGTCAAGTGTTTCTGTAAGAGAACCAATCTGATTGACTTTGATCAAGATTGAGTTGGCTGCTCCCATCGCAATACCTTTCTGCAAGAACTTCACATTTGTAACGAACAAATCGTCACCCACCAACTGGCAACGACCACCAATACGCTCTGTCAGTTTCACCCAATTATCCCAATCGTTCTCGTCCAATCCGTCTTCGATAGAATCGATAGGATACTTAGAGATCAACTGTTCCAAATACGCAATCTGTTCGTCAGCACTCAATTTTTTGCCATTAGGATCTTTCTGCTTACCATTTTTTAGCTGCTTATAGTCGTAGAAATACTTACCGTTCTCTACCACAGCGAATTCACTTGCCGCACAGTCCATAGCAATCTTCACGTCTTTACCTGGCTCATAACCTGCGTCTTTAATAGCCTGACAGATTGAATCAAGTGCGTCCTCCACACCATCAAGGTTAGGTGCAAAACCACCCTCGTCGCCAACAGCGGTCGACAATCCACGTTTCTTAAGCAGTTTCGCCAAATTATGGAACACTTCCGCTCCCATTCTGACTGCCTCTTTCAAACTTGATGCTCCAACAGGACGAATCATAAATTCCTGGAATGCGATCGGAGCGTCTGAGTGAGCGCCGCCATTTATGATGTTCATCATAGGCACAGGCAAAGTGTAAGCGTTGGCTCCACCTATGTAACGATACAAAGGAATGTTCAAAGCCTTAGCCGCAGCTTGTGCGACTGCCAAAGAGACACCCAAAATGGCGTTGGCTCCAAGCTTACTTTTTGTCGGAGTACCATCCAAATCAAGCATTTTCTGGTCGATGGCACGCTGCTGGAAGACACATTCACCCACAAGTGCTGGAGCAATCACATTGTTCACATTAGCAACAGCCTTAAGGGTTCCCTTACCCAAATATCTGTTCTTATCTCCGTCTCTAAGCTCAAGAGCCTCATTCTCACCTGTGCTGGCTCCCGATGGGACAGCAGCACGTCCTAACACACCATTCTCAAGGATTACATCCACCTCTACAGTTGGATTACCACGTGAGTCTAGAATCTCACGACCTACAATTTTCTTAATCTTCATTTTCTTATTTTTATTTACAATGCAAAATTAAATAGGATAGGAAAAGCTGTCAATCACTTAAAATTATGATTTGTCAATCAAACAAAAGAGCCCTTTAATAAATTATGTGTATAGATTTTTCACGAAGAAAAGCCAAGCAGAGTAATCAAAATCCGCTTGGCCGGAAAAAAACAAAAACAAAACCTAACATAAATATAGCATTAGATTGGAGTTATCTTCCAACCACTATTATAGCTAATATCTTTACAAATGCAAAATTAGTTGTCAATAGTAGAAAAATCAATCCTCAATAATTGTCATTTTTAAATTTCGACAATATCAGCTGTCAAATCCCCAAAATTAAGAATAATCATAACTTACAAAATAAGACAACATTCGGATTCACAAAAAAACGGTCATTCACCAGAACAACCGTTTTTTCAAAAAAAATGTGGTTAAAAATTTACATGTGTAGTATGGCTTAGGAAAAGGATTTAAATATTTTGACACAAAAATATGACAATTTCCAATTCAGCAAAACCCCTATTAATAGTGATTCTAAATAGAATATTACAATGCAAGACATTGAGCAATGACACAAAATTGTCATATCAATGTAACATGCGACCAACATTTCATATCAATAAAATCAATATCTTTGCCCTGCAAAGACATATATAACTCTTACTCATATTCGAAATACTTATGAAAATTCTTGTTGTGGACGACGAATTGGACATCTGCGAACTACTTCAGTACAATCTTGAAACAGAAGGATATGAGGTTGTGACAGCAAATTCAGCGGAGGAGGCACTCAAGCTTCCCCTACAAGAATATGCGCTGATTCTTCTAGACGTCATGATGGGAGAAATGACAGGATTCCAAATGGCACGAAAGATCAAAGACAATCCCGTCACAGCACACATACCGATTATATTCATCACAGCCCTTGATGATGAAGACAACACAGTCAAAGGATTAAACATCGGAGCGGACGACTATATAGCAAAACCTCTGAGCATGAAAGAGGTGAAAGCGAGAGTCAGAGTAGTGCTCAGACGAGCATCTCTCCCTCTCATTCAAAAAGAGGAGAATTCTAACATATACTACGAAGGCATCACTCTGGTTCAAAAATCCAAGACAGTGACATTGGACGGACAAGAGCTGACTCTCACCAAACTTGAATACGAACTCTTATCACTCCTGCTGCAAAACCCAGGCAAAGTGTTTTCTCGCGAAGACATATTGACACATTGCTGGCCACAAGACGTCTATGTCCTCGACCGTACTGTGGATGTCAACATCACCCGACTCAGGAAAAAGATTGACCGCTATGGCAAACATATAAAGACACGTATAGGTTATGGCTACTGTTTTGAGAAATAAATCTTTCCAGAGAAACCTATTTTTCAGTATAGTCAGTATATTCATCTTGTTTGCTGTCTGTTTTGGCATATACCAGCATCAGAGGGAAAAAATATACAAAATAGACATTCTTCACGCACGTCTACAAATGTTCAATTATGAGACGATGCAAACCTTAGGAGAGGAAGGGCTTTTGTGCGATAGCATTTTCTTATCCTACACTAAATCCCACAGCATTGACGGAATGCGAATAACGGTCATTGACAACAACGGAGAGGTGTTGCAAGACAATAATAAAAGCAAAACAAGTGCGGTGTCGAACCATTTGAAACGACACGAAGTGCAAAAAGCGTTAGCCGAAGGAAACGGATATGATATCAAACGAACTTCCGAAACCACACACGAGACATATTTCTATTCTGCCACTAAATTTGATAATCTAATAATCAGAACCGCAGTGCCCTACTCCACCGAACTGACGGAGTTTTTACAGACTGACTACGCTTACATCTATTATACAATCGTCCTGACATTCCTGCTTGTCATTGTCCTATATTGGAACACAAGCCGAATAAGCAGACACATAGAGCATCTGCGTGAATTTGCGATAAAGGCAGAAAACGGAGAAAAACTGGACCATGAGTTGGAGCGACGACTGCCTAACGACGAGTTGGGAGACATCAGCCACACCATCATAACACTCTATTGGAAGCTGCGCCACAGTGAGGAGGACAAGGCTCGCATCAAGCGTCAGCTCACACAGAATGCAGCTCATGAGTTGAAAACACCAGCGATGAGTATTCACGGCTACATAGAGAGCATTCTCGACAATCCTAACATGCCGTCAGAAAAACGACAGTATTTTTTGGAACGTTGCTTTGCCCAAAGCGAACGTATGAACAGGCTGCTAATGAATATGGCTCAGCTAACACGTTTGGATGAAATGCCAATGATATTATCCCAACCAGCCAAACAGGTCACTCACGTCGACATCGTGCCTATTATCAAAAACGTTCTGGAAGACACCTCTTTACAATTAAATGAGAAAGGCATACAACACGAAGTTGAACTGCCAGAAAAACTTATAATCTCTTCTCCTCTCTCCGATCCTGAAGAAACACTGTATAGTATATTCCGGAATCTTGTCGACAACGCCATATTCTACGCCACAGGAGCATCTTTAATCCGTATCTCCTTCAAGGACGGTGAATTTTCTTTTTCCGACAATGGTATAGGAGTATCGCCAAAGCATCTGCCTTACCTTTTCGAGCGTTTCTATCGCGTCGACAAAGGCCGTTCACGAAAAATGGGAGGCACAGGTCTGGGACTCGCCATCGTAAAAAATGCAGTGGCAGCGCATGGAGGAACAATAACAGCACATACGACTCCAGGTGGAGGACTGACATTCAAATTTACTTTTCCATCATAACTTTTCATCCAGTTTTACAGGCTTTTTTGCAAGCAATATTTTTGTATTATGGGCGTAATACATATGTAACACACCGCAAATATCTTTGTGATGTCAAAAGTCAATGGCAAACAAATGGTAAACATATGAAAAAAGAGAAGCTAAGAAGAAGAGTCTGGACTACCAAAAGAAAGAATACTTTGATTCATACGTTAATCTTATCGTTTATCTCTACTGGCTTGACAAAAGCACACGCCACAGACAACGATTTCGGAATCTGGTTGTGCGCGAACATAGAGAAGAAGATCGACGACAAATGGAGTGTAGGAAGCAGCACCGAGCTTCACACGATGAACAACACAAAGAGCATCGACCGTTGGCAAGCTGGCATTAATGGAAGTCGCAAAATACTGTCGACATTCAAATTAGATGCAGGATACGAAATCCAATTAAAAAACCACAATGTGAAAGAATTGTCTGAAAAGGTTGTTCGTCATCGAATAACGTCGGACATCACCAAAAGATGGAGAATAAGCCATTTTCTTAAGCTTTCACTTAGAGAACGATACCAATACACACACATGGTGGCAAAAAATGGAATAGACGCGAGTGACAACCATCATCTACGCAGCAGGTTCAAAGCAGAAATGGACAAACAAGAAATGAGATGGCAACCTTTTGTATCTGTTGAAGTGTACAATGATATGGCGGAACAGTTTACAGTAGATGAATTACGAGCGGCAACAGGAGTTGGCCTTAAAATCAACCGGCAACAGATTGTCAACATAGGCTACCTTCTCGACTTAAAAGAATCAGGAGGATGTCTTGACAAAGCGACACATGTGTTTATCACTAGATACATCATAAAAATATAAAAACTCATAATATATGGAATTTCTATTTCTTGGGATTGTTGTATTTCTTATTGGTCTTGCGGCGCTCGATCTTGTGGTTGGAGTAAGCAATGACGCAGTGAACTTTCTTAGTTCGGCAGTCGGAGCAAAAGTAGCAAGATATCGAACAATCTTATTGGTTGCCGCAATCGGAATCTTTACGGGAGCGGCCTTAAGCAACGGCATGATTGATGTAGCGCGCCACGGAATAATGCTACCGCAATACCTATCTTTCTACGATGTGATGTGTGTGTTCCTGGCGGTGATGGTCACAGATGTGGTGCTGCTCGATGTGTTCAACACACTTGGTATGCCGACCTCCACGACTGTCAGCATGGTGTTTGAACTACTTGGTGGAGCACTTGCCATAGCCATAATCAAGATAATAAGTGGGGCTACAGATTCAAATGGAGTGTTATTGACACTTGGTGATCTCATCAACACAGAAAAAGCATTCAGCGTAATAATAGGTATTTTTCTAAGCGTGGCCATCGCCTTTGTACTCGGAAATATCGTACAATGGATAGCGCGCATCGTCTTCACATTTACCTACAGAGTAAACGGCAAAACGACTGATTCTGAAGGCGAAATGGGGAATTTGGTAAGTTCTTCATTAAAAATAGGAATATTTGGAGGAATTGCCGTAACAAGTATCATTTGGTTTCTGTTGATCAACGGATTGAAGGGATCAAGCATAATGACTCCTGAAATCAAAGAGACAATCAACGACAACACATGGCTGATACTAGGAGGCGGTTTCGCCATTTTCTCTGTAATCATGACCATACTGAGTGCGTTCAAGATACCGGTACTGAAGTTTGTAGTATTATTAGGCACGTTTGCTTTGGCAATGGCATTTGCAGGCAACGACTTGGTGAACTTTGTGGGAGTGCCACTCACCGGTCTTGATGCCTATAACGATTATATGGCAAATGGATCTGGAGATGCATCGACATTCATGATGACATCTCTTATGAATTCGGCACAAACGCCCACTTTCTATTTGGTAATAGCTGGCATAATAATGGTGTTCGCGCTATTGTTCTCAAAGAAAGCACAAAATGTGACAAAGACATCCGTTGATCTTTCTCGTCAAGATGAAGGCGACGAGATGTTTGGATCAAGTGGAGCAGCAAGGGTTTTGGCGCGCAACACACAAAAGACAGCATCAGCCATCGCTAACCTTATTCCGAAATCCATGAGCAGGTGGATAGATTCACGTTTTAACTCAAATGACGCTGTGTTGCCACAAGGCGCAGCTTTCGACCAGATACGTGCAGCCGTGAATCTAGTACTTGCCGGACTACTCATCGCTATCGGAACGAGCATGAAGCTTCCTCTGTCAACTACCTACGTCACATTCATGGTGGCCATGGGTACTTCACTTGCCGACCGTGCATGGAGCAGAGAAAGTGCTGTGTTCCGTATTACTGGAGTGATAAGTGTCATCGGAGGATGGTTTATAACTGCAGGTGCCGCCCTGATCATATGTTTTATCGTCACCAACGCATTGTTCTTTGGTTCATTTGTGGCCATGGTAATAGCTATCGCCATAGCTGTCACACTAATAATCCGCAGCAATATCAAATACGGAAGAAACGACAAGAAAAGTGAAACAGACGAGCTGTTTAATGAAATCATACACAGTGAGGACAAAAGCGTATGCTGGAATCTGCTTCGTAAACATGTAAGATTAACAACAAAAGAAAACCTTCAATTAGTGGCTGAAAAATACGAAGCACTTACCACAGCCTTCTTCTATGAAGATTACCGTACTATCAAACGCACCACTGTACAGACAGAAAGCCAACGTAAGGAAATAAAAAGGCAACGTCGCAAACAAATAATCGCATTACGCCATATTGATCCTATCCTGTGTGTAGAGAAAGGGACATGGTATTTTCTCATCATCAATTCTCTTGCGCAAATGGTTTACTGTTTGAAACGAATGGGAGAGCCATGTCGTGAACACGTCGGAAACAACTTCAGTCCAGTGCCAAACAAATACATAAACGAATTCCTTGTGATCAGAAATGAAATAGTAAATCTTATAAATCGGGCTATTTCAATCGATGATGCGGCACAAATCCGAAACGATGCGGCAAAATTACAGTCAAATCTTTCCGATTATCGCAAACGTATCATTCATGACATACATACAAAACAGCTCAATATAGAGAGCATGACAGTCTTTTTGAATCTGGTTCAGGAGTCGCAGGAGCTACTAAGTGCCCTACGTCATACAATGAGAGGTAAAAACAAGTTTGAAGAACTGTAAAAAATAGGTTGAAAAAACTAAACACATAACCGATAATATTTTTTAGTAAAGCTATACTTTTTTTATAACAACCACAATCACTCTGTGAAGAGTTAATTGTGGTTTTTTATTTTATCCCATATTACTTAACAGAGTAACGCTGCTCCACCACATTCCAATCAATGATCGACCATAAAGCAGAAAGATGATCAGGGCGACGGTTCTGATAATCCAAATAATAGGCATGTTCCCAAACATCAAAAGTCAGAAGTGGGATGAGTCCACGTTGTGCAGGATTGGATGCATTTGACTCTTGTGTGATGATAAGTTTGCCATCTGCATCAGCAGACAGCCACACCCATCCAGAACCAAATAAAGTGGCACCTTTCTTTTGGAATTCTTCCTTGAACGCATCAAATGAGCCGAAATCCCTTGTAATGGCAGCCGCTATCTCACCAGCAGGCACGTTGTTTGCTTTTGGAGAACAGAACTGACCGAAATAAAGTTCATGATTCAATATCTGTCCAGCATTGTTAAAAACACCACCATTCGATTGTTTCACAATGTCAGTGAGTGATTTTCCTTCAAAACCAGAACCAGGGAGCAATGCATTCAGGTTGTTCACGTAAGCCTGCAAATGTTTTCCATAATGGAAAGAAATTGTTTGACGACTGATAACAGGTTCCAACGCATCTTCAGCATATGGAAGCTTCATTAATTCAAAACTTGTTGCCATAATATATTGTTTTTTAATTAAACACTCACAACTGAACATATACATGTAGATTAAAATTATTTCCGACAAAGGTAAAATAGGCACTATAAATCAACAAATGATTTTATCTATAATTCAAATGACATTATCTAAACAAATTGTCATCACTTATAGCCGTCGTCAAACAAAAAAACCACTTCCCAGAATATTTCCAGAAAGTGGTTTTCTTAATCTATCTAAATAAGATAACAACGTTACTTCACAATCACTCTATTGCCGTTGACGATATATATACCCTTAGGCAAAACAGCTATCTGAGTGACACCTTCGTCATAACGGGCATTCTTCACAATCAATCTTGAAAGAATGTCGTAGATATCAAGTGAACCAGCTTTTGAAGACTTGACATAAATGCAATTTTGATAAGCATATACAATAATACTGTCATCATTAATATCTACAACTGGACTGAACTCTTCATCAATAAACTGATTCCAAGAAGCATTCTTACCAAACTCTCCAGGATAACCAGTATAATCAAACACATCATTGACATTGATTTCAATTTTGTAGAAGCCAGTGGTCTTAGTTTTGGAAGAGATATTAATCACATATGTCAAATCATCGCGCTGTTCAACTGTGATTGTAGAGTCGCTCAAATTTTCACCAGCCTGGCAATATAGCTCGATATCATTATAGTCGAATGATTCTTTCTGAATTTTACGATTGAACTTAACAACCACCGTATCTACTGGAGTAGTAACAGTCTCTTCATTTTCTGGCACACCAGTAATTTCAGTAACCTTCAAAATGTTCTTTCTTATACTATAGTAGATATCGTAGTCATTCTCACCCAACGTAGTCATATAGTCTAAGAAATGAAGACGATTCTCATAGACTGGTTCTGCTCCATCAGGAAGAGTAACGAACGTTGTCCAGACATTATCCAAAGGTATCTCTACACTATCCTTCACTCTCACCACTTTCTTTATTTCATAGAAATTGTCTCCCGGATCAGCCATCTGGGCATAGTTCCAACCAGACTCTGAAGGTGTGACAGTAAGAGTAATCACAGAATCAGACAATGACACTACAGGCTTATCAACAACCGCTTTCTTAGCCAACTTGACAGTGTCCTTGCCACCATCAGAATAATAGATAGCATCTGGAGTGTCATCACTTTCATAATCATTGACAAGGAAGTCTGTAACATGATCCTCCTTCACACCATATGCATCAACAGTCTTGACCAACTCATGGATTGCTATTCCACTTACCAAACTTAACTCTGGATTACCAAAGCTGTTAGCGTGAACCACACTTGCCTCATACTTAGTGAAATGTCCGAGCAAAGAACTTGTCAACCACCACACACCGGTCTTAGCTGTCAGTGGCTCAATATTACCGAAGTCGATATTTTCAGATCCTAGATCACAATCCTTGCCATTCAAGCTAGAACCTATGATAGCGAAGTCGATCAGCAATCCCTTCTTATTATCAACAATCTCTGGCTGAGCAGTCTCAAGTTTCACATTCTTAGCAATACCATAACCTTGGTTGTCGATTCTCACACCCAAAGCAGCAGGTACTGTTGGCTCTACACGATCAAGAGTCAAAGCATCGTCGCCAAGGATATTACGCTGCATGAAGTAATCAATCTGCAAGTTTGGACTTGGATTGACGGTCAATGTCACAGGATCAAGATCCATTGTGATGGTGTCTCCATTCTCGACATAGATAATCTTTCCTCCAAATGAATAGTTGACAGGTTCTTTTGGTGCAGCGCCTCTTTCAGGAATGAAACGGAAGACAGCTGTTGCCTCTTTTCCTGCGCCGACGCTTGAAGTACCATCAACAGAAGCGACTCCCTTCAAAGATTGAGTGTTGATCTGGAACAAATCATTAGCAAGATTACCCTTCTCATCACGAACCTCTAGCACAACCTTAAAGTTATCCATATCCAATGTCTCATTGCCATTATTAACAGTAAGTGTACCGTCGAATGCCTCACGAGTCATTGTCAATGTCTGAGAGATATGAAGTTTGACACTTGCACATACACTCTTTCTCTTCTTATTATGCTTAGCCATCTCATCATTGATGAAGTCAACCATATCAGGTATATCTTCAAATCCACGGAAAACAACATATTGGAAGAAGTTTGTGATTTCGTAAATATACTTGTCGACGGTTGCCTTGTTTACTATATTTGGGTACTGTTCGTTCGACTCAAATACACTGTCGTTCCAAGCATCGACTGTTCTATTCCATCTTTCACTGATTGCAATCATATCTGTCAATGAAAGATCAGATACAGGTATAGTCTTGACCTTTTCGACATCAATCTTCTTTGTCTGACTAATTGAATCAATTACTACATTTAAATAGTCATTCAAACCAACCTTCTTCATTAGTTCGTCATCTGCACCGACACACTCAGCGATCAATCTGCTTCTGTCGATTTCAAATGTAGTAAACTCTAGAAGGTCATGCCATGCCAAAAGATATGGGTCTGCAACCTTATAAAAATCCACGGTAGCACCGGCTGATCTCAACGAATCTTTCTGTTCTTTCTTATTTTGGTATTTATCGTATAAGTATTCACCACAATTGTCTGCAGCCACACCATTGTCTTTACATGAATGAGCTTGGCACCACCAGTCAAGACATCCGAATGGAACAAAATCTCCTACAACAGGAATAAAACCAAAGCCTGTAGTTCCTGCATCGTAAGCAATGCTGACCGCAGTTCTCTTGTCCAGACCATTAACAAATATATCGGCAGCCGTTTGAGCATTATCTATATAGTCTTTGTATTTTGAATACTCATCATATGCATCCTTTACACTTTCTGCAATCGTAGAAACTTTCTTGATTGCTTTTCTGCCCTGTTTGCCAATTTTGAACGTACCTTCCAAGAAATCTCCTATTACAGGTATCCATCCTACGATATCCATAAAACAGCTTAAACCATCTGTTTCTGCCTTGCACTCCTCATCACAACTCTTAGTCTTGACTGAAGAAACTCCGATATTAACACTACCTCCATAGCCGCCACCATAGCCACCATAACCATAGCCGCCGAAGCCGCCGCCTCCATAACCACCGGCAATACCACTACCACCAGTTGGAGAAGATGATATACACTTCCAAGTCTTGACATATGTTTCCTTCTTTATTATCTCACCACACTCATAAGAATATGTAACGAGAATAAGATCACAGTCTAGACCCGTATCATCTCCATTTGGATCATCTCCATTTGGATCATCTCCATTTGGATCATCTCCATTTGGATCATCTCCATTTGGATCATCTCCATTTGGATCATCTCCATTTGGATCATCTCCATTTGGACCATCGTTATCTGGACCATCGTTATCTGGATCATCGTTATCTGGATCATCGTCATCCGGATCATCGTCATCCGGATCATCGTCATCCGGATCATCGTCATCCGGATCGAACTTTCCATTCGTACCTGCTCTCTCTATAGTAACAGGAACGACAACTGAATAGTTTGCTGGAAGAGAATCTATATGATCCACATCTGGAGTAAACTTAAAATGTTTCATAGATGGAACATTGACAGTCACATCTTTAGCTGCGATCAAACCATGATTTGCAATAACAAGATATGCAACATCTTTATCTCCAGGATTGAAGCTCTCTCTGTTTGGTAATCCGTTAGGGAATTCAGCAGTCACAACTGGAACAGGAACGTTAGTCTCATATTCCGCCTCTATCTCAATTTCATACTTATCCTCAATTTCAACACGTTCAACATTCCAAGTATAAGTGACAGCCTGATATGTGATAAATACGAACTTGTTCAAATTCTGTCCTGCCTGAACAGAAATTGTTTCTTTATAGCTTGAATGCTTATCTGCCTTAACGCACAACAAATAATCTCCCTCTGGAATACTATCGAAACGTACCTTACCTGTGCTGTCGCTTATTCCTGAAGCAATAACCTTAGAGTTGAATGCATTCTTAATTTCAACAGTAGCTCCAGCAAGATGACTCTTAGATGCTGAATTGTAGTAATACTCATCGACAACATCAACGCTTACACTTCCGACTAGAGATGAGGTATACTCCATTGTATAGCTTATCGATGTAGATTTACCATTTTCGCAGTTGAATCCGATAGAGCCATTAATTGGAGTGTTTAGCTTAGCACCGTCATAATAAGCCAACTTCAAGATTGCCTTGACTGTATCTCCCGACTGTATACTTTCAATTTCAGTGCCATTTGGCATTGACATACCATCAAAATTATTTGGCAGAGCGACAGACACTTTACCAGTCTCACCAAATCCTGTATTGCAAAGCAACAGTTCGACATACTTAGGATTCTGCTTAGATACATACTCCTTTATATTCGCAGGTAATACTTTTATTTGTCCATAAGGTGCTTCACAATAGAAATATGAAGTGAAATCAGCAGTTAAGTTTTCGGCAGTCTCCACACGGAATGTTGAAGGCAAATATCTTGTTCCTTCCGTAAGAGTTTCTCCCGTCATGTAATATTTGATTTTCTTAGACTCAAGACCATACAAGACATCCAGAGAATCAAACTCAACCTTACATCCGTCAGCCAATGTCAATGTTCTTACCTTAACATTGCGCGACTCTACATTACTATGGTTTCTAACAGTTACTGTTCCATAAACAGTATCTCCCTTCTGCACCAGCCACTTGTCTGTGCCAACACTACAAGAAATTCCAGGAATGTCAAAGCCATCGAATGTCGCACTTGATGATTCTCCGCTCAAGCAAACGCCAACAGTGTAAACACCACTTTCAAACAATGAAGAAACATACTTAACCTCTGCCTCTCCTTTAGCATTTGATGTCTCCTCAAAAGATCTGATTTCCGATCCGCCCTTTCTCAAAGAAATCTTCAAACGTTTGCCCTCAAAAGGATTGCCATACGCATCTGTCACAAAACCTTTGATTGCAATTGTGTCTCCAGCTTTGTAAACATCTTTTTCAACCAAAGCATCAAATACATAGTAGTTGGCAAGAATACCCTTCAAATACATCACAGCAGTATATTTACCCGACTTGAATGTCAAAGTCGCATTGCTTGATGACTTCTTTGAATCTGTTGGATTATAATAAACATTGTAGTATCCTCCCGTCAACGAATTCCAATCATTGCTGAGTTTGACAGAGAAATCAGCAGCATCTGCTCCAGAAATAGAATATGATATAGAATCAGTCAATTCAAATCCCTTCACATATCTGCGTGAATAAGTAGAAGCATTCAACTTAGTTCCTAATTCACAAATAGCAGATCCACTTATTTCCAAACTTACTGGTATATCTATTCTGAAGCTGTCGACATCAGAGCAAACAGTGTCACATGCAATTGCTGCCTTCACCATATACTTATATGTCGTATGGTTGTCAAGGCCTGATAGATATTTGCTGTGATCCTTCACGAAAGATACCATTGGTGTAGAAGGCATTTTCTGAGAAGCCTTCCATACATACAAATCATATTTATCGACATCTACAGGAAGTGACAATTTGTTCCAATCTATTGTCATATTAGTACTCTGGACATTCACTGTATATGCCTGTTTTGGAGAAGAGAATGTAATCTTCTTCTTAGAGAAATCAGGATATACATAATAATTATAGTTGAATGGAACGCCTGCAACTCCTGACTTGTCATAAGGAGTCACCTTCAATGTCAATGTGTCAATATCACTTCTTGATGTGCTAAGTTGCATAGACGGAATTGTAGTTCCGCTACCAGAAGTGGTTTCATATCCAACCACTTTGCCTGCATTATCAATCTTCCAGTCAATCTTAGAGATTGTCGAGTCGAATGTGGCTTCTAGTGATGTTCTGTTGTTGCAAACCACCTGACTGTAATCCAACATCTGAACATATTCTCCATCAAATTCAATTGCACCAAGATCAATTGCCTTGCCATAGACTCTTGCACCTCCGTTGATATCTGTCTTTGCGGTCATCACACTGTCAAGTCCCTTGTCGATACAAGCAGATGTCGCATGTAGACGGTAGTCGCCTCCAGCAGCATTGATGAAGCATACATAATTCTTTGATGCATCTGATCCACTATTTGATGTAGCCAACTTAATGTTGTTTTCTCCAGTCAAATCACCATCCGAAGCACAATACTTAACCTTCAAACAATCAGACACAACAACCTGTGGCAGTACAACATCAGTCACCTTATTGCCATAGATGATTGAATTGGCAATAGTAGTGTATTTATTAGAAGATGAAGAACGGTAACTTACCGCACTACTGTTTCTTGTCTTGTTATGTGCAATAGTAGAGTTGGTGATAAATGAAGTATAATCAGCAGATATAATGCTATAACTATAACCACTATTATATATCTCATTGCCACACACCAAAGAATTTTCCAAAGTCGAGTAAGACAAGTAAACTGTATTGTAGTACTTCGTCTTATTATTCATAATTTTACAATGAGAAATAACCGAATTGTCTACTGCATCAATTATTCCATAATCATTTGTAATACCACATAGCTGAGTATTTGACATTCTTGTTCCACTCAAATAGACAATCTTATTACTCTGAGTAGTCGTATTGTCTGCGAATGAACAACTGTCTATAATACCACCGTAGATTTCAAGATCTTGAATTGCATTCTCTGTAAACTTACAGTTTATGAATGTAGACTTTTCTGCATACACACTTTCATTACCCACTCTTGCATTTCTAAAAATACAATTGTTGAAAGTTGTATTCTTCTTCGTCTTTGCATTTACACCGCTATTGTTACTCAAATATCCATTCTGAATTGTGAATCCATCGACCACGACTGCTAAAGAATCAACGAAATCGTAATTCTGTATAATACATCTTCTCTTATACTTACCGTCGATAATAGTGACATTCGTCTTCACATCTCTCTCTTCCAAAGAAGACTCTGTTCCAGCAAATCCTCCATATAAATTTACTCCTTCAGAAAGCGATATTGCAGAAACCAAAGATGTATCTCCAAGGTAAGTTCCTTTCGCCACCCAAATATCATGTCTGTTTCCTGTTGTCGACGCGAGTGTTACCGCCTGATTAATTTCACCAAGTGCATCATCCCAGCTCAAACCAGATCCGTCTGATCCTGCTTTCACATATATGATCGAACCTACCATAGCTCTTTCTGTAAATGACGACTCTATAGCACCCATGTCAACAGCCTCACTCTGTTTTCTTACATTTTTATTCAAATCAAGTGAGTCTGCCACGTCAGTTCCTGCATTGATACATAGAGAAGTTCCAGAAAGTGAATAATCACCCTTGGATGCGTCTGCAAATGCTGCGCTCGACTTGCTTCCGTCTATATTGCCTTCTCCATTTGCTCCACCTTCAATCATTGAATATTTGATTGTTGCACCGTTGACATAAACAGACTCTGAATTGTTTGTACGTTTATTGCCTACAACAATTGAATTCAAAATCTGTGGAGTATTATAACAATAAACAGTCTGATTACTAGAGACATTGTCGGCAACAGTACAATTAATCATCTTTGAATTGTCGCGAATTTCAATCAAATAAGAAGCACGCGACCTACATTTAGTAATCTGAGAATTAGAAATTGTTGAACTTCCAGTTAGATACACAGTCTGATAATAAGTATCATTTCCATCAATCAAACATCTTTCAACAGTGGAACTAGATGAAAGATAAACTATCTGATCACTACTGTATGAATTGTTGACGTTGTTGATCATCTTACAATCATACATTCTTGACTTCGACAATGTAATTATATAATCATTACAATTACCATTTCCTTCAAATAACGAATTTGTAATAACTGAAGATTCAGCCTGCAAAGCACTTGTATAATAAGCCGAATTATTCTTCACAATACAGCTATCCAACTTAGCACTTACCAAATACAAAGCAGCATTTCTATTCGTATTGTAATCAACAGCTCCATTATAGCAAACAATAGAATTTGTAACATTAGCACCATTTGCATATACTGCAGAACCTGATTCTATAGCACGACAATTTTTAACAATACAGTTGGTCAAAGTTGTATTCTTACACAAATAAGCACCACCTCCATTGTACATATATCCGTTCTGGATTGTGAATCCGTCTACCACAACCGCCATCGAATCAGCAAATCCGTAATCCTGTGTGACGACACGTCTTGCGTTCTTTCCATCCAATATTGTAGGATTATTCGCTGTGTCTCGGGCTGAAAGTGATTTCTCGTTTCCTGCGAATCCTCCATACAGGCTTATGCCAGGTGCAAGGTGCACCACTGTTGATAATGTAGTGTCTCCGTAATAAGTACCGGCTGCCACCCATATCTGATGCTTCTTTCCGTCTGCCGACGCAGCAAAAATCGCCTGTGGAATATCACCGAACGCTGATTCCCAACTTGTACCGTCTCCATTTGAACCAGACTTCACATATACAATCTCGTTGCTCTTCAACACGGGAGCCTTCTTATGCGACGACTCGATTGCTCCCATATCAACAGCTTCGCCCTGCTTTCTTGCATTTCCGAACAAATCAAGAGAGTCTGCAACATCTTCTCCTGCATTGATACAGTATGAATTAGACGACAATGAATAGTCTCTATTCTCCGCATCTGTGAATGCAGCGTACGTCATCGATCCGTCTATGTTGCCATCCACAAACGTACCTTCGAACATGTTGTTCTGGATTGTGTTCGAGCCTTCCTTTGCCAGAATGTTGCTATAACTTGAATTGGTAGTATTTCCTACTATTATCGAGTTCTTCAATGTTGAGTTGTACATATAGATGACATTCGCATTTTTCGTCACATTGCGTGCCACCGTACAGTTGATCATCGACACACCTCCATACATATAGATGGTTCTATACGACTCCGGACATGTGTTGTCGCATATCAAACAGTTTGAAATTTTAGCTTTCGAATTATAAGATTCAATCACATTGGAAGACACCGTATTGTCTGTTATCTGACATCGGTTTATCTTGCTGTTTGACAGATATATAAAAGAGTTTCTAGTTGACGTATTATTACGAATCTTACAGTCCTCGACAAGAACATTATCGTCTGCCGCATATATTATTTGATTGTTTACATTTGTGTTTCCCTCAAACTGGCAGTCTCTCATGACTGACGCGTTCCTCAATTCTACGCCTGCTCCCGCTCCACTTGTTTTCACAAACTTACAATTGCTGATCTTTGACGAATTGAAATAAGATCCAATATAATTGTTATATGAACTGTTTCCTTCTATCTCACAATTCGTGACTTCCGAATTATTCTCAGCGCATATCGTACTATTATAATATGTCTTGTTGTTCTTCAAAACACAACTGTCCATAACACATTTGTTAAGACGGACCGTATAGTTAAGATAATTCGAATATGTATTGAAGATTATCTGACAGTTCTTTATCACTGCACTTGTAGCATATATGGCTGATCCATTTTCAGACGCCTTATTGTTCTTGATGATACAGTTGTTGATTGTGGTGTTGGCAGTAATGTTCACTCCTCCACCTTCTGCTGCTGTTCCGTTCTGAATTGTGAATCCGTCAACAACTACTGCCATCGAATCAGCGAAACCATAGTTTTGTGTGATCACTCGTCTCTGGTTCTTTCCGTCTATGATTGTTGGATTCTTAGCAGTGTCACGTGCTGTAAGAGAGGTCTCCGCGCCTGCGAATCCTCCATATAGACTTATGCCTGGAGCAAGGTTCACCACTGTTGATAGCGTAGTGTCTCCGTAATATGTACCGGCTGCCACCCATATCTGATGCTTCTTTCCGTCTGCCGACGCCGCAAAGATCGCCTGTTGGATGTCGCCGAACGCTGATTCCCAACTTGTACCGTCTCCATTTGAACCCGACTTCACATATACTATCTCGTTGCTCTTCAACACTGGTGCCTTCGTATGTGACGACTCTATCGCTCCCATATCAACAGCTCCACCCTGCTTTCTTGCCTTTCCATACAAATCAAGAGAGTCTGCAACATCTTCTCCTGCATTGATACAGTATGAGTTTGAAGACAACGAATAATCTCCGTTCTCAGCATCTGTGAATGCAGCGTAGGCCATCGATCCGTCCATATTGCCATCCACAAATGTTCCTTCGAACATGTTGTTCTTGATTGTGTTCGTTCCATCCTTTGCTAGAGTATTGCTGTAATTTGAATTGGTAGTATTTCCTACTATTATCGAGTTCTTCAATGTTGAGTTGTTCATATAGATGACATTCGCATTTTTCGTCACGTTGCGTGCCACCGTACAGTTGATCATCGACACTCCTCCATATATATAGATGGTTCTGTACGATTCCGGACATGTATTGTCGCATATCAAACAGTTTGAAATTTTAGCTTTCGAATTATAAGATTCAATAACATTGGAAGATACCGTATTGTCTGTTATCTGACATCGGTTTATCTTGCTGTTTGACAGATATATAAAAGAGTTTCTAGTTGACGTATTGTTACGAATTTTACAATCCTCGATAAGAACATTATCGTCTACCGCATATATTATTTGATTGTTTACATTTGTGTTTCCCTCGAACTGGCAGTCTCTTATGACTGACGCATTTCTCAATTCCACACCTGCTCCTGCACCACTTGTTTTCACAAACTTACAGTTGCTGATCTTTGACGAATTAAAATAAGATCCTATATTATTGTTATATGAACTGTTTCCTTCTATCTCACAATTCGTGACATTCGAATTACTCTCAGCGTATATCACACTATTGTAATATGTCTTGTTGTTCCTCAAAATACAGCTGTCCATCATACATTTGTTAAGACGGACGGTATAGTAAAGACGATTAGTATATGTGTTTTCGACAATCTGGCAGTTCTTGATTGTTGCGCTTGTCGCATATATCGCTGATCCGTTCTCTGACGCTTTATTGTTCTTGATGATACAGTTGTTGATTGTGGTGTTGGCAGTAATGTTCACGCCTCCACCATTGGCTGCTGCTCCGTTCTGGATTGTGAATCCGTCAACAACCACTGCCATCGAATCGGCAAAACCATAGTTTTGTGTAATCACTCGCCTCTGGTTCTTTCCGTCTATGATTGTTGGATTCTTAACTGTGTCTCGTGCAGCAAGAGAGGTCTCCGTGCCTGCGAATCCTCCATATAGACTTATGCCTGGAGCAAGGTTCACCACTGTTGATAGCGTAGTGTCTCCGTAATATGTGCCGGCTGCCACCCATATCTGATGCTTCTTTCTGTCTGCCGATGCAGCAAAGATCGCCTGCTGGATGTCGCCGAACGCAGACTTCCAGCTTGTTCCATCTCCTTTTGAGCCTGACTTCACATATATGATGTCTCCACATTTCTGGAGTACAGGAGCTTTTGTATATGCAGATTCTATCGCTCCCATATCCACAGCTCCGCCCTGCGTTCTTGCCTTTCCTAACAAGTCAAGCGAGTCTGAAACTTCCTCACCGGCATTGATACAGTATGAGTTTGAAGACAACGAATAGTCTCCGTTCTCCGCATCTGTGAATGCAGCGTAGGCCATCGATCCGTCCATATTGCCATCCACAAATGTTCCTTCGAACATGTTGTTCTTGATTGTGTTTGTGCCACCTAAGTTCAAACAACAGCTATAACCAGCATTAGTTTTGTTGCCTACCACTATCGAGTTCTTCAATGTGGAATTAGACATGTATAAAACATTTCCATGTTTCGTCTCATTGTTCACAAAAGTACAATTTGAAATCACTGCTCTATCATACATATAGATTGGCTCATAATTTGTAGAAGAACAATTGTTATTGCAGAACAAACTGTTTGTTGCAGATGACGAAGAATAATTCATCGACAATATTCTGGTTGACGTTGTATTTCCCTTTACTGTACATCTATTGATTTTTCCATTGCTCAAATACAACACGACGGATGTTGTCTTATTGGACAGAATCTGACAATCCTCTGCCAAAGAATTTCCGTTTATAGAAATGACGTGGGTGTCGACATTGACATTTCCCTCAAACAAACATCTGCTCATCACAGACGAGTTTGCCAACTCCACACATGCTCCTGCTCCGTTCGTGTTCACAAACTTGCAATTGTTGATTTTTGTCGCATTGAAATAAGAGCCTCTGTATCCATTATTATAGTATGCCGAACCATTGCCCTCTATCTCACAGTTTGAAATCTGAGAATTGCTCTCTGCATATATAGCTCCATAATAATAAGACTTGTTGTTCTTCACAACACAACTGTCCATCACACAGTTACTTAGGCGGACTGTATAATAAAGATAATTCAAATATGCATTGCAGATTATCTGACAGTTCTTTATCACTGCACTTGAGGCATATATGGCAGACCCATATTTTGATGCCTTGTTGTTCCTGATGATACAGTTGCTGACAGTAGTATTTTTTCTCAAATACGCGCCACCGCCATTGTCCGCTGTACCATTCTGGATTGTGAATCCATCTACTACAACAGAAGATGTATCAGCAAAATCATTATTCTGATATATTACTCGGATTTTTTCATTTCCGTCCAAAACGGTAGGATTCTTTGCAGTGTCACGAACAGCAACAGATGTTTCCGTACCAGCGAAACCACCATACAGATTGACTTTCGGTTTTAGGAAAACAACAGCCGAGGAATCACTCTTATAGATTCCTTTTGACACCCACACATCAGCACCTTTCTTTGCAGCCGCATCCACTGCCTGCTGAATATTTCCAAATGCCTTACTCCAGGAACTTCCATCTCCACTGGAGCCCGACTTCACATAAACAATATCTTTCGCCGACATCGAGAGCGAAGAGAAAGAAATCGCTAAAACCAATAACAGCGACCTCAAGCAAATGTTAAAAGAGTTCATTATTTTTTCACTTGTATATTTTTTCACATATATATTTCATCAAAAATCATGCCAAAAAGACGATTTCAACAAAAAACATACAAAATTGTTATAAAAAAAACATTTTTCAAACTATATCGACAAAAAAATAACAAAATAATTCATAGCGACAAATCAAAAGCTATATCATCTTTATTTAACATTTGCTTGATTTATATCTCTAAATACAGGAAATTCTTCTATTTTTGTGGAAAAATCATAATTGTTAATGAACAAAATCTTAAAAGACAAGCGATTTCTTTACATCGCAATTTTCATAGCAGTCATAGTAATCGACCAAATATCAAAGATTTGGGTAAAAACCCATATGTCTTTAGGCTCAAGTATTTGGGTCACTGATTGGTTTCAAATCAATTTTCAAGAAAACAACGGAATGGCATTCAGTATAGAGATGGGCAACAAGATATTCCTGACTTTGTTTAGAATCATTGCCGTCGGCGGTCTACTATACATAATCAACAAACTAATCAAAGAGGGATATAAGACAGGGTTTATCGTATGTATGGTGCTGATTACGGCGGGAGCCCTCGGCAACATCATCGACTGTGTATTCTATGGGGTAATATTCAGTGACAGTCATCGTCAAGTGGCAGAATTTATGCCAGCCGCTGGCGGATATTCGACATGGCTATATGGCAAGGTTGTAGACATGCTCTATTTCCCTTTATTCCGCATTCCGGAATGGATACCTTTCTTCGGAGGAGAGATTTTCTTCCGACCAGTATTCAATATAGCCGACAGTGCTGTCTGCACAGGCGTATTCAGCGTGCTTGTGTTTGAGCACAAAGAGTTGTCGAGATTCATGGGTGATGACGAAGACAAAAAAGAGAAAGAATCCGACAATTCCGTCGAAACAGAATCTAAATCAGAAAGCAATGAAAAAGAATAGTATCATATTGGCGACGCTACTCGCATTATTCACATTATGCATTTTTTCTTCATGCAAAGAAGAAGCTCCCATTGACAAAAAGAAAATGACAGAAATGGTGGCCGACTACTATATGCTTGATGGAACGTCTAAACATGAATTAAGGGAGGTCAAAAACCTTGACATGAATCTCGTATACGTTGATTTTCTTAACAAACATGGTGTTACAGCAGCTGTTTTCGATTCCGCCGTCTCATATTACGCGAAACGTCCGCTCGAATTCAAAGAGATTTATGAAGGAGCCATCAAAATAGTCAACAAAAAATTGGAAGTTTTGAATAAAGAATTGGAAGAACATTAAAAAATAAAGACGGGAAAAAATCCCGTCTTTTTCTTTATTTGCAAATATGCTCCGCCAAATTTCGTTGTATACCTATCACATCTATGCCTTTTTTGAATTCGTAAGAAAATGGCAACGACATGCCCGCCACATACAGTTTCATCTCACAGTCATCATCAAACGACCCTGCCGTTTCAACCGAAAACTGACGAATTGATTTATATGGCACCGAATGAAATTCCTTCTTCTTTCCTGTAATGCCTTGAATGTCAAGAATAATAAGACGGTGCGACGTGAACAACCAAATATCACGGATTACTTTGTATCCCTTCTCCACTGTTTCTCCTTCAAACAACACTCCATCAAAGTGTTTTTCTATCTCCTGCTGCGACACTTCAGATGAGTTGCCGAGCACCATATCCAATAGTCCCATAATATGTAATATTAAGTTTTAAATTATTTTTTCTTTCCTAAACTAAAAAATGGTTTAAGCAATGGCTGCTTGTCTGTTGGTTTCACCTCACCTAATCCAAAGCGATAACTTGATGCCCACGAGAAACCAAGCAGTTTGGACGCTTTAATCAATTTATCTTTATGTTCATCAGGCAACTTTGAGTAAGTGGCCACAATAATTTTTGTATTTCTGAATGGATGCTCATAAAGTTCCGCAAAACTTTTTGCGCCGCAACTGCTTACAATAGAAAAGACATTCTCAGTCACAAACTTACGCTCCTCAAGAGTCATCTCTTTCAAAAATTCCGCGAATGTGTGTTCTGCCACATCTCTGACCCATACATTATCAACCTCAGTGACCAAATTAGCCCGATACACCTCCCAAAACAATGGGTTATGTTGTTTTATTCCAAAGCCTTGGCTCTTCACTGCGACATAATCCTTCACATGTTCCAACAGCATACCAACTATGGAACTCGACGGCACGAATGTGTGGATTTTTTCTTTTCCTTCCAAATAACGAGGAGTATCCTGTATTTTATCCAGGAATCCTGGGCCATCGAAATTATATACAGCAATCACATCATCAACACGTTCTTCCTTCATCTTGATATACGTATATAACGCCTCATTTCCGCCCTTGGAATGGCCTACTATATAGTATTTCTTACCTGCCTCCGCCTCATTGAAATATCGTACCGCCTCTGCCTGACCAGGAATTTCTCTTAAATATGATAGCATACAGTCCTCTTTCCACCCGATTATCGACGAGTCAGTGCCTCGATATGCCACTACCCTTATGCCATCAGACAATTCAAACGTAACGGCAGCAAACTGTATCACCCTTTCTTCATCAAAGATATTTCTGAAATCGGCAATACGTATATTCGCAAACCTCTCCGTCTTCACCGCTTTACACAAAACAAACGGAGCTGTCTTTCTTGGGACAATATCATTTTCAATATCGATATTTTTATCTATCTCACCGAATATCTGAACATTATCCTCATGCAATTTGACATATTCGGCAAGTGTATAGCCACGCACATCTGTAGCCACTTGATAAAACTGTTCAAACTCATAATATGATATCAACGAGAGGATCAGGGCATCCACTTCATTAAACGGATCCCTTTCAAACGGCAAATCACCTCGCCACTCAAGATAGTCGAGCATATTCATGTTCAAAGCACAATTGAAATCATCATCAAAAATACTTGTTTTATATTTGCCAAACAAATCGACAAAACGATTATTCGGCGATATTAAGAAAAATCATCATCACACAGGCACCCGTTTCTCCATATTCAAATTTATAAAAATGGGTGTACCATATTTGGCACACCCATATTTGTAACTACATCGTTTCCGACTTTTTACCAGTTTCTGATCTTTGTCTCCCAACCGTTAGCATTGCAGAATTTTCCTCCGTTTTGCAGAAACTCTTTCTCCCACTTTGTCTCTCCGCACAAATGCCATCTGATCCAAGCGACACAACAGTTTGATCCACCCCAAGGACCATATCCATGACCTTCATTACCTTTTATTCCAAGCCACATTGGAGCTTTGTTTGCAGGGTAATTGAAATCACCTACCGCGTTGTCGTAAGCCATATCGGTGTGTCCAGTGATAATTCCAGTAGGGATTGTCAGATTGGCAGATCCACTATGAGCATCGAAGCTTCCACTGTTGAGCAACATCAACACAGCTACTCGCTTGTCCTTACTTGCACAATCCTGAGCCATCACACCTCCTTGTGAATGTCCGCAGATTGCCACACGCTCCATGTTGAGCTTGCCATAAAATCTCGCATTCGGATCATTGTTCATCTGTTCTAGCCAGTTAAACGCCTTAATAGCATCATCTCCACTCCACGTAGAAGGCTGTGAATAAACGACAAAACCCATAGATGCAAGACGTTTAGGAATTGTAGGCTGCGAGTTTGGAGTCTCTCCTCCACCAGGGCAGAAGATTGCCACTGGATGAAGCACATTAGGATCGTTAGACATTTCTTTTGGATATGCTAGCACACCATTTCCTGAAGGACCAACTTTTTCATCCCAGTTGTACTGGAGAGGTCCATCATAATCGACATTGTCTCCATACAAAAAGAATGTCTTTTCAACTGGTTGCTGAATTTCCTGACTCTCTGGTTTGTTCATGGAGACGCTGTCAATGTCGCTGATTGCATACTCCACATACGTACCGTCTTTCTTACAGACATAAATTGACCCTTGGGCAAAAAGAGTCACAGCCGAAGCTAGCGATGCCAATAAAGCAAAGCTTTTAATTAATGTTTTCATGTTATTTTGTGTGTTTTAAGTTTAGACAAAATTAAAAAAATTTCAATTCAAAACAAATAAATAAAATAGTAGCGACGGTATTTCTATCGTCGCTACCGCTATTGCTTTATTATTCTTTGATTAGCTTAACAGTCTTCGAACCGTTTGATACCACATAGATTCCAGAAGCAAGATCTGAAACTACGACATCAACAACGTCAGACTCTGCAACAAATGCCTTCACAACAACACCATTCATTGATGTGATTGTGATGATATCACCATCTGTCAAACCACTGACAGTGACTTCGTCCTTTGCTGGGTTTGGCTCAACAGTTAGAGAAGGTGATGTAGCGTCTATTATTTCATCGTCTGCTGGATCATCATAGAACATGCTCCATGAATCAAACTTCAACTCTCCGCTGAATGTGAAGAATAGGTCTGTAGCTGTAGGAATGTCTGAAGTCAACTTACATTCAAACTCCTCGTATGATGAATTAGACTCTACATTCAAATATCCAAGTACAGGGCCATTAGCAGAACCTGTTGTGATTCTGATTGCGCCACCACATGGAGCAGATACGCGTGCCTTAAACTTGTTAACACCTTTAGCCTGGACTCCACTCAAACCAATCCAAGAACCGTTCTTTCCACTTACTGCCATTCGAGTAGAGTTTCCAACATAGTTGACCTCTATTCCACTCTGCCAAGCAAAACACTCAGCCTGGATTGTCTTAGTAGCGTCTACTGGCTCAATCTGATCAACACCCTTTACTGTACCAGCCGACACTCCCATGATCTTTCCTGCCGACTCATCAACATTAGCATAGTCGACATGTGAGCAACGATATCCACCACTCACACCAATCTGATTCTGAATCCACTGGCTGTGGTAGCAGATATACCACTTGTTCTTAAATTTGAAGAATGAATGGTGGTTGTTGCCGTTCGATCCAAGCCACTTAGATGGATTGTCAAACACCTTGCGATCAAACTTGAATCCAGACATCGGATTAGTAGAAATCATAGTTGAGATAACAGCGTTGCTGATTCCAATATTGTTTCCACCTGTGTTCCAGTTAGTACAATATGAATATACATAGTTCTTACCAATCTTATTGATACCAGCATCCTCAAATAGATAAGGAGGGTTCAAACTCTGAGCTGTTCCAACAATACTAGTAAAGTCGCTGCCAAGTTTAGCTATACGAGCTGTTCCTGGATCTGCATCCTTACCCTTTGGCACACCACCACCGAAATAGATGTAACCAGTACCGTCGTCATCTACAAGAACTGCAGGGTCGAACAACCACTCTACATTACAGTTTGGCATCGAACGAGTGATAAGCCCCTGACCATTCTTCACATCCTGCCATGGTCCGTAAGGAGTGTCACCAGCCACCACATAAATACCATTACCACCATTAGCAAAATATAGGAAGAAACGGTCCTTTCCATTCATCTTCACATGACATGCAGTCGGAGCCCATGAGTTACCAGCCTTAGATATACCGCCATTTCCCGCAACCTTCATTGGTCCGTGGTCTGTCCAGTTTACAAGATCGGCAGAAGATACACAAACGATCTCAGTGATCTTACCATATCCGTTATCCTTAATCTTACCATTATTGTCGTACTCATATATATCATGAGTCATATAGATATATACAGAGTCACCGTAAACCATCGCGCATGGATCAGCTCCATAACGCTGAGTCATGATTGGGTTATGGTTGGTAACAGGCTTAACCTTAGGGTTGACGTTGCTCAATGCGATTGAAGAGAAAATAGAAGCCAACTCAGTATTGTCGCGATCGCCGATCACACAACCGTTAGCGTCGTATGGCTCTGCACCGTTTGACTCATATTTTTCAAACTTCAAATTATCAATATCTACCCAATCACTTGTAATCTTTAGCTGCAAAGTGTGCTTGCCTGCTGAGATTTCCTTTGTACGAGCCATCACAGTAGAGAACTTTGAGAAATCACCTGTATTAGGAGCTCCAATCTCACCAGTCACTTCCTTGCCATCAATCAAAAGCTGGAATGAAGCAGACGCATTATCCGTTGCGGCTGAAATTGTCACTGTATATCTTGATGTCTCTTTTACATCAACAGTATAATTCAACCACTCACCGCTCTGATTATAACCGATAACGAATCCTGACCCACCTTTGTAAATATCAATTCCGTCTTTACGGAATGCCTCTCCACGATTTTCCTCATCCTTATCGTTGTAAGCGACATTCTGTCCTCCAAAATCATACTCCTCTGCCTCAATTGAGCCTGGAATAGACGCAGGTGATCCATTGTAAGGGCCTGCCTCTTCTGCCATTGTTCCTGATCCAGATGAACCAGAACCAGAAGAAGAACCAACCTCTCCACAATTCAAAGAGAATCTGCTGACAAACTTCCAAATCTCACGTACTGAATGATACTTGTCGTTTGATGGCCAGTGACCTTTTCCATAAACCTTGTTCAAACAAACCTCTACGCCACACTTACCATTCTTCCATAAATAACGAGTAGCAGCACCGTCGATCACCGACTCGACAGGAGTTCCCTCGCACTGATTAGCTTTTGCCCATGCCTCCGCCTGAGCATAAGCACCCTGCTGCTCCTGATACATTCCGTTGAAATTGCCCTTCCATGGCTCATAGTGCACCACGTCGTCCTTATCTCCGTTAGTGTGGATGATTGGCATAGGACGTGAAGGCTTAGCAGTCAAGTCGCCAATTGGATAACCTGAAACTGGAGCACAAGCCGCAATCTGGTCTGCCATGTTGTTTGCCACTGAATATGTAAGCATTCCACCCATAGAGAATCCAGACATATACACGCGATCCAAGTCAATTTTATACTTAGAACTCATCTCCTTAATGATAGCCTTTATGAAAGCGATATCATTACCAGTAGCGCTCAAATCCCAAGTTGAACCGTCAGACTGAGGATAGACAACAAGGAATTTAGCGGTGTCGGCTACCAAGTCCCAACGAGAATTCTCCTTTTGATAAGCGATATCCTGACCCATACCGTGGGCTGAAATCACCATCGGTCTATTCTCTCCCATTCCGTTCGGAGCGTACACATCAATTGTACGGTTTTTACCGTTCACATTGATGGTGCTTTTCACACCGGGAAGTGTTTGAGCAACAGACGATACAGAAAGCATTGTGCCGATAACAGACACAACTAATGTGTTGTAAAGTGTTCTCATGATATATTGTATTAGTTATTTTACATATTTTATTGACTTTCCATTTGCAGAGACGAGAATGTAAACACCCGATTCCGCAAATTTTGCATCGAATTCAGTTTTACTACTGATAGTGACATTTCCTAGCGACTTGCCGTTAGCATCACAAACTGTATACTCACCAGAAGGGAACGCAGCGACAACATCATCTATTTTAGTAGGATCAGTACTCTTGACTTTTATCCAATCCACGTTAACCCAAGACGATTCGATTGAAAGAAGCATCTCATGTTTGCCAGCCGACAACTTGACAACCTTATCAGAAGCCAACTCTTTGTATGTTGTCCAAGCTCCAGTGTCTTCAGTATCAAACACGACCTTTGAAGACTCATCACCGTCAAACATAATCGAGAACGACGACTCACCACCTTCGTCCGAGACATTTGCCGACAATGTATATTCACCATCTTTCTCCACTTCAACAGTATACTTCAGCCACTCTCCTGCCTCACAATAACCGACAGCATAACCTCCGTCGCACACATACACGTCTACATTAGAATCTGATCTGTAAGTAGCGTCTCCATTATTCTCTTCCTTCGCGTCATAGAACGAAATGCCAGAAGCTCCCTCATTGAAATTCTCAGCCTCGATAATTCCTGGAATCTTGGCAGCCACACCTCCATAAGGACGTGCCTTCTTCACAACTTCAATCGTGATAGGAGCCGACTCGCCCGACTCTCCATTCTCATCATAAGCCACAGCATTGATAGTGTGCTTTCCTAAAGATGCGTCTGCTCCGTAATAGAAGGCGAAAGGAGCCACCCACTTATCTTTCACTTGCTCCGAACCTTCGAAATACTTGATGTTCTTGATTTCAGACTCGCTCTTGTATGTTGGAGTGATCAACACACTGTCGCCCTCCTCAATGACAAGTGTTTCAGCCGCGATATCCAAACTGATCTTGCCACTGCCCTCGCCAACGTATGTGACACAACTTTTTGCAGGAAGAGTTACAGAGAATGAAGAACTCTTATTTATCGCATCAAGCTGCTTCATATTTCTTGTCTGGTCTGTAATCCATACATTCCACTGCTTAACTTTTGTGCCAGGGACAGAAATGTTTATTGTCTTAGCCTCTGTGCTCATATTTACCGCAACAATCACAACATCATCTCCATTCTTATATGCGGATGTATACACATTATAAGTTGGGTTGACGGTGCAGTCGACGCGATAATATCCAGGACGGATGAATCTTGCAAACTGACCGAATAGCCATCCACGTTTAGTGATCTGGCCATCTTTGGAATTCTCGTTGTTAGAATCACCGTTGTTGATCAATGAATAGTTTCTCTTTAGATACCACCACACATACGCACTCATATTAGAGAGAGCCATACCACGATGGATTGAGTAAGCCACCTCCAAAGCCTCAGGCCATACATTGGCACGACAAGGAGAACCATTAGTTGCATTTGAAGACGTGTAGTATTCCGTCATCCACAACTCTTTGTTAGGATCCGCAGCAATCTTCTGGTCGCCAAGAGAGTATTTGAAGAAATTATCACCTGTAGAGGCACCACTTGCATAGAAATGTGTACCCAAGATGTCGATATTCTTAAGAGCATTTGCGTCATTCAACACTTTATCATACAATCCTTTGCTATATGCAAAACTCTCTGCTGTGATAACCTTAGTGCCATTCACACGTAGTTTACCAGCATAATTTTTTGTGTACTCATACACTTGATCGGTGCTCCACCACGTCCAATCATGACCATAATCAGGCTCGTTGGCAAAACTCATGGCATAAAGGCTTACACCATTGTTATACATATAATTATTGAACTTGATCAGATGGTCTGTGTATTTTGAGAAAGCTGATGTGTTGATCTGCTTCTCGTTGGCACGATACTGACAAGAATTGTTGTTACAAAAAGCTGTTGTCTTCGTACACATATCTGAAGTAGGAGTATTCCAAGGAGTTGCAAAAATTTTCACGCCCATCTTTTGAACCTTCTTACACGTAGAAAGCTCTCTACTCCAATTATTTTCACTTTCAGCCACCCAGATACGCATCACAGAAAGTCCAAGCTTACCGTCACCGACACCAAATAGTTTGTCTATATCATTGTCAGTTAGATCATAGCCTGTCCAACAAGGATGGTTGATACCTCCAAATCCGGCAATCTTTTGTTTTACGCTGGAAAGATTGACAGTACAATCTTGAGCGACAACTGAAGATGCCCCCATCAACGCCAAAGAAGCGATAGTTAATTTGTAAAGTAAACGGTTTTTCATGGTAACTCTTTTTGTTTGTTCAAATATATAAGTTTCTGATTTAGCCACTTAACACTTGACTGCAAATTGAGAATTTCGACAAATCAATTTCCGTTTGCAATCGTAGCAAATATATAATAAGTGTACTTGGATTAAATTAACAAAAATAAAAAAATCTTCTCATTTGCATATTTTGTGACAAATCACCACCATATATGTTACAAACAAAATACCCGATGAAATGGATAGATAAAAAAACAAAATGCCAAATTAAGAATTCATAATCCAGCATTTTGCATTATTCAAAGTCTTGTATCTCTGATTTTCAACACACTCTGCTTAGAGGGTTCTTTCCGTTAAAGAACAACGTGATGTTTTTCACAGCATATCTTCCCATTGCAATTCGTGCCTCCACCGTCGCAGTGCCTATATGAGGCACTAAAATAACGTTATCTCTGCCCAACAATCCATTATTGATTTCCGGCTCTTTTTCAAAGACATCCAGACCTGCACCTCCAATATGTCCACACTCAAGAGCCGCCACCAATGCTGATTCGTCAATCACCGGTCCACGTGCTGTATTTACGAGGAAAACACCTTTTTTCATCTTCGACAAAGCCTCAGCGTCTATCAAATGATACGTTGACTCATCCAATGGTGTATGAAGGGAAATATAATCAGATTGCGACAGAAGTGAATCCAAAGAGACGTATTCAGCCGAATATTTCTTTTCAATATCTTCAGGCAAACGATGTCTGTTATAATAAATGATTTTCATGCCCGACACTGCCGCACGTTTTGCAACCGACTGTCCTATACGTCCCATCCCGACAATTCCAATGGTTTTATTGTAGAGGCCAGTGCCAAGATTCTCCATCACTCCCCAGCGAATTGAATCTTTGGTGTGCAGCTTACGGTTACATTCGGCAATTCTGCGAGATAGTGTCGACATAAGAGCAAAAGCCAATTCTGCTGTCGGCTCAACCACTGGATCTGGAGTGTTCGTCACCACAATTCCCTTTGATTTAGCATAGTCTATGTCGACGTTGTTGAAGCCAACACCAAAATTAGATATGATCTTGAGGCGAGCCCCAGCGTCGATAATATCCTTATCTATCGGAAAATTGAACATAGAGAGCAAACCGTCACATTCCAGCAAACGCTCAATTATCTCCTCTTTTGTGAAAGACGGTGCTGATGGCAAAATGAATTCATAATTATCCGGAGCGCCCGCAAAGCTCTCTTTAAGAATGTTGTATGTGACTAAAATGCGAATTTTCATGATCAATAGTATAAAAACACACCACAAATATAACAAAATAACTTATTTTTGTGTTCAAATCAAAATACAACACTACCTAACTCAAAACATGAATGAATATGATCGACCAAATGCTCGAATATAACAAGCAATTCGTGGAATCGAAGGCTTACGAACAATTCAAGACAAGCAAATATCCCGACAAAAAGATTGCCATCGTCACTTGTATGGACACTCGCCTTGTGGAACTTCTTCCCGCCGCTCTTGGAATAAAGAATGGCGACGTGAAGATTATAAAGAACGCTGGCGGCACCATCACCAACCCTTTCGACTCCACTGTCCGCTCATTGCTTGTAGCCATCTACGAGCTAGGAGTGAATGAAATCATGATCATCGGGCATACCGGTTGCGGAGTACAGGGGATGGACAGCAAAGAGATGCAGCATCTGATGCGTGAGCGTGGCATCGACGACGAGCATATCAACCTGATGAAACATTGCGGAATCGACCTTGATTCTTGGCTCCACGGTTTTGACGACACTGAAGCCGCTGTGCTGGAAACCGTCGATCTTGTGAAAAATCATCCACTTGTCCCCAAAGACATTATTGTACGCGGATATATAATGGACAGCGAGACAGGTGAATTGAAACCGATTTGAAACGACAATTCCGTCAACAATACAAAAATGGACAGATTCAGCATTATAATAGAGAAACAATCCCAACTTGAATCGATAATAAAACAGTTGGGATTCATGCCTTTTTTCAAAAATACTATCGAAGGTTTTTCCATTGAAGAGATGACCCCGCCAGAACTTCTGTTTGGACACGACATGGAAAATGGTCCATGGCAATGGAAAGGTCCTATCATCAGCAACTGGCAATCAGCTTACGGAAAATTCTTCCGTGGCAAAGCCGGATACGTCAGTTTGGAATGGCTTCCCGATTTTATGAATTGGCGACGTACGGTCTACCCTATCGACAAAGAGAGCGAAGACTCACGCAGAATCCTCGACGTGCTGGTAGAGAATGAATCCATGCTTTCCAAACAATTGAAAATTGCGAGCGGATTTTCTCTGAGCAGAAAAAAGACTAAATTCAACCCTGAAGACCCGACCGAACCAATCGTCAACAAAAACAATGGAATGGCATTCGACAGTTTGATCGGACAACTGCAGATGGGGACTCACGTTTGCATCGCTGATTTTGAATACCTCATCTCCAAAAAGGGAGAGCCATATGGATGGGGAGTGGCGAGATACTGCACACCAGAAGCAATGTATCCTGAATTGTTTCCTATAATGGATCAAGTAGACGGAAGGACTCCAGAAGAATCACGAAACCGCATCATTGAACATCTGTGCGGATTATTTCCAGATGTCGAAAAGAAAAAGATTGAGAAACTGATTTAAACATCACACATATATAATATGTGTAGACACTACCAAACAACTCGAAAAAAATCACAAATCTCCAAACTTTTTCATCAGCCAATACATCAATGCCAAATTAAGAACAATAACACCTAAACCACATATTGCCATCACTATGTTTTCCACAATACTGTACATATTCAGTAAACTGTAGATACCATAGGCGAAATATGGCAAAAGCAAAACAGAGCTGATTAGCCCGGGATAATAAGAACGAAATAAGACACTCAAAAAGAAATGCTGCAACACAGTGTGTATGGCGAATCCCCAAAACAAAGCACACATTGGCATAGGATCACTATAAACTGCCATAATAACGACAATCACCAAAAACAACAATTGTTCCAAAATCACAATCGTATATTTCACTTGGTTGAGATCTTTTATTGCAGAAAAGAGAGAGATGAAATTAGGACATTTTTCGACTAAATCATTGTAATGTCTTTTTTCCCATCTTCTTCGCGTCAACAATTCTTCAACATCATGAAGTATATAAGCGATAGGCAGAGATATATAAAACAATAAATCAAACATAAATCATTTGTAAGTTGTAAAATTCATTGCAAAAATAATGAAAAATTATTTTTCCAAGTATAAGGCAGACAAATAAAATTCAGTTATAAAAAATAAAAAAAACGGCCCAAACCGTATAGTTTTTACATATATACGCACTAAATGTATATTTTTGAGTCAAAACCGAGATATAAACATAGCAAAATGTCATTTATAAATACAAATCAATAGAAATATGTCAGTTTTTCAAATACGTAAATTTATACAATACCAACATCATTATAAATCAAAGACTTAATCAAAGCAAACGAAATTATATGCAATTAATATACACTTTTACAAAACTTAACAACAATTAATAATCAATAAGTTATATAACAATAAAGAATATTATACAAAATAACATCAACGCAAATCCAAAAAAATTTCAGCATTTTGTCAAAAAAAATCGCATTTTATTTTGCAGAATGAAATTTTGTTGTAATTTTGCAAATGTAAAGAAAGAAACAAAGTAAAAACAATTAAAAATTTAGACTATGGTACTTTCAGTTTTGGCAATCGCAGTAGTAGCAAAGATCTGGGTCGTTAAAGATTCACTTCACGCTTAAAACAGTTTTAAGAAGACTAAACAAAGTTTAACAATTTTAATACTTACGACTATGGTTACATTAATGATCGCATGTTTGGCAATTGCATTTGCAGCAAAAGTTTGGATTGTAGAGAAATCTCTTCACTCTTAAACAAAACAAAAGAAACAAACGTTTACTAACATTTAATTCATTACGACTATGGGAATAACATTAGCGCTACTTTGTGTGGCATCAGCAGTAAAAATAGCTTACTCAGTGAACGATTGTAAAAAACTAAACAATAATAATAATCAAAACCAGCACAACCGCATCTAATCATGAGACCGCAAGATAATTCAGACAGAATTCAATCCTGATTCAAACGAGACATCGAACGAATCAGGATTTTTTATTTATACACAAATTCAGCAAAAATGAGACATAATATAGAACCATACCATCAACATGACAAAAACTCGCAAAAACAAAATATTTAATAACCATTTATCCTTAATAACTCACTAAAATACAACAAAATCCACAAACCATGTTATACAACAACAATTTACAAACTCAAATTTTCAAGTTAATGAATACGTAATTAACCACTTAATATTATATTTGCGAAACCATTTGAAAAACACAAGAATTATGACAGAGAAAGTTAGATACTCCGACGAAGAATTGGAGGAATTCAAGCAGATAATCCTTGAGCGACTTGAAAAGTCGAGAAAGATATACGAGGAATTGAAAGCGAGTGTGACAAATGCTGACGGCAACGATTTGAGCAACACCGCACCAACATTCAAAGTGCTTGAGGAAGGAGCTACAACATTGAGCAAAGAGCTCAACGGTTTGCTCGCACAAAAAGAAATGGTCTACATCAAATGTCTTGAGGCCGCATTGGTAAGAATCGAAAACAAGACCTACGGCATCTGCAGAAAGACCGGCAAACTGATACCTAAAGAACGTTTACGCATTGTTCCTCACGCAACTCTTACAGTGGAGGCTAAAATGGAAGAAAACAAATAAATCAACTAATACAAAACACCAAAAGCGGAGTAAACCCTCCGCTTTTTTTATTTTTTCACAATTCGCCAAATTTTTAAAGCTATCGTTTGATGTGTTCAACTAAAAATTGATTAAATTAGCATCATAATCAAAATATAGCTTAAAATGAATCGATATATAATAACAATTTTGCTCGCCGCAATAGGATTTTTTTCATCTGCGACGACAATAACCCAAACAACCTTAGATGGTTTGGGAATCAAAGACAGCCTGATTCTCAAATCGTTAGTGATGGATTCTGTCATTCCATACGATTCCATCCACGCTATCGTCGCAATCCCAGTCAAAGTGGATTCTGCACGCAACGTCTACGATCTATACGTCGCTAAAGTAAAAAAAGCAGACGGTAGCGTCGTATGCTACACAAAAGACGAAAGCAAGATTGATGTAGGAAGACGCAGGAAATACACATCTCACCGTTTTGACTTCGCAAATTTCAAGCTCAACGACAAAGTGATGGCTTTCGGAATTCGTATGACAGACAGTGTCGGCACCGACGTCTACCTTTCTAAAAACGAATATATGACGCTTTACGCTCTAGACAACAACAAGATGCAGAAAGTGCTCGACAACCTTTTGATCTCAAGCGTGAACGACCAATGGAATCTGCAAAACTGCGAAGGCGACCACTTCACCGAAAACAAAATCATCGTCATGAGCAGAAAGAAGAAAAAAGCCAACACCTATCGCGACCTTTTGGTAAAAAACCGTGTGGTGTCGGTGAAGAATTTCATCAAACACGCCAACGCAGACTCGACCAAAATCGATTCTACTGCCATTACTGATGCTCCGGCAACAGGACAAGAGGCTAAAATAGTGTCGAAAGCAGTCGTGAAATACAAGGATGGCGATGTCGTGACACAAGGTAGTATGAACAACCTTTATATGCACAACAAAATGAACAACATCGATAGCGTCAACGTGGACTCTATCGCAAAAAAACTTGAGACAGAAAAACAAACAAAAAACAGTCTTTCCGGAGAAGAACTAGACGATTATCTTCTTGAACATGTTGAAGAAGACGAAGACTGCGTTGAAACTACAACTATCGAATGGATGCATGAATATTATGTGTTCAAAAATGGAAACTATGTATTAACCGCTGAATAATAAAAAAACGTGGCTACACTAGGAGAAAAAAAAGGAAAAAGTAAAGGTAAATCTCTTGGATTCGAAATTCCTGAGAATGATAAAGAAGAGATGGTCGACGTCGTTTTTTTCAACGATGACATCACCACAGTGGATTTTGTCATTAAAGTGTTGATGACCGTATTCTTTTTGCCAAAAGAAAAGGCTGTAAAACTGACCTTCAAGGTAGACCAGGAAGGTTCCGCCGTGGCTGGAACATACACCGTCGACATTGCAAAATCCAAAAAAGCTCTGGCCGACAGAATGGCAAGAGCCGAGAATTTTCCGTTGAAGATAGAACTATTCTCACACAACTGATACTACAACTATAACCATTTATTAGAAGCAGCAAAATGCTAAATGTACGATTCGTAACGGAAATGCTTTGCAGAGCGCTATGCTTTGCTCAGGAGTTCGCAACACGTCACCGCCATCAATTCCTAATGCCTGAACATGTGATGCTTGCCCTCACTAGACAAGTGCCATTCTATCTGACATACGGAAAATATGGCGAGCAAAAAATGCGTGAATATCTTAACAAATATGCGGAAACAGTGCCAGACTCTATCGACTATGCCGGCCCTATTCCGTCTTACAATCTTGAGTATGCTCTCGAATACGCAAAGGCTCTTGTCTATGAACTTGAGCAGAAAAATAATATCAGCGAGAGTGCTTTCAAACTGAATTTGAAGAATTACGCCAACGATAAAAAATACAAAAAGTTTGAGCAGACAAGCCTTGAAGACAACGAAGCCACCCTACTCGTTGTCGGGGTTCCGCATATTGTGATCGGACTTATAGAGGCTGGTTGTAAGCTTCCTCCAGACTTGGGAGAGAAGTCGGCAATCAACGTCCATAAACGTATGACCATATTCTTCTTCCTCGACAAGTACTACAAATCGACTTACCAGGACGCATGTGAGCTTTCTGAATTCACATATCAGGATTTCCTTGAAGACAATGAGGTGTTTGACGCCCCATGTCCGTGGAAGACGGAAGACGAATCCGAAATCATCCCTGAAAATATCCTCAACGATTTGGAACGCAGTCTGTGCAACTCATTCGAGAAATACCGTACAGAGGATGACTACGAGACAAAAAGCATCGCAAGCAACGACGGCAAAGTATATGAGCTCACGCCGGACAACATCGAAAACCTTATGAAAAATGGCAAGATTTTTATCGATGCCATTGAAGATATAAAGACAAAGCACGGCAACCAGACAGCTCCAGAGTCGGAATACATCACCTGTCTGAACACGTTGGTAGAAAAAAACAAATTCAATTTGATCGGACGTGAGGATGAACTGAACCGCGCGATGCAGATCTTATGCCGTAAGGATAGGAACAATGTGATTTTCGTAGGTGAAAGCGGAGTCGGAAAGACAGCGATCATACATGGACTTGTGACCGCGATCAACCACGGCGACGTGCCGGAACGTCTTAAAGACACCATGGTATACGAGCTTAACATCCCGTCGCTGATCGCCGGAAGCACTATGTACGGTGAGGTGGAAGGAAAGATGAAAGAGGTGCTCTCTCTCTTCACCGACGACAAACGCAAAATCATCTGCGTCGACAACATCCACACAATGACCCCGGCAGAGTCCGACAAAAGTATGGGCAACATGGTGTCGATTCTTTTGCAACACGTCGACAACTACAACATCCATATCATCGGCACTTCTTCCGCTCAGGAAATGGAAAAAGCATCTGTCGGCAACCGCCAGTTCCACTCTCACTTTGAAACGATAGAAGTGAACGAGCCAAACGATGACGAAAGCAGAAAAATCATAGAGGGCAGACTCGACGACTACGAGGAGTTCCACAATATTGAATACACTGAGGAGGCAATCAAATACGCGATCTTCGGAGCAAAAAAATATATCACAAACAGATTCATGCCGGAAAAGGCTCTGTCTCTTATTGACGACGCGGGTGCTTGGAGAGAGCTTCATCCGTCGGAAGATAAGAAACAGATTGTAGACAAACCTGAGATTGCAGCCATGTTGGCTAAGATCTGCAAGATAGATTCCCTTGCCGACGACGATGACGACACAGCTAAACTGATGAACCTCAGCGAACGCATCAAAGACAAAATCTATGGCCAGGACAAAGCCATTGAACTTTTGTCGGAGGCTGTGCTCACCGCTTCTGCCGGACTTGCCGACGACACCAAACCAATGGCGAACCTGCTGTTTGTCGGTCCAACAGGAGTAGGAAAAACAGAGGTGGCTAAAGTGTTGGCCAAAGAGCTCAACATTCCACTGGTACGCTTCGACATGAGTGAATATTCGGAAGAGTACAAGACATCCAACCTTATCGGTTCTTCCCGTGGATATGTAGGATCAGAAGACGGTGGATTGCTAACAAACGCCATCCGCAAAACGCCACACTGTGTGCTGCTGATAGACGAGATTGAAAAAGCACATCCTAAAGTGTTCAATATTTTCTTGCAGGTGATGGACTACGCCACTTTGACCGACAGCCGTGGACAGAAAGCTGATTTCCGCCACGTCATCCTGATCATGACATCTAACGCAGGAGTAGAGAACGCTAAACAGTCGACCGTCGGATTCGTGGAGAATTTGAATGAAGGAGACGCTATCATGAAAGGCGTAAACAAGGCATTCAAACCAGAATTTTTAAACCGTCTGACTGCAATCAATCTGTTCAACGGAATGACAAGAGAGATGGCAAGCCTCATCCTAGACAAAAAAATCAGAGAATTGACAGACAAGTTGAAGGCTAAAGATGTCAAACTGTCTCTTTCAGACTCGGCAAGAGAAATATTATTAAACAAGGGATTTTCAGTCAAGTTCGGCGGACGTGAGATCGACCGTGTCATCACAGCCGAGTTGAAGCCACTGCTGACTCGCGAGCTTCTGTTCGGATGTCTGAAGAAAGGTGGAGACGCCGTAATCTCCGTCGACGCAGAGAAAAAAATTGTAATAGAGAAGAGATGAATTCAGAAGTTGAGCAGGAATATTGGGTTTATCAGATAAAGGGGACTCCATATCAGGTGATACAACTGCCGGAAAACGCCACAGATTTTCCACATCCGTTCATCATCCCAGATGAGAACAGATCTCCGGACGGGCTTTATGCAATAGGTGGAAATCTTAACCCTGGATTTGTGCTAAGTGCGTACAGCCAGGGAGCGTTGCCATGGACAGCAGTGGAAAACCTGAAATATGGGATCGACTGGTATTGCCCACTCGACCGATTTGTGATATTTCCTGATGAGATCCACATATCCCACTCCATGAAGTCGCTGCTCAACAAACATATATACACCGTCAGCAAAGACAAGGATTTTGACGCCGTCATCAAAAAATGCTCGGAATGTAATTCCAGAAATAAGCAAGACGGTGCTTGGCTCGGCAAAGAGATCATCAACACCTTCACTCGCCTCAACCAGCTTGGTTATGCCCACAGCTACGAGGTTTGGAATAAAGAAGGAGAGCTTGTTGGCGGCCTGTATGGATTGGAGATCAACAACTGTTTTTTAGGAGAAAGCATGTTTTCCATCGAACCAAGCGGCTCAAAAATAGCGTTGATTCACATGTGTCAGCAAGATAAAAAATATAAATTCATCGACTGCCAGTTTGAAACCCCTCATCTGAAATCAATGGGAGGCAGACATATTGACATAGATGAATATCTGGAGATGATGTATAGCTGATGGATAATTACTAAAAAAATGAAACACGGAATTTATATCATATTATCAATATTACTGTCTCTTATCAGTGCGACGCTGATGAGCCAGAACTTCATTTATGTCAACCAAATCGGCTATCCAGCGACAGCCACCAAACAAGCTTTAGTCGCCAACATTACGGACAAGACCTTCTACGTGAAAGACGCGGTGAGTCATAACGATGTGATGAAAGGCACCGTCTCTACGGGAAAATTTTGGAGAGAAAGCAATGAGACCATCTCTTGGGCTGATTTCACAACACTAAAAAAGCCAGGGAAATACTTCATAAAAATAGGCAATGACAAAAGCGAAACTTTTGAAATAAAAGAGAATGGACATATTTACGACGACCTGTTGACTGCGGCCGTAAAAGGTTTTTATTTCTGGCGCAGTGGCATGGACATTCTGCCCGAATACGCCAATTGGAAAGGGACAAACTATGCGAGAAAGGCAGGACATATCGACAGTGTTGTCTATCTTCATGCGTCTCTGACATCCGCCAAACGACCTGCAGACACAGAGCTCAACAGCCATGGAGGATGGTACGACGCAGGAGAGTATGCCAAATACACAACCAATGCGGCAATAACGGTGCACACATTGCTAACTTCTTATATTACAGAATATAAGCAATACGACACCCTTAACTTCAACATTCCTGAAAGCAACAATTCTACGCCTGATATTCTTGACGAAGTCATGTATGAATTAAAATGGATGCTGACGATGCAGGACCCGAATGACGGTGGTGTATACAACAAAGTGACACCACTGAGATTTCCGGGATTCGTCATGCCGGCCGACGATAAGGCAGACCGTTATATGATCGGCAAGACCATAGACTGCGCATACAATTTTGCAGCGACTATGGCATTGGCATCTCGAGTGTATGCAGGAAACAAAGATTATCCAGATTTTTCCGAAAAAGCTAAAAAAGCAGCTCTTGACGCATTCAAATTCGCATCGAAACATTCAATATATCATCCATTTGTCAATCCGCCCGACTGCAACACAGGCACATACGATTCTGAATCAGTGGACGATGAAAGATTCTGGGCTTCATGTGAACTTCTGATTCTCACAGGAGACAAAAAATACACAGAAAACATCAATCTTTTCCAAATATTCAACGTCCCATATTGGGGCGACGTTGCGACGCTTGGTCTTATATCACTGATGCTCAACAGAGACGCCATCTCCAACGCACTGGATGTGAATGCTGTGGAAAAACGTTTCAAAGCTTTGGCAGACAACCTGTTGGCGATGTACAAATACCAGACCGGAAAAATACCGTTGAGAGAATTTGTGTGGGGAAGCAACGGCCAGATAGCCAATAGCGGAATGATTCTAGCGTTGGGAAAGAAAGTGATGAAAGCAGACAAATATACAGAAGCCGCGCAATATTGCCTCGACTACATTCTTGGATGCAACAGCACAGGATATTGTTTCGTGACTGGATTCGGCAGTTTGTCGCCACACTTCATACACGACAGACGTTGCGCGACAGATGGAATTGAGAATCCTATCCCTGGATATATGGTAGGCGGGCCAAACGTGAAGCAGACGACAGACTGCGGAAGGTCAATGTACCCTACCAGCAGATTCGCAGCCAGAGCTTATCTTGATGAAGAGTGCAGCTACTCCACAAATGAGCCTGCCATCAACTGGAACGCGCCACTGGTGTTCCTGACCGCTTTTATAAGGGGGGAATATAAATAAATTAGAAATGATGAATGCGGAATGAAGAATTGAAAGCCGTTTCAGGATTGTATTCTCTGAAACGGCTTAGTTTTTAAAACACTTTTTATGTCTCGGCTTCACGACCGATTCACTTTTCTTGCAAGATATTCAATACCATAAACCGGCCATATAGGTACTTTGCGGAAATTAGTACGTACAGCTGGGATGTCAAGGACAAAGAAGAGTACAGTCATCGTTCCACTTATCCATATGACAATTCCATAAACTTGCTTGACAGCAGTGTTGATCATACTCTGCACAAAATTTTCCATAAAATACGGGAAATCAAAATGAGTAGGATCTACGCGAGTCAAAGTCAACTGTTGTCCGTAACGTACAATATCATCATTCAAGAACTGTGAAAACATAGTGGTGTATATGCCATATCCAGCAGCACCAGCGAGATACATGTGGAAAATATTGAAGATGAACAATCCCATGAAAAATTGTTCCAAATCAGGGATCGACTCATCTAACGACCACATCAACGTGGCTGCCAAAATAGAGTATGCCACTCCACGACACATAATCGGCAAACGGAACTGTTCGATGTTGACTTGCATGTCGAGTGTGAAATACATAAGCATAGCATATACCAATATGAATCCAAAACCTATTGCCAATAGTTTCCACACTTTCCATTTCAAGACCTTCAGCCACAACAAGTCGATAGCTACCCCTACATATACTCCTGGCAGAGCCCATAAAAACAGTTCCTCTTTTGTGTGCTCTTCTAGTTTCAACACCTCGGAACAAAGAATTTCTTCCATAGTATGCTCACAACCTAAAAGAAACTCCGCGACTGTGACAACCGCCAATATAGGTATCACATTCCGCAAACGGAAAATTCGAAGATCAACATAAGGATTCTGGACTCGCAGCAGACGATGCAAAATGACCCCAGAAAGAAAAATGGACACGCCAACAAGAATACGCAAATTACGGTTGTCGAACCACATTTTGTAGTCGCCATAAACCATAATATAAGAAATAATCAACATCAAAAGACTAATCAATAAGCCACTGCCATAGTCAATGCCCTTCAGACTAAGACGTTGCGGCATCGGACAAAAAGGCCGACACAAGAACAACTGCACAGCAACAACAAGACACATAGTCCCGACTGTGAACACATGCATCATCTGCCATGAAAAATGGTATCCAAACCATGCAGCCAAGAAAGCACTTCCTTCAATAGCAGTAAGCAAAACAATATGAAGCACCGGGAAAAACACGGCAAAATCGCGTCGCGGTGTAATCCATAATTGTATGTTGCTCATATGTTCAAAAGTGCCCTGTATTTTAGCCATACCCTCTATGAAACAGACTACCAAAAGAAGTGGCATACAAGTGGAATGCATGGTGATAAGATTACACACTGCTATGATAATTGCCGAGCCAATAAGCAACTGTTGATTCGTAAAACGGAATTTCATACGGAACAACATAGGAAAATAAATCGCCATTCCTGCCAAATTCGCATATAGCAGCATCAGCAAGTCTTCTATCATAAAGTTCGTTGATCCCTGAATGTCTTCTAGGGCACCCAAATACATGCCTCCAGAAAACTGGATACAGAAGACACAGACTACATATATCCACGGCTGGATACGTCTTGGCACCCAATCGCGGAACATAGGCATCATAAAACCCATGCCTGCCGGAGGTGGTGGTGGAAGAGGAAGCATAACCTTACAAATTAATATATCACCTCACATTCCATATTATATCCTGCTCGCAACTTGGCAAGTGATTCTGGATCATTTCCTTCAAGCAAAATACGCACCGTCACACGCTGTTCCACCTTCACAAAATTTCCAGTCGCATTATCAATAGGAATCAATGAGAATGCGCTGCCTGTAGCGTCGCTCACTCGCTCCACCCTTCCCTTATACTCGACATCCGGAACAGCGTCTGCAGTCATTCTTACCTCATTTCCTTCTTTAATATTTGACAACTGGCTCTCTTTATAATTTGCCTCTACCCAAAGACTATTCCCGTCGACTATATTCACCATCGTCTGACCCGGCTGAACGAGCATTCCTTCCTGAATATCTTTTGTGCCTACCACTCCATCACAAGTAGCTACGATATAACAATATGAAAGATTGAGACGTGCAAGAGCCACTGCCGCACGTGCAAGTTCCAACGTACAGTTGGCTGCCGACAAATGATGCCCCTGCTCTGCCTTGACTCGCGATTGTGTGGTGTGCGAGCGAGTCACCTGCTCATATCTGGCACAAGCCGCAAGATATGCTGTATGTACATTATCATACTGCTGACGAGTCACAGCGTCATCCTTGAGCAATGCTTCAAAACGAAGATCTTCTTTTTTTGCATTCTCTAAATTCACTCGTGCTTCCTCAATATTGGCCTCTGTCACCTGCATACCAGCTTCAGTTGTGGCAATACTGCTTCCAGTTGCTTTTATTCCTTCCATGGCACGTGCTAAATCAGCTTCCGCCTGTGCCAGACGAAGACGGAATTCCGCATCTTCTATAACCACAAGAGTGTCGCCTTTGCTAACTTTCTGAAACTCTTCAAACCGCACCTCTTTAATAAATCCCTGTACACGGGTGTTCTGAGGTGTGATATGCTGACGGACACGTGCATTGTCTGTGAATTCCACATTTCCAAAGTGACAGAAATTTAATATGACAATGAAAACACCGACAACAAGAAGAATAACGACAACTGTGTTGTAAATATATTTTCTCATAGCGAACTTGTTATATACTTTAGTTTATAATAATTATACATTAGATTTATCTGAGCGTTGACCAGCATCATGTCAGCTGATAGTTTCATATTGCTGGCATCTAGCATGTCTGTGAGGAGGGCAAGACCATTATTATAACGGTTTTGCGTCACTTCATAATGCTGAGTCGCAAGTTCTACCTGTTTTCGCTGTGTCTCTACCTCAACAAATGAAGTCTGGAAATTAACGAAATCAGCCTGCACAGCATTCTTAATTCTCTCACTTGCAAGTTCGACAGTCTCTTCACTCTGACGGACATTAATGTCAGCTTTCTTTATATCGTGATTCTTTCGCCATAAATTTGATAGATTATATTTGATTCCGACTCCAATAAACCAAGCGTTGACATTGGCATCCACAGGAATAAAATCATTTACATAGGGTCCGCCAAGATGATCTTCCGCAAACAGAGCGATAGTAGGCAACTGAGCAGCTCTGACAACTTTTTTCTCAGTCACTGAGATTTCAGATGCGAGCCTTGCCTGCTGCAATGTGATATTCTGCTTCGACGCTGCTTCATGCCATTGTTCCTGTTGAGTGGATTCGACGGGAGAGATCATCTGCTTCGGCACAATCTCCGTATTCTCATCCAGATGCAGCGTCGTCACAAGCTGGTGGTTCATGATACTGATAGCGTCACGCAACTGAGTCTCATTCAATTGTAGACTCTGCAATTGCAACTCATAACGAGTGATATCATTCTTCAAAACCGTGCCCTGCGCATGGCTCGCCCGCATTGTTGCCAACACACGTTCCGTAAGTTCCAAATTTTTCTTTACAACTTCAAGCTGATTTTTCAACTTACATAATTCCAAATAATGACCCGTCAACAAGAAACGAACCTCCTGACGATTCTTTTCCACATCTAAAACAGCCATTTTTTCTTCCAACTCGGCCAAACGCACTCCAGTCTTGATTGCGCCACCCGCATAAACCACCTGCGACACTCGCGCGACAAAATCGTTTCCCCAATGAGGTGTGGGCTGAGATCCATTCTGCACTTTTCCCTCACCTATGACATAATGGACAGCGGTTTGTCCGTCGGAGCTAAACCCACGGCTCAGCAAACTTGCCGTGCCGATATAGCTACCACTGACACTAAAATCAACGTCAGGCAAATAATTGCTTTTTGCCGACTTGACGGCCTCTGTTGAAGCCTCAGCACCTATCATGCTGATTCGGATTTGATGACTGTTCTGGTCGGCTATGTTGAATATATCATCCAACCCGACATCAAGCCTCTGCTGAGCATTCAACTGCGTCAACACACAGAGGAACACCAGCGTTGATAATCTCTTTTTCTTCATGAAATTTGGATCGTTTTTGAAATTCGAGGTGCAAAATTATGTTTTTAATAAGAAAAGAGAATGTGGCATTTTCGTCTGATAATGTTTGTTTTTTCGCTATTTCAACAAAAGAAAAAAGCCACAAAACATCATATAGGCAATATAAAACATAAATAACGAACTTTCAGACATCCGTTTTCAAACAAAAGACAATAAATTTGTGTTATGATTTATTCTATTACACAATCTCAACTACAGGAGACTTCCGGAATGTGTTGTCTGGAAAACGATTTTGTTCTCTGTGACCATCTGTCAAATGTGCCACATATAAACGCCGCTTTCCAGTCGGAAATGCTCATCATGTTTTTTTGTTTGAATGGTCATCTTCAAATGACCGTGGACGACAAAATTCAACATTTAGGAAACGGTGACGCAATTCTTTGCAAACCGTTACAAACCATTCATCAAGTGTTGTCAAGCAGCGACTGTCAGACTTTCGTGCTTTTCTATACCCCACGCATCGCCGACCACCTGCTTCCTACCAGACTTAATCTTTCTCAAGTGCTGGAAGGCGACTTTACCCCAATTGTGCATTTCGGAGACCAAACACCATCCGGACACATTAGTATATTGCTCGACTTGCTACGTCGACATGCCACAAACCCGCTGCTGCCATTCCGTAGCAACTCTTTATTCCATCTGTTCAGCACTCTTTTTTTTGAAGTCTTAAACAATAGCTGCTCCCATGCCACAACAAAAGAATCTGAAAATTCTTGTCAGACGAGCAACCGTGCAAGCTCATTATTCAATCAGTTCATAAAAAAACTGAATGAAGACGGAGGAAGACACCGCACTGTGTCGTACTATGCAGATCTCCTATGCGTCTCTCCTAAACATCTATCGAAAATAATCAAGGAGAAGACCTCCAATCGAGCGCTTGACGTAATAAACACTTTCGCCATCCAACAAATAAAAATCGACCTGAAGCTGACTGACCTCCCTATCATTGCAATAGCAGACAAATACAACTTCGCAAACCACTCCTTTTTCTGCCAGTACGTCAAGCAACATCTTGGCATGTCTCCCCAAAAATACAGATCCAAATAAATCGGCGACAGACCTACAACTTAACTGAAAACGTTTATGTTTTTTTAACTAAACATTTAACCTAATGATGAAAATCACAGGTGAAAAATGACTATTTTTGCAAAGACAAACGGAAAATAATTAAAAATGATACGCAAAGTTTACACGTTTATTTTTGCCTTCATCTTAAATGCAATTAACCTATTCGCTCAAGAATACTCGACAGGTGACATCATCGAGAAAGATGGAATCTCATATAAGGTTCTTGTCACATACCTTGTGACAAACCCCAAAGAATCTCCCGACACCATAACAGGTCCCGACAAATTCTATCAGGCAGGGGAAATAATGGTGATTAAAGTCGACGAGGGGCTGAGAGACGTTGTCATTCCTTCCGCAGTCGGCAGATTCATGGTCGTCGGCCTTACCGACAGTCTGTTCTTCAGACATGAGCATGACAGAATTTGGCTGCCTGAACTCAGATTCGCCGGAAACGGATGCTTTGCCAAACTAAAGATGGGAAGCGGAGCTTTGGTGATACACAACATTGACAATCTTGGAACAGCTGTGTTCGACGAACTTGACGCAGATTTGATCCTAGATATAACAAAGCAACCTTCATGGGGAAATTCATTTCGAAAAATGAATGAAGATTCTACATTTAGTACAAGCAAGCCCAAAGGATTAATAAAAATCAACACTAAAATGCTTCGATACATCAGAAAAAATCCTATATACAACGATAGTTATAGCGCAACCACACGTAACTATACAAACTGGTTAAACAAGGCATTCAACTACGACGCAACATTCCCTAACAACTACGTCGAAGACAAAAATTCTTTTTTTAGCAGAAGAACTTACTCAACGACACCCAAAAGTAAGAAAAAAGGTCTGATAATCACAGCTAGTGCCGTAAACGTAAAAAAGCTAGGATATCCTTGGGGTAGACTTACTAATGATTATTACCGTTTTCCAAAATATACTGTCACAACGAAAAAGAAAAGGAAATCCCAATTCTACAGAGAATTTACACCTGTGGAAGACGCCACTCAAAAAGAGGGCTGGTACGTCAAATTTGAAGGCGTGGAAGGAGATGTCAAATACAAGTTGAACGGCAAAAAGATAAAAGAATGAAAAGAATACTAATACTATTGCTTGCACTCGCATCATACATCATTTCTTTTGCTGACCAAAGAGGAGTGTCATTCGAGAAAGACGGGGTGATATACACCATAGCTTCTGAATACATTATAAAAAAGGACAGTGTTGGCAGAAAATCCGGCGAGCCACGATATTATTTCAAAAACAGAGGTGAAGTATATGTGAGCGGTGTCACAGTCTCGGATCAAGTTGTGAGGATTCCTACATCTGTGTCATTTCCTACGTCATTTTGCAGAAAAACAGAAGATACCGCAAGATACTCAGTTTTGGGAATTGGAGAGAAGGCTTTCGAAGGAGCAAAATTGAAAGACCTCATCATTCCATACGGTTTGAAATTCATTGGCAACGAAGCATTCAGCAATATGGAAATCACAAGTGGAGTGTTCGCACTTCCACCTGCAAGAAGAATGGGGAAAAATCTGTTCATCGGAATGAAGACAAAAGTATTTCTAACTGAATTGGAAGATTATATAGGAAACAGGCCAATTCAAATTTACTATGACAAGACATTTGAGGACACAGAGAATTTGCCAGAAATCTACATTTCTCATTCAAGCATAAGAACACAGGTAGAGAATGTAGACAAAAGAATCTTTTATACAATAGGTGTAAATATCATCTCAGACTGGATGTCGACAAAAGAAAAAGTTGACAAAAATAAAAGGCCATGGTCTATCGCATCGTCGTCTGAACCATTTTATTTTAGGACTTTCGACAATTCATCAGCTCCCAAAATCACAATCAGAGCACGCAAAAGATTCGAGAAAATAAACAAAGATATCGATAGACTCCCTCCGTACGAATTTGTCTGTTGGAACACCTACACACAAAAAAAAGATGTCTATCAAGAATTTGTGTTGAACAATTCCATCTATAGGGGAAGAAAAGGCAATGAATATTTCTACTTCACCTCAGATGGAAAGCCAATAACAAACAAAGAAAGTCTGCTCGACGACAATGGGCAAGATCCATTCGGACTTCAAGTGATCTCTGCAGAAGAATTGAAGGCAAGAAGGGAAGCAAAAGAAAGAGAGAAAAATCTTAACAAGAAGCTCAACGATTTGAAATCAACATTTGGATTCTAACAAACAACAACTTAAATAAAATTATGATGAACATTAAGAATTGGATATTTGGAACGATTGCGATATGCTCAGCAATCTTTACAAGTTGCAATAACCCCAAAGACAATTTGAGCAACTGCGAGAACTACGTCTTCACAGACTCTATTTCCAACAGCCATATATATGGATTTGTCAGTGACCCTGACGGCAATGCATTGGCAAACGTGTTGGTGACAAGCGGTAAAGACACCGTCGTCACAAGCGAAAATGGAGCATACTCTTTTGAAAAATGCCGCGCTGTAAACGGAAGATGCGTAGTCAAATTCGAAGATAACGATTATTTCTCTGTGATCCGTACTGCGGATATCGAGGAAGGAGAAGCGAGAGTAGACGCGATATTGATGCCACAAGACATTAAAGAGGGTGTGACAGACATCACTACTTTTCCAAATGGCAAAGGCACAACCATCAAAGTAGGAAAAATGACAATCTCCATCCCTGCAAACGCATTGGTATATGAGAGCGACGGAAGTGCATTCAACGGCACCGTATTCGCCAGCACATATTATTTGAATCCAAACTCAGAAAACTTCACAAAGGAGATGCCTGGAGGAGACATGAGCGGAGTGACCGCTGACGGCAAGAGTGTGATTCTTCTGTCATACGGCATGGTGGAGGTAACTCTTAAAGACTCTGTAAACCAGAAACTACAGTTGAAAGAAGGCACTGAGAGCTCTTTGTCATTCCCGTCGCCAGAAGGATTGGCAGACCACGACCAAATTCCGCTATGGTATTTCGACGAGGAGAAAGGCACATGGATCGAGGAAGGCATAGCCATAAAGAACGGGGATTCATATTCTGGAAAAGTGAAACATTTCTCATGGCACAATCTTGATTATCCATGGTCGAGAGCAACTATTTGCGGACGAGTGACAAATAAGAATGGCACTCCATTGCCAAACGTGTTGGTCACAATATCACAGACTTCCGCACGTACAGACAAAAATGGCAATTATTGCGCGTACGTTCCACAAAACACTCCTGTCTTTGTGACTGTAAAGCCATCAGACTATGCAAATTGTCCGAACTTGCCTATATATAATGTGGATGGATTAGAGGCAGAGACTACTTTCAACCAAGATATTGTCCTTCCCAACATGCCATTCATTCATGGAGTAGTCACAGACACAAAAGGCAATACTCTTTGTGGCATAGAAGTATGCGCTGACAAAACATCCACGGTGACCAACAGATCAGGAGAATACACCATCTACTACAGTGGCAACGAGCCATTCACACTATCTGTTGATGATAAAACGATCGTGAAAAATGAAGACTATAAAGTATACAAATTTCAAGACCCATCAGAGATAGATGAGAATAAAAGCTATGATTTCACTATAACACGACCAATTACTGTTTGGGGATATGTAGTTTACTCTAATTACAGAAATATAAATAAGAACGCCATTGTCACTGCCATTATAGACGGCAAAGAATACAAAATAAAATCGTCAGCATGGGGATTTTATTCTTTCAAGATCAGTTCCGATGTGGATGAAATCACAACATACGTCAAGGCGAGCGACGGATGTGGAATGGAATCCAACAGAGAGTCGAAAAAAATAAATGGCATTTACAGAGACCAATACTTAGGTTGTCTGATAATTCCAGTCGGAATCTCAGTAAGCGGTTACATCAGCAACACATGTGGACCGTCAAAGGCAAACATCACAATCGAATCAGGAAGAGGAAAAGACAAAAAGATTTTTTCTCAATCCACTAGATACGGATATTTTGACATGTATCTTCCTCTAAACATGATCGACTCTAAAGTTAAAGTCAAGATCAACTGTCAGGGAAAGAAAATAACTAAAAAAATTGAGTTAGATAAAAAAGAGATAGATCTAGGCAAAATTGAATTCTGCACCGGAGAAAAACCAGAGCCAGACTGCATCTATGCCATTATTGGAGACAAGACCGTAAAATTTGACACTAAAAAAGACAGATATACGGAAATGTTCCAAAAGAACAACAAGACTTTAGGGAACAAGTATCAGGCATGGTACAAAAGTCCGGACTACAACGGAACATTAGTGCTTGAAATCATATCATATCCAAAGTCACGTGAAAAGAGAGACAGGCTTTCTGTGTATTTGGTTTCTGATAATATATCAGCATCTAAGACTGGTATTTACACAGATAAGAACAAAAAGAACATGTATACGTTCAAAACCGATTACGAGCTATACAACGACAGAATCAGCGATGATGACGACAATGAGGTATACCTGTATGGCTCCGCAGATATTGAGAACAAGAGTATTGTAAACAATATTGATTCAGCATACATCGACAAGCAATTAAGTTTCAATGCTTTGAGTATTCTTGTTGGAAAATCAAATTCCACAAAATTCCAGACACTGACACTTTCGAAAGATGCCACCAAGGTAATCGAAAACTCTTTGAAGAAGAAAGGATTCAAAGAAAAGACGACATTTATGGATGACGAGCAAAGAATCGCGTCTATATACCTTCAAGACAACGCAGAGGCTCTAATCCACAGAAACAAGGATAATACATCTGATGTGACAATCCTGACACGTGAAGGAATAGGCAAAGAGCCACTTTACAATTGTTGGAAGGTGGATTTCAAAAACTCGTCACTCAAGGGCAAAGGCAAGTCGGTGGACTACATGTGGAAGAATGAAGCAGACATCGCCCAACTTGTGATGTTTGGGCCAATAATGGGAGTCAAGTTCACAAAAACAGACATAACAGAACAGAAATGCGGTTGCTCCACAGGAAACGGTCCAACGGTAGCAAACTAAATTCTATTATCAATCAAAAAAGGAGGCTTCGGTCTCCTTTTTTTCATTAGTTATCATAACATTCCCTATATTTGCAATAAAAAAAACATATGGACATAGACAAAATAGTAAAACAATATAAATTGATGCTAATATTGCGTCCGATACTCAAATTTTTGGAAATATCAATTCTATGGATCATTCTGCCTTTTATTATCACTATATTGACTTCAGAAAAAATAAAAAGCGACGTACCAATAATTCTTTATGTACTTATCTTTTTGGGGTACATATCTCTAATCTCAATTGATGGTAGAGATCTTGACAAGTACACACCACCAGCTTTTTTGACAGAACGATTCTTTTCAAACTACATGAAAAAATGGGGGATGACGGAATCGGAAGTCGAAGAATATGTAAGAATCAACGAAGAAAAAGAAAAGGAAGAGCAAAAAAGAAAGCGTTATTTAAAAGAAGAAAAGCGTCTTCTTTTATGGATTGACAAAACACATATATCTCCGATAATCCATCAAATATGCCAAATGAATCTTGATGCAAGAGAGGCACAGGAGCAATTTTTGAAGGAGGTTTATTCTGCTGACAAAACAAAAGAAGTATTCGAAACTGAATTCACTGATTCTCAATTCAATGAAGCAATTAAATATTGGAAAAAGAAGGATTTCTCTGATAAGAAAATGTTTGTGAACTATCTCTATAAATTAACAATTTTGGCAGACGGAATCCACAAAGACGAATGGAATTTCATGATTTCCCTTATGTTTCAACTGAGGTTCAGCAAAAGTTTTATTGAATATTTCACATACCGTTATTACGCATTACGCACAGAATTTGAAGATTCAAAATCCAAACATGGCGAAGAAGGTTCGTCGACGGCACAGCAATCCGACACCAATCTGGATTCCTACTATTCAATCTTAGGAGTAAGCAGCGATGCATCATACGAAGAGGTAAGAAAAGCATACCATAGTTTGGCATTGACGCACCATCCTGATTTACCCAAGAATGCAGGACGCATACAAGAATGTGAGGATCTGATGATTAAATTCAATGAAGCCTATAATAAGATAATTAAAAGTTAAGAATTAAGAATAAAAAATAGAAAAGACGCAAGGTATCGCATCATTTTTCAAGTCAATATCACCTGTAAAACTGAACACTTGTTGATAAAAACCATTTTTCAACACAAAAATGTTGAAAAATAGTGTTACTTTTTTGCTTTTTAACTTAAATATTATACTTTTGCTATGTGTATCACTGTAGTATGCCTAAATAGTATAGTCCGAGGCACACGTGATTTGGTTTGAAAATAATTAAAATAAAAGACATATAATATAAAAGACAATGAGAAAGTTATTTCTAATGGCTTTTGCTTTCGGTCTTACATCTGTAGCGAGTGTCAGTGCACAGCAGACAGAGAAGTTGTCTACAAGTTTCACTTGCAAGGCTACTTATCCGAAAGGAAAAAACATCTATTTGATGGATTCTTGTAAAGTAAACTACACCATCAAAAAGATTGTAGGAAAAATGGGAGTTCACACTGATGTAGAATGGACATCACGCCCAGATTTCACATACAACAAAATCAAGGTTGACAGAGCCCAACTTAACGGAGACAAGAATTATCAGGAGCTAGTGTCGAGATTTGACATGATCACTCCTAAGAAAGCGACTTTCGCAGTGACATTGATGTTCTATAGCGACAGAGCTAAGACATATTTTGCATCTGCAAAGACAACTATCGAAGTCAACTATTTGGAAAAGGCAGGTGCAACCGTTTCCCCAGAGACTTACACAATAAACGATTGGTCGGAAAAATTGACTGACGTATTCGTAGGAAAGCAATCTAAGCCAGGTGTTGTGACTCCAGACAAATCAATGAAGGAATTCTTGGATCTTATGCGTTTGACAGAGAGCACAACTAAGATGGATCCTTCACAGCGTGGATACAACTACCGTCTACGCAACATTTTCACAAACGCGGATAAAATCGACGTTGCAGACGCGAAGATCGTTTCTGTAGATTGGAACGATGACGACTACGACTTCCTTGTATACGAGGCTACAAAACGTAAGGAATCTCTTGCGCTTATGGCAAAGGGAGACTCTATGAAGGCAAGTGAAGTTTACTACTCAAATAGAAAATATGAGCCAATCATCAGCATGAAGTCGCCAACATACTGGAAGACAACAGGTGCTCCTTGTGAAATTTTCGACAAAGCGCTTAATCAGGCTGACTCTTACTACAAGAAAAAACAGTGGAACGAAGCAGGTATCTACTACAACTTGGCATACAACTACGATTCAACTATGGCCTACCCTAAGCAGCAGGCTATCAAGATTCAGGAGTATATCGATTACAAGAACAACAGAAATGTGACAGGTCTTATCGATATGATCTATGTAGAAGGAAACCACGAGGTGAAGAGCTTCTACATTGGCAAAACAGAGGTCACTCAGCAGCAGTGGGCTCGAGTTATGGGAACAAACCCATCAAACTTCAAAGGTTGTAGAACATGTCCGGTAGAGAATGTGTCTTGGGATGAGGTTCAGCAATTCATCAAGAAGCTTAACGAGCAAACTGGACTTAAGTACCGTCTAATGAGCGAGAAAGAGTGGGAGTATGCAGCTAAGGGAGGAAAGAACGGTTCTAAATCAGCATTCGCTGGTGGTGACAACCTAACAGAGGTTTCTTGGAACGCATACAACGCTGAGCAGACGACTCACGGTGTAGCCGAGAAAGCGCCAAATGAACTTGGAATCTACGATATGACAGGAAACGTAGCAGAATGGGTGAACAACCAGTACGACAAGACAACCCGTTTCGTCAAAGGAGGTTCATTTGCAGACGAAGCTTCTAACTGTGCTATCGAAGCGAAAGAGAAGTTAAAACCAGATTACAAAAGCAATAGTGTAGGTTTCCGCATCTGCCAGGATGAATAAAAAAGATAAGCAAAATGAAAAGAGCAATATATCTACTGCTAGCAAGCAGTTTAAGTCTTTCTGTATGCGCTCAGAATAATGATGCAAAAGCGCGTGAACTTTATCCAAAGGCAATGGAGCTATTCAATGCTAAGGAGTATAAGGCAACTATCAACAAAGTTAACGAGATTGACAAATTGTTAGGTAAGGGTAACGCCCGCACAAACTATCTTCGTACAAAGGCAGCTTACGCTCTTAACGATTACAATTTGGCCCAGAGTGCTTGTAAAGCATACTTCGAATCAATGCCAAAGCAAGACAAGGGATACTCAGAGATGGTAGTCATCAAAGAAAGTCTAATGTCATACTTCCAGGCTCAGATGAAGAAGAGACAGGAAGACGCTGCTGCTTGGGAAGCACAGGAAGCTGACAGAAAAGCACGTGAGGCAGCAGAAGAGGCATCACGTCAAGCTCAGATGAAAGCCGCTGCTGAAAAGAGAGCCGCTTATGCAAGTGAGCTTGAGGCTAAAGACAAGCGTGAGGCAGAGGCATATGCCAATGCACAAAAGACAGGAACAAAAGCAGCTTACCAGGAGTTCATCTACGACTATCCTTATGGCAAGAAAGTTGCTGAGGCAAAAAGAGAGATGAACAAGAAATGGCCTTCACCTGTCCGCACACTAAAGAATGGAAAATATGGCTACACAGTTAACGGCAAATTCGTTGTAAAGCCTAAGTATGAGTATGCTACTGATTTCAGCGACGGTGTGGCAAGAGTTGGAAAAGACGGCAAGTATGGCTATGTAAATGAATCAGGCGAAGAGGTTGTTCCATTGCAATACACAGCAGCTTCATCATTCAACTATGGTGTGGCAGCAGTCAAGGATCAGAATGGAGAAGCCTATTTCATTCTTCCTTCAGGTGCACGTCTTCAGGACGCAACTTACCTTGACACAAAGAGTTTCAAAGAAGGTTTGGCAGCTTGTCAGGATGAGAACTACCTTTATGGATTCGTTGACAACAAGGGAAGATTGGTTGTTCAGAACAAATACAATACTGTAGGCTGGTTCAACGAAGGCATTTGTGCTGTAGGAAAGAACATTAATGGCAAGACTCTTTACGGCTATATCGACAACAAGGGAAATCAGTTGTGTGACTTCTTATATGACGAAGCAAAAGACTTCCAGGGAGGTGTGGCTCGAGTAAAGACAAACGGCAAATACGGTCTTGTAGACAGATTCGGTTCGCCTATCACTTGCTGCGACTATGACTATATTTCAGAATTCAAAGCCGACGGATATGCGTTGGCTAAGCGTTCAAACCTTGAGGTTTACATTGACAAAGAGGGTCAGTTGTGGGCAAAGGTAAATGGAAAATATGTAGCTGTGAAATTCTAATATTCTCATATCTTTTATTTTTTAAGTTGGTAATCCCAAGTCAACGAAAGTTGGCTTGGGATTTTAATTTACAAGTCCTTATCATTAAAACTCCAACGTAAAAATCTAGATCAAAAGTTATACAACATACAAAAAAAAGAGGACACATCTACCCGACATATCCTCATATTAAAAAAAACATTTTTCAGTAAACACTACCGAACATCCTTAACATACATATAAGTACGGTCGCGAGTAGTGCCTTGAGCACATACATATCCTTTTGATATCAATTTCTGCAAATAACACTTTGTCTGTGAAATTCCAAGACCCATTTCAGACGCAATTACAGAAACCTGCGACGCCCCCAATCTGACCAACACTTTCATAAGATTACGTTCCTTTAACGGCAATTCAGGAAAATCAACAGACTTATTTTGGCCTACACTTGTATGATAATGATAGACTGGCTGTTTAACCATTGGGCAATCATCCCTATCACTAGAAAAGTCATATGGCCGTAATCCGTCTGATTTAGCAGTCAATCCGTCGCTTTTATCTCTTAATCCGTCACCCCTACCGTCAAATCCGTCATTTTTCACACTTAATCCGTCGCCTCCGCCTCCGAATCCGTCATTTTTTACACTTAATCCGTCGCCTCCATATAGTTGTATCATTGCTTCTATATCTGGCTGATGCCCATAAGTATCTAACGTCAAAACGGTTCGGTCGACACCTCCCATCTCCTCTAATATCGGCGAACATTTATACACCTCACGCCACACATGAAAAATTCCATTCAATCCACTACCAGCACGTTCTCCGTATTCAATCATCGACAACATCTTTAGCATCACACCATTACGTGGATCCGACACTCCTCCACCTATCGCTTCCGAACTAGACAAGCGAAGGCCTCCAGGGTTTGCGAACACAAACTTGTCCTGCATCTTTTGTATCACCAGACCACGTCTTCCATAAAAATCAGCGTGTACACAAGTGTTTGTAATTGCCTCACGCAAAAGCTTGTGCAAAGGAGTGTCATCGACCCGCTGCATTCCTTTCATAACAAACGGCACCTTCAACGAATCACAAAGACGAGGCACCACTTTATATATAAAGTCGAAAACGTTTCCACTCCAATCTCCAGACGAAGAAACAATACGGTCTGTCCAACGTGTGGTTGCCATTTGCCTGTTTTCTTGATAATCTAAAAAATATTGTGGAAACTCCCGCAATATCTCATATTCATAACCAAACATAAGCAATCCTGCAACCGTAGGATGCAATGCACCGTCGTCTCCAAGGCCAATGGCACCAAGCCGACGAAGGAACAACTCATCATCAAGATCACACCATATGTGAGATGGATGCGTCGACTTGAACATCTGACGATAAGAACGAATGGTATCCTTGCAAAAAACAGAAAAGTCCATTTGTGTTAGCACTTTCATATCCACAGTAGACGACGAAGCATCCCTGTACATGGCAGACATCTCCTCCACCGAACAAAGATAATCCCCTTCACCATTCCTTCTGTATGTCCCTGATTTGGGATTCAATCCTTTGTACACTGGCTTTAGCATACGTTCTGCACGCGGCACCTCAATCACAAGTATATTTTTGCCATCGACACATTCTGCATGAACCATTCTCTCCGTCAGAAGGTTAATACTCACGACTTGTTTGTTGTTGATTTGATTCCAGAAATCTTTTTCTATTTTGTAGATGTCTTTTAGCCCTACCGCACGCAAAGTCATGTCTTCTGCTTCTTCCACACCCAACAATATGACTCCTCCATCTGTATTTGCGAATGAGGAATACGTTTCCCAAATGCTTCCTGGGATTCCACCAAGTGCTTTTTTTGCTTCTATGTGTAGGTTTTCTCTGTAATCCGACAGTCTGTTCCAGTCGAATTTGACTTTTGTTTGTTCTGTTTCCATATCTTTCTGTTATAAATCCGTCACAAATTTACTTTTTTTTCTTTGATTGACAAATTTATCCGTCACTTTTTACACAATAATCCGTCTGTTTTCGTCTTATTTTAAGTATAATCCGTCTGTTTTCTTAAAAAATCCGTCACTTTGGGATATTTTGATTTTATTTTCATATAATTCGCATTTGGAAATTTTTGCATTTACAAACGGATTTCTATATCTTTGTTTGTGTTAAAATAGAAATTTCGCGGTTATTAAAGATTTTCATATATGCGACAATTAACATCGAAAGAAATTGAATCTTTGCAAGCAAGTGGTTGCTCTGCGGACGATTGGAAAAATATATCTGTGGCAGACGGATTTAATCCAGATTCTGTAAGCAAAACATCTTTCTCAGGAAAATGTCAACTTGGTGTTTTTTCTGGAGTCTCAGAAATCAACGGAGTGCCTTTTCCAAAAGGCATCAACAATGCCAGATTACACAACTGTGTGATTGGCAATAACGCAGTAATAAACGGAATAAGCCGATATATTTCCAATTATGAGATAGCAGACGGTGCTATATTGATTGACAACTGTGAAATTTTCTGCAACAATTCTTCTGCATTCGGCACCGACACAAAGATCGCTGTTCTTAATGAAAATGGAGGGAGGTCTATCCCTTTGTCGCCTGCATTGACAGCGCAACTCGCTTACTTGGCTGTAATGTTCCGCGATTATAAGGTGTTTACAGAAAAGATTTGTGCATATCTTGATGAAAAGGCAAGAAAATATATTTCTCGTCCAGACGGAGCTCCTCGCGGATACATCGGAAAGAATGCTGTTGTTGTGGGATGCAAAAAGATTGTCGACGTGTGGATCGGAGATAACGCGACAGTCAAAGATTGCTCTTCTCTTGAAAACGGAATCATAAAGTCGTCTGCCGCCGACCCATCTTCAATCACAACTGATGTGATGGCACAAAACTTCATTCTATGCAATGGTGCCAAGGTGATGGACGGAGCCATTATCCGAAACACCTTTGTGGGGCAAAACACAGAAGTCGGACTTGGATTCTCGGCCACAGACACATTTTTCAGCGCGAACTGTCAGGCTTTCCATGGAGAGTCTTGCTCTCTGTTTGCAGGTCCTTTCACCGTGTCTCATCATAAATCGACACTGCTTATTGCCGCCATGTTCAGCTTCATGAACGCAGGTAGCGCGACAAACCAAAGCAACCATTACTACCGACTCGGTCCAAACCATGAGGGAGTACTTCAGAGAGGAAGCAAGACCGCCAGCGGCTCATATGTTTTGTGGCCTGCTGTGACTGGTGTCTTCACTTTAGTAAAAGGAAAACACGGAGGAAATCTCGACACACGTAAACTTCCATTCTCATATTTAATAGAGCAAAATTCCGAGACCTGGATTTACCCGGGTTCAAGCATGAAGTCGTGCGGAACTATGCGTGACATCAACAAATGGAAAAAACGCGACAAAAGAAAAACCATCGATGAAAACAGCGACATCATTAATTACGACGTCATGAGTCCATTCATTGTGGCGGAAGTGGCGGAAGGTTTTGAATTTCTGACTGAGAAGCAGCACCACCAGCGTCGTGCCGGTGTCAACTATCACAAATATGGCCGCGCAAAAATGCATTCTGTCGCAGTCGACGAGGGTGTCGATCTATACGCAATGTTTCTCTCTACATTCGCTGTCCGTTTGCTGAAATCATGCGATACCGCAAATCTAAAAAGTCTGTATGAAAAAGCATCCAACTATGAAATCGACAAGTGGGCTGACATTGCAGGAGCATATTGCAGCAGGAAAAAACTGTTCGGATTCATCGACAAAGTTGCTAACAGCAACGATTATAGCAACGTCATAACATCTTTCCTTTCTGATCTAAGAAACGGATATGAAGAGGAGAAACTGATGTGGGGACTAAAATTCATACTCGACCAGAGGTTCAATGGCAATATCGAAGCCGCTGTATCCCCAGAAGCAATCGCTGATATTATCAATGAGGGAGAGACAGCAGAAAACACACTCGCTAAGATGATAGACACAGACAAAGAGAGAGAATTCTCTCAATTCATGCAGGTTGGTTATGGCTTAGACGGAAATGATCCCGTCGGCGATTTCAACAACGTGCAAGACAAAGATAATGTGGCAGATATACCTGTCTTCTAAACAGAACTATTATGGTAAAAATAGAAGAACTTCACGTCGGTTCACTATTCTATATCGGCAACAAGATACAGAAAATCACCGCGTCTGACATACAGACCATCAAGCAAGCCGAGCGTTTCGGTCTGCAGCTAGACGGATTTCGCCCTATTCTAATCACAGAAGATACTTTGAAGAAATTCAAATTCTCTAAACTGGCGGAGACTACCGACCACACACTGTTTGGTTTGGGTGAAATCTACATCAGCTACAAAAAAAGTGGATCACATCTTATATGTGCACAATCACGTGCGGAAATAGGAAAAGCATTCACATACATCCATCAATTGCAAAATATTTGCAGTTCACTATTCGGACTTGATTTAGAAGACAATTCGGTTATTTAACATGCAGAAAATAGTAGAAATGTGTGATTTGAAGCGTCAAACTGCAAAAATACGCAGTGAAATTGATGCAGCAATCGCAGACACAATTGAATCTTCAGCATTCATAAAAGGAGCGAAAGTAGCTGAATTTGAAAAGAATGCAGCAGAGTATATAGGCACAAAGCACTGTATATCAGTGGGCAACGGAACTGACGCACTATACGTCGCAATCATGATGCTCAACCTTCAGCCCGGCAGTGAAGTGATCACTCCAAGTTTCACATTTGTCGCCACAGCGGAAGCCATTTTGCGTGCAGGATTGAAACCAGTTTTTGTAGACGTTTCAGAATCCACGTTCAATATTGAAGCAAAAACATTCGAAGCCGCCATCACACCAAATACAAAAGCTGCGATTATTGTGCACTTGTTCGGACAGAGTGCAGAGATGGAGTCGATCATGAAAGTGGCAAATAAGCACTCCGTCACCATAATAGAAGATTTCTGTCAGTCGTTTGGAGCGGAATGCGAAATGGCAGGAAAACCTAAAAAAGTTGGGGCGATCGGAAAAATCGGGTGCACATCCTTCTTCCCATCCAAAAATCTCGGATGTTTTGGCGACGGTGGAGCGATCTTCACAGATGATGACACAATAGCAGACAACGCCAGAGCCTTCGCCAACCATGGAATGAGAGTGAAGTACACATACGACAGCGTAGGAATCAACTCACGTCTTGACGCAATGCAGGCAGGAATCTTAAACGTCAAGATAAAGCATGTGGATTCATATTTGGATTGCAGGAGAAAAGCAGCAGCTAAATACAAAGAGATGTTGGCAGACGTAGATGAAATAATCATTCCTGCCGAGCAAAGTGGTTGCCGTCATACATACAACCAATTCACTATCAGAGTGAAAGACGGGCGTCGTGACGAATTAAAAACATATTTGGAAGAGAACGGTATTCCATCTATGATATACTATCCCTACCCTATCCACCAGCAAAAAGCATATCTTGAATCTCCACACCGCGTGGCAGGTTCACTGACAAACACAGAAAATTTATGCAAAGAGGTTTTAAGTCTGCCGATGCATACTGAATTGGAAGACGGAATCATAGAGACAATCGCGTCGACCATAAAGGATTTTTTCAAGAAATAGCATTCTTCATTAGTGCCAGACTACAGAAGTACGTCATTTTGGCACATTGATAATTCACATAACATACAGGCTGTGCCAAATATGCAGAAAATGCAGATTGGCACAGCTTTTGTGTATTAAATAGAGGAAAAGAAAAAAAAGTCATATAAACAAAAAATTATATATCATGAACATTAAGCCATTAGCAGACAGAGTGCTTGTAAAGCCTGTCGCAGCAGAAGAGAAGACAGCGGCTGGAATCATCATCCCAGACACTGCAAAAGAGAAACCATTGAAGGGCAATGTCCTTGCTATCGGAAATGGCACTAAGGACGAAGAGATGGTAGTGAAAGTTGGCGATACTGTTCTTTATGGAAAGTATGCCGGCACTGAACTAGAACTTGACGGTGATAAGTATTTGATCATGCGCCAGAGCGATATTTTGGCAATCATTGGATAATATAATCATTAAAAAGTAACGAAAATGGCTAAAGAAATTAAATTCGACATAGAGGCACGCGACCTTTTGAAGAAAGGCGTAGATGAGTTGGCAAACGCAGTAAAGGTGACACTTGGACCCAAAGGTCGTAACGTCATCATCGAAAAGAAATTCGGAGCTCCTCATATCACTAAAGATGGTGTGAGCGTAGCAAAAGAGATCGAGCTTTCTGATCCATACCAGAACATGGGAGCTCAGATTGTAAAAGAAGTAGCTTCCAAGACAAATGATAAGGCTGGCGACGGTACTACAACAGCAACTGTTTTGGCTCAGTCTATCATCACTGTTGGTTTGAAAAACGTGGCTGCAGGTGCGAACCCAATGGATTTGAAGCGAGGCATCGACAAGGCTGTAGCGAAAGTTGTGGAGAGCATCAAGACGCAAGCTAAGGAAGTCGACGACGACATCAAGAAGATTGAGCAGGTCGCTACAATCTCAGCCAACAACGATAGCGAAATCGGTAAGCTTATCGCAGACGCTATGGCAAAGGTGAAAAAAGAGGGTGTTATCACAGTCGAAGAGGCAAAGGGTACTAACACTACAGTAGATGTAGTGGAAGGAATGCAGTTCGACAGAGGTTACCTTTCACCATACTTCGTCACAAACACAGAAAAGATGGAGTGTGAGATGGAGAACCCATTCATCCTAATCCACGATAAAAAGATCTCAAACCTAAAGGATATTCTTCCTTTGCTTGAGGCATCAGTTCAGGCAGGACGTCCATTATTGATTATCGCAGAAGATATCGACGGTGAGGCACTTACAACATTGGTTGTCAACCGTCTACGTGGTTCTTTGAAGATCTGTGCTGTTAAGGCACCAGGATTCGGAGACCGTCGTAAGGAGATGCTTCAGGACATCGCAATCCTAACTGGTGGTACTGTAATTTCAGAAGAGCAGGGAATCCAGCTTGCATCTGCAACAATCGAAATGCTTGGTAAGGCAGAGAAGATCACTGTAAATAAGGATAACACAACTATCGTCAACGGTGCAGGATCTAAGGAAGCAATCGCTCAGAGAGTAGCCCAAATCAAGGCTCAGATTGAAGCCACAAAGTCAGACTACGACCGTGAGAAACTTCAGGAGCGTTTGGCTAAATTGGCTGGTGGAGTCGCAGTGCTTTACGTAGGAGCTCCATCAGAGGTAGAGATGAAAGAGAAGAAAGACCGTGTCGACGATGCTCTATCAGCAACACGTGCGGCTGTAGAGGAAGGAATCGTCCCAGGTGGTGGTGTAGCACTAATCCGTGCTATCGATTCACTAAACGGAGTCAAAGGTGAAAATGAAGACGAGACAACAGGTATAGAGATTGTTAAACGTGCTATCGAGGAGCCACTTCGCCAGATCGTAGCAAACGCTGGTAAGGAAGGTGCCGTTATCGTACAGAAGGTAAGAGAAGGTAAGGGAGACTACGGTTACAATGCCCGCACTGATAAGTTTGAGAACTTCTACGAGGCAGGTGTCATCGACCCAGCTAAGGTAACACGTGTAGCATTAGAAAATGCAGCATCAATCGCAGGTATGCTTCTTACTACTGAGTGCGTTATCTCAGAGAAGAAAGAGGCTGCTCCAGCAACAGCTCCTGTAGCTCCAGGCATGGGTGGCATGGGTGGCATGATGTAATTCATCCAACAATATACCCAAACGGTCGGGACGAAAGTTCCGACCGTTTTTTTTGACTATTCAATTCAAATACACATTGCCAATAATTTAGCCATTGCTCCACCACTGAAATGTTCTTTTACCGTTTGTCCCACCTTAGGACGTACATAATTCAGATCAGCACCATGGTCACATAATGCCTTTAGTATCCGAGACAAATCGAATTGTAATTCCGGAGTAAACAGTCTGTTGTTTTCTTCAATATGAGTGTTATAATTATAAGTAGGCAGAATCTGATTCGCTTGCAAACAGAATCTCCAAATAGCAGAATTGCCAAAAGAATCTATCTTATTAACATCTGCTCCAAGATCCAACATTCGTTTCAATACAGAGAAGGCTCTGTCTGCTTTCTCTTCTGTAGATAAAAGTGTCAATTTATTATTATCATAAGAATTCCGTCTACAACACATCACCGCAGCATTAATGGCATCATGGACAACAGGTGTTCTCCAATCGTTGCAAGAAGACTCGTCCTCCATAAAGTTCAAATCAGCGCCATTATCTATTAAAAAGTCACAAATATCAAAAACTCCTGATTTTAATGCCACTTGCAATGGAGATTGACCATCATCCTTTTTAGGAGGTTGTTTTGCCGTGCAATTCACCAAATCCGGCTTTTTCTCAATAATTGCTTTTACTTCATCAAGGTTTTCTGAGCGTATTGCATTAAATAGTTTTTTCATACTTCAACAAATTAGTCAAAAAATATACTCAAACAAAAATACGAATTAATCATTTTAATAAAAAAGAAGAGTGCGTTTTCTCATCGAAAACGCACTCTATCAATCTAAAACTAACTAGACTTTTGAAACAACGTGTTTGTCAATTGTTTCTATGTCAAAAACGCATTCTGTTATTTAATAACGTTGATCTTCTTCACTACCTCAGCAGCAGAAGTCTTCACAACAACTGCGTAAGTTCCAGCAGGAAGATTAGAAACGTTAACTGTTGCCTCTGATGAAATAGCAACTGTACGGCCCAACATGTCAACAATAGTTACAGACTCAAGACCCTCAGCAACTACGTTGATTGCGTCACTTGCTGGATTTGGAGTGATAACAACACCGTTAGCTTTTACATCATCAACATTTGATGGCTCAACAACAATACTTACCTTGTACAATTCGCAATTTTCAAATGCATCAATTGTTGTGCTTTTTGTATAAGTCACACCATTATACTCAACTGAACTTACACCTTTCACTTCTTTCTCAATAGCCTTCTCTGGAGCTGGCTTATAGATTTTGAAGCTTCCACACAAGTGTAGCATTGCCAAGTAGTGAACCAATCCATCGTAGTAACGGTACTGACCTGTCATCAACTGTCCGTTCCATGCCTTCTTAAGATTAGTCTTAACCTTTTCATCGTTTGCTGGATCGTCCATCAAAGCAAAGCATCCTACTGCGTTTGCACCACACTCTCCAAGTGTATACGACTCAGTACCTCCTGTTCCGTCCCAGTTGAAACGGGCATGCTGATAACCATCTTTCTCGAAATGATTGA